>Ga0194122_10005311_pt1 | contig 12101 bp, 11 predicted proteins | sample TA2MahCa10mmetaG_FD_155487 | JGI IMG/M metagenome (GOLD analysis project Ga0194122, IMG submission 155487) | Freshwater microbial communities from Lake Tanganyika, Tanzania - TA2015021 Mahale Deep Cast 10m | ecosystem: Environmental > Aquatic > Freshwater > Lake | place: Tanzania: Lake...
GGACCGTGTACTTGCTCACGCTCGTTTCGCCGACGGCAATACCAAGCTTGAGCAGTTCGCCGTGAATCCGCGGTGCGCCCCAGAGAGGGTTGTCCCGGCTCATGGCACGAATCAAGGATCGGACATCCGCCGGGACTGCCGGTCGCCCCGGCCTCCCCCGCCGAATCTTCCACGTCCAGAACAGCCGGAAGCCCTTGCGATGCCAACCGATCACCGTCGCCGGCTTGATAATGATGGAACTCAGTTGCCAATCCGTCCAGACCGCCGCCAACAAGGCCCACAGGAATCGATCAGCGGCCGTCAGCTTCGGCCGCTGCACCGAACGTTGCAGAACACCGAGTTGATGGCGGAGGGCCAGAATCTCAAGCTGAAGCGCCGTTCGCTGGCGAAAGAAAGCCAAGAATGCCGACACCAGCCCCACCAACGGAGGCAAACAAGGGAATCGAAGGAAGAAGGGCAACCCCCCAATTTATCAGCAACTTCGGGGTTTGCGAGAACCACAGTCCGTTGCGTTCACTCTCGACGCGGAGTTGGGCGATATCGAGCGGCTCGAGTTGTACTACGCCGGCGAGGCGGATGACTTGATCTTGAGCCGCCGCGCCGGATCGTCGCGGCTCCAGCGCCCAACCCCTCCGCGAGTGGGCGACGCCACGCACCCAGCCCCGGCGGTCACCTTCCACACGAATCTGCTTTTGCGGCCCGGCAAGAACGTGTTCTGGCTTTCAGCGAAACTGAAGGACTCCGCCGGTCTGACCCATCGGGTTGGCGCGGCCTGCTCCAGCATCGAAACTTCGGCGGGGAAAATCAAGCCGCGCGACGACTCGCCCGGCGTCCGCCATCGCATTGGCATCGCACTTCGCAAGCCGTTCGACGATGGCGTAGACACCTACGCGATTCCGGCGTTCGCCACCACACGCTCCGGCACGTTACTGTGCGTCTACGACATGCGCCGCCGCCACCCTGGTCACGACCTGCAGGACGATATCGACATCGGACTCAGCCGCAGCACCGACGGAGGAAAGACCTGGGAGCCGGCTCGCGTCATCATGGACATGGGCGAGTACGGTGGGCTGCTGCAGGAGGAGAACGGCGTCAGCGACCCCGGCATCATCGTGGACAGGCAGACAGGCGAGATCTTCGTGTTCGCGGTCTGGATGAACGGCACGCGCGGGCGCCACCAGTGGCGCAGCGACGGGTCCGCACCGGGCTTCGAAATCGGGAAAAGTGCTCAATTCATGAAGGTCCGCTCGCGCGATGACGGGCGAACCTGGAGCAAACCGGAGAATCTGACCAGGCAGTTGAAAAAGGAATCGTGGTGGCTTCTGGCTCCCTCGCCGCAGCAGGGTATCCAACTTGCCGATGGAACCTTGGTGATGCCTGTACAGGGCCGCTCGGAGCGAGGCGTATTCGATAGCTGGGGCGCGTTCTCGACCATCATGTCCAGCTGGGATCACGGCGCCACATGGACGGTGGGAAGTCCGGCTTACTTCTTCTCCAGTGAGGGCCCGGCGGTCGAGTTGGGCGACGGATCCATCATGCTGAACATGCGGAACGAGACAGAGGGTCCCACATACAACTATCGCGCCGTGTTCGTGACGCGCGATCTGGGCCGTTCGTGGCAGCCGCATGAAACCAATCTCAATACGCTGATCGACCCCAACTGCAACGCCAGCCTGTTGCGGGTAGACTATGTGGAGCGAGGCGCGAAGAAGCACGTGCTGCTGTTCGCCAATTCGCATTCGAACGTCAAGCGAGTTCGCACCAACCATACCATTCAAGTCAGTTCCGACGATGGACGCACCTGGCCGCGGGAGAATCAAATCCTGCTCGATGAGGGTCTCGGATGGGGCTACCCGAGCATGTCGCGAATCGACGAAAGCCACGTTGGAATCGTCTACGCGGGCAGTCAGACCGATCTGACCTTTCAAGTTCTCTCGCTCGACGAGTTGTTGCGGCGATAGCCTGGTAGCCTACAAATTGGAACAAGGGACAGGCACGACGAGACAAAGCATGAACTCGGCATCGGCAAAGCCCGGGCTGTTTCGCGAGGAGCGCCAGATTCGCATCCTGGAGTTGCTAAAAACAGACCAGAGGGTGGAGGTGGCCGCGCTCGCCGAGGCTTTCGACGTCAGCGAGGACACCGTTCGCCGCGATCTGCGGAGCCTGGAAAACCAGGGACTGATCGTGAAGACTCACGGCGGGGCCATGAACCGGGTGGCTACGCCGAGGTCCTTCGAGAACCGCCTCACGTACGTCTCCGGTGTGAAGTCCCGGATCGGTAAAGCGGCGGCCGCGCTGGTGGAAGAGGGCGAGTGTCTGTTGATCGACAGCGGCACGACGGCGCTTCACGTGGCCCGTTCCTTGAGCGTCGGCCGGGCCAGGATCGTCACCAACAGCCTCGAGGTGGCCAACGTGATTTCCGAGTACGGCAAGTTCGACCTCATCGTGCTAGGCGGACGATGGGATCCGCTCCATCAACTCGTTGGGCCGGCGACGGTCGAACAGCTTTCGCGCTATCGGGTCGACAAGGTCTTCCTCGGCATGCCGAGTCTCGACTTCCGGTATGGCATCACGGTGCCCTCGGAGGAAGAAGCCGCGGTGAAGCGCGCCATGATCGAGATCGGGCAACAGGTAATCGGCTTGGCCGACCACACCAAGCTGGGCGAGGTGTCCTTTTCTTATGTCGCGCCGGCTTCGGCGATCGACATCCTCGTCACCGATGATTCGTCGGACTTGGGTCCGTTCGGGTCGCTCGGTTGGGACGTGCGGCGGATCAAGATCGAGGGAGGCAACGAATGAAAGACTGTTTCCGGGCGGCCGCCGCCTTGCTGCTGCTTCACGCCGCCGGCGGCGCACTTGCGGCCATCGAGAAGCTGACCGTGTCACGCGACGACAACGTTTACGAGGCCTTCGCCGACATCGCGCAGAGCAATGGCGCGCTCGTCGTCACCTACCGCGAGAGCATGATGCACTCGCCGTATCCGTTCTCGCGCGTGGTGGTGCGCCGCAGCATCGATGGCGGCAATACATGGCTGGCCAAGCAAGTGCTGATCGAGAAGGACGCCACAGCGGGGCAGGGGCGGCTGAACTGCTCCCGTATCGCCGCGCTGCGGGACGGAACGCTTTTGCTGGTGGTGGACTACTATCCGGATGGCGCCAGTGAATTGAAGGGCATGGAAGCCATCGGAATCCTGCTTTTTCGCAGTACGGATTCGGGCAAGACGTGGACGGGTCCGGTGGATACGGGCGTGCGCGGCGCGATCGTTCCCTCGCTGAAGCAGTTGACCAACGGTCACCTGTTGATGGGCTTGACCCGTCTGGTGGCGCCCGATGGAACGCTCGCCAACCGGCGCGAGGAGCAACTCGTCTACCGGTCGCGCGATGGCGGAACCAGTTGGGAAGGTCCATCGGCGGTGCCACAGCATCCCACCATCGCGCTCAACCTCAACGAGGGGGATTTCGCGGAGATGGACGATGGCGCCGTGGTGCTGTACATGCGCGAAGACAAGGAAGGCTTCACGGGCTGGAAGAGCGTGTCGCGCGACGGCGGCAAGTCTTGGTCCGCGCCGTTTCGCTCGCATATGCGCTCGGTGTGCGGCCGCCCGTCGGTGGGCAGGTTGCGGAGTGGCGAGGTGGCGGTGACCTACCGAACGTGCACGGCCGTTTCGGTGGCCCTGGCCTTATACGTGGAAACGCCGGCGGAAGCCGTCCGGTCCACGGAGCGTGACCGCAACAACTACAAGACGGACTTCTACGCCGGACGCTCTGCACTGATCGACAACGACCGGTCCGTTTATCCCGACACGGGCTATTCAGGCTGGGTGCAACTGCCTGGCGGTGAGATGTACGTGGTGAACTACATTGTTGATGACGCCCCGCGAGCGCAGATTCGCGGGTACCTGGTGTCGCGCAAAGACTGGTTTCTGTTTCCAGAGGGCGCCATCCCCTGGCAACATGCAAGCCGGGAACCCTATATCGAGATCGCGTCCGAAGCGTCCGCCAAACAAGCTCGCGCAAACCAGGGGCGGAACTGGGCGGAAAGGTTTCCGACGCAGAAATGAGCGTCCAGGACGTAGTCATCGCGGGCGGCGGCGTCAGCGGACTGAGCATCGCGATTCACCTGCGCATGCTGGGAGCCGGACAAGTGACCGTGCTCGAGCGGTACCATGCCGGAGCCGGCCAATCCGGCCGGGCGGCGGGCATCTTGCGCGCACTGGTGAACAACTCCCCGGTGGCATCGATCCTGCTGGAGTCGATCCGTTTTTTTGAGAGTTTCGAGGACCGGTTCGGGCAGGCGATTCCTTGCCATCGGCCAGGCTATCTGTTGGTGAGCCGCTCGCCGGCTGCCGGAGCCATGGACCGAACCATCGCCAGCGCCGGTGCGGCGGGTTGCTCCGCGAGCCGGATTTCGGGAGACGAAGCGGCGGAATTGCAGCCGGGCCTTCGGTGCGGCGCAGATGACATTTACGCATACGAACCCGGTGCGATTCACCTGGACCCTATGATGGCCACGCAGGTGCTCGCTCGCGTGGCGCGGGGACTGGGCGTGCGAATCGAAGAGGGCTGTCAGGTGGAGTCGATCCTGGTGGAGAACGGCAGGGCGGCGGGCCTCGGCACAGCGAAGGAACAGTTCCGCGCCGGCAAGACCGTGCTGGCGACTTCGGTTCTCGGCGCCGGGCAACTGCGCGAACTCGGCGTGGAGGTTCCCGTCTTCCCGCATCGCGCGGAAATGGCGTTCTTTTCCGTGCTTCCGCAGTCGCCGTTCCGGCTGCGGCGGATCCTCTCCGACGCCACGACGTTACTCTACATGCGGCCGGAAGGCTCCGAACAGATGTTCGTGGGCTGGCGCGAGAGCGACCGCATAGCGAGTCCGGAGGACTTCGCCGCCGTGGATCCGGAGAACTACCGCCAAACCTCGAACTACGCCACGCTCGCCGATATGCAGGCACGCTTGACGGCCACGCTACCGTTCATGGACGACGGCTTCGTTCACCGTACCTACGCCTGCGTTTACGACTACACTCCGGACGGCATGCCCGTACTCGATCAGGCTGCCTCGGTCCCGGGGTTGTACTTCGCCTTGGGTTACAGCGGCGGCGGATTTTCGCTTTCGCCCTGGGTAGGATCGGCGATGGCGCGCTATCTCTGCGAAGACGTCAAGACTGCGGAGTTGGAAATGTTGCGGCTGGCCCGATTCAGCGAAGGCGCCGCGGTTTCCTGGAGCAACGCCGCGGTGGATGCAAAGCCACAGGGAGAGAAGCAGGGAGAGAAAAATGCTTAGCGCAGCCGCCGATGTCACCTTCGACTGGGCCTTGCTGACCGCCGAGTATCTTGCCGATCCGTACCGGTTCTACCGAGAACTGCGCCAACACGCGCCTGTATGGTTCAGCCGGCGGCTGAACGGCTGGATCGTGACCCGGTACCCGGATGTGTGCGCCGGTCTGCTCGAGAAACGGTTGATCTCCGGACGCCGCGTGGAATCGTTTTTTTTCGCCCCGGATCCGGAAACGCGCGATCAGATGCGGCCGCTCCATGATCATCTGGGCAAGTGGATCGGCAACATGGATCCGCCGGATCACACACGGTTGCGCAGCCTGGTGAACATGGCGTTCACGCCGCGCATCGTGCAGGAGCAGGCGGAGGCAATCGCGCGAATCACCGGTCGGTTGCTGGACACGGCGGAGGCCAGCCGGGAGATGGAGTTCGTCCGGGAGTTCGCCTATCCGCTGCCAGCTACGGTCATCGCGGAAATGTTGGGCGTCCCGGCGGCCGATCAGGACCAATTCATCGCCTGGGCCGACGACATTACCGCGTACAGCGGCAGCGGCAGCGCCGATCCGGTTCTCAGCCGCGCCGCGCAAGGCAGCGTGGCGGCGCTGACCGAGTATTTCCTCGGGATCGCGCACGAAGCGCGGCAGCGTCCGGCGAAGGGGTTGATTGGCACGCTCGTCGAGATCGAAGAGTCCGGCGACAAGCTGACCGAACAGGAACTGGTTGCGATGTGTACCTTCCTGCTGGTTGCGGGACACGAAACCACGATGGCGCTGTTGTCGAACGGCCTGCTGGCGCTTTTGCGGGACCCCGAGGCTCGCGGCGAGCTAGCCGCGAATCCAACCCTTGTCAAGACAGCGGTGGAAGAGTTCCTGCGGTTCGACAGCCCCATTCAACATCAAACGCGGGTGGCGGCAGAACCGCTCGAAATCGCTGGAACTCGCATCGAGCCGGGGCAGCGGGTTCTGCTCATGCTCGGCTCCGCCAACCGCGATCCGGATCAGTTTGCCGATCCGGACCGGTTGAACATACGGCGCGAACTCAACCGCCATATTGCGTTCGGATTGGGCGTCCACTACTGTATCGGCGCGCCGCTGGCGAGGCTCGAGGCCCAGATCGCCTTTCCGGAGATCCTGCGGCGGCTTCCTGGGTTGCGGCTTGCAGCCGGAGAGCAGTTGGAGTGGCGCGCGCACACGTCCAACCGCAACCCGCTGCGAATGCGAATTGTCTGGTAGAAACGAATCGGAACAGGAGAAACGGAACGAATGCGTCAGAGCCGGGTCAAGAAGCGATGGGCACAGGGAAAGCCCGTGCTGGGTACAGTTGCTCATTTCTCGGATCCTTCAAGTGCCGAACTCATCGGGCTGATGGGGTTCGATTGTTTGTGGATCGATCTCGAACATCAGCCGCTGAGCATGGCCGAAGCCAACAACATGATCCGCGCCGCGCGTATCGGCGACATGGACGTGATGGCGCGCCCGGCCAAGGGGGAGTTCATGCGGATGGCCCGGCTCGTCGAGGCTGGCGCATCCCTGATCATGTATCCGCGCTGCGAATCGGCGGACGAGGCCCGGGAACTGGTGCGATGCGGCAAGTTTCCGCCGCTCGGGGAGAGAGGCTTCTTCAGCGCGAGCGCCGACAACCCATATAGCACGATGCCAGCCAAGGACTACGTGCGTGAGGCCAACGAGCAGACCATCCTCATCGCGCAGATCGAATCGCCCAACGCGGTACGGCACGCTGCCGGAATCGCGGCCGTCGACGGAATCGACATGCTGTTCTTCGGACCCGGAGATTTCTCGGTAATCTCTGGCGTGCCCGGCGACATCCTCAATCCTCTGGTGCAGGCGGGCCTCGAGGAAACCGCGCGCGTCGCCTTGGCCGCGGGCAAACGGTTCGGCACGATCGTGCCTGACCTGGAATACACGAAGCGAATGCTCGGGCTCGGCGCGTCGTTGCTGTGCTATGGAGGCGACCTGCACTTCGTCCGCCAGGCGTTGATCGATGTCAGAAGCAGGTTCGGTCCCCTCGGCTTCGAGTTCGAACCCAAACTGAGTCACGACAAGACCGGACCGGCGGCGGTGTAGAAAGGGCAGCGGCGATGAAACACAGAAGATTCGGCCAGCTGGGATGGAGCGTCTCCGAGATCGGCTTCGGATCCTGGGCGCTAGGCAGCAATTGGGGTCCGCAGAACGACGACGACTCCGTTGCGGCGATCCATCGCGCGCTCGATCTCGGCTGCAATTTCATCGACACGGCTCGAGCCTACGACGACGGACGCAGCGAACGCATCATTGCCCGGGCGTTGAAGGGCAGGCCCAGGGGCTCCGTCTATGTCGCCACCGAGGTGCCGCCGGTGTTGCCCGGAGATTGGCCCCCGAGCCCTTACGACACGATCGAGCAGCGTTTTCCCGAGGCGCATATCCGCGCCGAAGTGGACAAGAGCCTCCGCGATCTCGAAACCGACTGCCTCGATCTGGTCCAGATCCACACATGGTCGCGCGGCTGGAACCGCGATCCATCGGCGTTCCAGGTGCTGCGGGTGCTCCGCAACGAAGGCAAGGTACGGGGAATCGGCGTCAGCACGCCCGAACACGATCAGAACGCCGTGATCGACCTGATCCGCGGCGGGTGGGTGGATACCGTCCAGTTGATCTACAACATTTTTTCGCAAGAGGCGCAGGAGGGGCTGTTGGACGAAGCCGCTGCACACGGCGCAGGAGTCATCGTGCGCGTCGCGTTCGACGAGAGTTCGCTGACCGGCAAGCTGACCGACTCGACCCGGTTTCCAGAGGGCGACATTCGCGGCAACTACTTCGCGGGCGACCGTCTGGTCCGGACCGTCCGCCGAGTGAAGGCGATCGAAGCCGCCATCGCCGGAGAGGAGCCGGATACGGCCACCGCCGCTCTCAAGTTTGCCTTGAAACCCGCCGCCGTCTCCACCGTGATCGCGGGCATCCGAAACCCGTGGCAGGCGGAGAAGAACTGCGCGGTGGGAGCCATGGCGCCCCTGACCGGCCGACTGGAGCAGGAGTTGCGCAAGCACTACTGGCGCCGCGCTTTATGGCACTCCGGCAAATAGAGCAGGGTCATGGGAGGAGCATGAGAAAAGCATCCGTACGCATGGGATTGTTGGGCTGTGGTACCATCTCACAGTTTGCCCACATTCCCGCTTTGATGAAGGCTCGCGGGGTGGAGTTTTCCGCCGTCTGCGACGCCGCGCCAGATCTGGCGCGGGCGATGGGCGAGCGCGCGGGCGTCGCGAACTTTTTCACGGACTACCGGGAGTTCCTGTCGTCCAGCGGAATAGAGGCGGTGGTGATCGCCGTTCCCGACGAGTTTCACCTTCCGCTGGCGCGTCAGGCGCTCGAAGCCGGCAAGCATGTTCTGGTGGAAAAGCCGCTCGCCGTCAACAGCGGCGAGTGCGCGGAGCTCACCGAAGCCGTGAGGCGTTCGGGAAAGAAGCTCCAGGTGGGCAGCATGAAGCGTCACGACCCGGGCATCGCCTTTGCCCGCGACTTCATCCAGCGCCGCGTCGGCGAGGTCTTTTCGGCGAGCGGGTGGTACCGCGACTCGATGTTCCGCTACGACATGCAGGAGGCAATCCTGCCCGAGGTGGTTACCAGCAGCCTCTCGATCCAGTCGGCAAAGGATCCCAAGACGGCCGACAAGCGCCACTACTCGCTGGTCACCCACGGTGCGCACCTCTTCGATACGCTCCGCTTCCTGGCGGGCGGTATTTCCGCGGTGAATGCCAGTCTGGTGGAAAAGTGCGGCCAGTATTCCTGGCATGGTGTGTTGCACTTCGAACGGGGCGTGCTGGGCCATTTCGAACTGTCTGTGAAGACCAGCGGCGAGTACTCGGAGGGTTATTCGGTACACGGCGAGCATGGAAGCGCCGAGATCCGGACCTTTCTGCCTTTCTACAACCGGAGCAGCGAGGTCCGGGCTTTCGACGGCCGCACGCGGCAGTGGCACACTCCGCTAGGCAGTAACAGCAATCCATACAAGAACCAGATCGAATCGTTCGCCGCGGCGATCCTCGAAGACGGTCCCACCAATCCGGATGCGGCCGAAGGGTGGGCCGCCGTTAGCGTGCTGGAAGCGGTGGAGGAATCGGTAAGCCGGGGCGGGAGGGTCGAGGCCGGCGAACTCGCACTGAAGGTTTGACCTCCGAAGCTCTGACATGGAATTTGGCATTTTCTCTCGCACCTACTCCCGGCCCACTTTGGACGGCGTGCTGGACGCCATTTCGGCGCACGGGCTTTCGCACGTACACTTCAATCTCCGCTCGGCCGGCGCGCCGAGTCTTCCCGATCGGATCGAAGATGAATTGTGCACGCGCGTTCGCGCGGCATTTCAGGCGCGCGGATTCACCATGACGTCGATCTCGGGAACCTTCAACGCGATTCATCCCGACGAGCAAGAAAGGCGCTCGGGCGCACGGCGGGTTTGTCACCTCATCGAGCGCTGCCGGCAGTTGGGCGCCTCCACCGTCACCCTTTGCACCGGCAGCCGCGACCCGGACGACATGTGGAAACGGCACCCCGGCAACGATCTTCCGGATGCCTGGACGGACATGCGGGAAACGCTAGACAGGCTGCTTCCGGCCGCTGGGGAGCACGGCGTGGTCCTCGGCATCGAACCGGAAACCAGCAATGTGATCAACTCGGCGGCCAAGGCGCGGAGGCTGCTCGATGAACTCGATTCGCCATGGCTGAAGATCATCCTGGATGGAGCCAACCTGATCGAGAAGGCCAGCCCTTCGGAAATGGCGCGCACACTGGCCGAGGCCTTCGACCTGCTAGGGCCGGACATTGCGATGATTCATGCCAAGGATCTCGCGGATCCTCCGTCGCGGCCCAGCCAGGCCGCGGGCCAGGGAGCACTGGATTGGGACACCTACTGTAACCTGATCCACTGTCATGCCAAGCACGTGCCCATCATCCTGCACAACCTGGATGAGACAGCGGTGCCCTCGAGCATCGCCTTCGTCAGGGATCGCCTGTATGCCCTTCTTTGAACACGACGGGATCCGCTTCCACTACCAAGCCGCCGGCGACGGCGCGGCGCTCGTGTTCACGCACGGGCTCACCGGAGATCTGGAGCACGCCCGGGACTTGACCGGTGCCATGTCTGGATATCGCCAGGTGTTCTGGGACGCTCGCGGCCACGGCAAGACATCGCCGGTCGGCCCGGCGGGCGGATTCTCCTTCGACGTGTTTGCGCGGGATCTGGCTGCGTTGCTCGATCACCTGGAGATTGAGCGCGCCGTGGTGGGCGGCGTCTCGATGGGTGCGGGCATTTCCACGAAGTTCGCGATTCTCAACCCGGATCGAGTGCGCGCCTTGATCCTGGTGCGGCCCGCCTGGCTGACCGAACCGCTGCCGGAGGGGCTGGAACTGATGCCCGTGGCCGCCGGGTACATGGAGCAGTTCGGTATGGAACAGGGGCGCGAGCGGTTCGTGCAGTCCGGCGGTTACCGGTCCCTGCTGGCGAGCCAGCCAGACACCGCCGCCGCGCTCAGCGAACAGTTCCTCGCCGAGGCGGCGTTCGAACGCCGCGGACGGTTGACCGGGATTCCCGGCGACGCTCCCATCCGCGCATGGAGCGAGGTGGAGAGCCTGCGGATTCCCGCGCTGGTGATCGGCTGCGAACCGGACTACGTGCACCCCTTATCGTTCGCCAGAGTATGGGCCGAGCGGCTGCCGCGCGGAAGATTCGCGCAAGTGCCCGCCAAGTCAGCCGGATTCGAACCGCACGCCGAAGCGGTGCGGCAGCATATCGCCGGGTTTCTATCTTCCCTGGAGGTGGATCAATGAGCGTCCTCAAAATCCGTCATACCGGAATCGTCGTCAGCAACATGGAGACATCGCCGCCCTTCTACCGCGACCTGCTCGGTCTCGAAGTTTGGTGGGACCAGGTGGAAGAAGGCCCCATGGTGGAGGCCGTGACAGCGGTGCCGGGAGCGCGCATTCGCACCGTCAAGCTCAGGGCGCCAGACGGACTCTCGATTGAACTGCTGCAGTACCTGAATTCGCCCGGTCCGGTTCCGCCACTCAATACTTCGAACAACATCGGATGCAATCACGTAGCGCTCCAGGTGAACGATTTGGATGCTCTGTATCGCAGTGCCCAAGCGCAGGGAATCCGCTTCCACTGCGCTCCAGCAGTTGCCGCTGGCGGAAAGGCCAAGGTGACCTACGGCCGCGACCCGGAGGGCTTGATCCTCTAACTCGTGGAGATTCCGTCATGATCCCCCCGCGGGTGAGCGGGCCAAACAGGAGCACTAAAAGATGGCGCTTCACGTCAGCGATTTGACGCCGGTAACGACGCAGCCGGTGAACACCCGCTTCCGCCGCATCGTCACGCCCCTTCCGGCGCCGCAATCGATCGCCGAGATCGAGCGGCTTCGCCGGTTCGAACCGCAGTCGATGGCCGGAATGCCGCCGATTCTCTGGGATGGCGCCGCGAACTTCCTGGTTCGCGATCCGTACGGGAACCAGTGGATCGACTTGAGCAGCGGCATCGTGGTGGCCAACGTTGGGCACGCCAATCCGGACGTAATGGCGGCGATCGGCCGGCAACTCGACGCCAAGCGTATCTTCTCCTATGCCTTCTCCACCCAGATTCGCCGCGAGCTGCTTGAGCGGCTGGTGAAGGTCGCTCCGGAGGGGCTGGATAAGGCGATTCTGTTCTCGTCGGGCACGGAAGCCAACGAGTGCGCGCTGAGCCTGATGCGGAAACACGGTTTGCAAATCGCGCCGGACAAGTTGGGGATTCTGTCGTTTGAATCGAGCTACCACGGGCGAACGCTCGCGGCGAAGCTT
>Ga0194122_10005317_pt1 | contig 12092 bp, 14 predicted proteins | sample TA2MahCa10mmetaG_FD_155487 | JGI IMG/M metagenome (GOLD analysis project Ga0194122, IMG submission 155487) | Freshwater microbial communities from Lake Tanganyika, Tanzania - TA2015021 Mahale Deep Cast 10m | ecosystem: Environmental > Aquatic > Freshwater > Lake | place: Tanzania: Lake...
TGAACTTCTGGGGGCAGTCGCGATAGGTCGCAATCGACGATGGCGAGAGATAGGGAACAACGTCCGACATCCCTTGATCATGACACAACTCAATTCGAGAGGATTGGAAACGGAGGGACTCTCCGTATCAGCTGGAGAAGAAACGTCATTGGCCGAGAAGGCCCGACAACACCGGATCAGCGACCAGAGCCGCATCGACTTCAGCGAGAAATTCTCTGGTTCGAGCTGATGGCATGCCACCTGTCTTCTTCACGACGTGACGCTCGTCGGTCAGGTCCCGTAGCGCTGACTGATCAATATTCGGAATGGCCATAGTCACAACGCGTTTCATGGCGAGGTGCGGGCTCTCACCGAACTCGTAACCGAAGGCACAACAAAGCGCCTCAACGAACCTCATGAGAGCGTCGTACCGTAGAAGAAACTCTCGTTTCGTATTAGTCTCGATGGCAGCCATATTCAGAAACACTTTTCGCTTATCAAGGTGGGATTTCGGAGTCGTGCCTGAAACTACGAACAGATCAGAAGCAAGAAGGCGAGTGAAATCGTTTTCAAAACTCATACGTGATTCATGATTCGAGAAGCTGACGGGCAGACGAGAGCTCTAAGACGGTCAACTCCTTTGGTCTCCCACCGACATCTCCGGACCGAGTCTCTCCCACGATGGCACCGAGGAGAATCCGTGCGATTGGCGTCTCATACGAGATGAAATCAAGGTCGCGAAGCTCATCAAAGACCATGTAGGAACCAATAGAAAAAGTATCGGTCCGTCGATCTTGCTCAATTCGAAACTTCACGGTTGTCCCAATCTCGACCTTGACCGGATTCTCTGGAAGATCTACCAACACGGCCCGTTCACGGGCCCTACTCAAACCACCTAGGTGATTCAAGAACATCTTTAACTGTCGCTGTGCTTCCTCAAAAATATAATTGTCATGCCAAGACTCGCTGCTCTGCTCGGTTCCCTCTTGGCCCGCGGCTTTAGCGACGCGAATTTGTTCACGAACGCGATCGATTTCGACGTCTAGTGCGTCAAGATCAGCCTTGAGGAAATAGCAAGGCTCGAATTCTCCATCAATTGGCACCAAGCACCATCCGAATCTCGCTCACCACAACACTGATTTCTTGAGCCGCATCAATCATCTTCAACTCTGGAAAGTGCGTCAAATAATAACGACGAATTTCACCTGAACGACGTTCACATTCGGACTTCCAATAGGGATCCGGTGTGCCTCTTCTAGAGCGCCTCTCTTGCCTCATGGATTCCGGGCAGTCGAGGAAAAAAACGAAGTCGGGGTTCGGGAGGAAATCGAGTCTAGGGATCTGCAATCGTGACCCGAGGACTGCATGAGTAGCTTCGGTTCGATACAACCAAGAATCCGCGACAACGTTGGCTCCTGAATTCACAGCCTCGGACACTTGCGTCGCTGAGTCCAAAACACCACTGAGAAACAGTGCATGCCGGGCCTCCAAGGCATTTTGGTCGTCGTCAACTCGACGCCTCGCCATACGAAAGTCCTCGTGGGGAGGCGACACTCCGATCCAGCCGCTGCTAACGAGCGAGGCCGCGGCCGAAGACTTCCCACAACCCGACAAACCTTCCAAAACAATGAACACGACAGGGATTTTATCTCACCTGCTCGTCAGTGCGGGCTGGCTATTGTCGCAAAAGGTTGTGTATTTTGATCCAAACGCGCCAGGTTACTTCGGGGGGAATGTGACACTCATTGGAATTGTCGGCAAAGCCTGCTCAGGCAAGCGAACCGTTGGGCAACTTATTAGCGAATACCTTGACTATGACCACGAATCCCTGAGCGACTACGTCGCACAAGATGCACAAAAGATGAAGGGAGCGACATCACGCAAAGAACACCGAGAATTTGCAAACGAGCGAAGAGAAAAGCACGGAGGACATGTCTGGGTGTCCGAGTTACTCAGTGAATATCGCTTTGAAGCCGGAGATACGCTTGTTGTTTCCGGTATCTACTGCGTGCCGGAGGCGAATTACCTGCTCGACGCGCCCCGACATGCAATTCTGATCTACGTCGAAGGTCCGTCTGTTGAAGACCGCTTCCTACGGCTCGAGGAGCGAGCATTAAACCGGTCATCCACGCACGATTTTATGGAGAAAGACCTCTTCGTGGAGGTGGACAACGATGAAAGCACAAATGTGAAGGGCACTCGACCGGCCACGGATGCCATCAGGGCTCTCATTCCACCCTCTCATTGGATCTCCAACATCGGTTCTCTGGAGGATTTGTCGGCAAGTGTGAGGCAATTGTGTGATCTCCTCAATCTGCCCAAAAGGTCTCGGACCGACACCGAGCAACGTAAGGGCGTGGGTATCGGAGTCTCAAGGCCGTATGTCGATAGATTGCCCGATTTGCTTCGCCTGGAGCGCCGGAGGCTGGTTCTCGAGGTCTTGAGGGAACGGCTTAGTCTCTCTCACACGGGTCTCGATCCTCTTGCGAGGGCACTCAGCCACCTGAACGAACCAGCTCACACAGTTCAAACAATCGAAGAGCAATTTGGGCGCCGTCTCGTTGATGCTTTTCTTGGCGAAAATGGGGAAATTCGGCCCGGAGACGAAGCATTGCGTTTGTTCAAGGGTCTCGAAGCACACACAACTGATGAGGAACTCGTTCTCCTGACCAACGATGTTCAAGTTCTCTATCTGGTTGACCATCTCCGATCCCACCTCAGCGAACGAAGAGATTCAATCACGAGGCAGGTCAAGGATCGAATGAAAGATTTTCCCGAAGCTGACGAAGAACAGTTTTCAAACAAAAATCGCAGCAGCCTAAATGCCCTTCTCAACTCCGGATTGTCATTCAAACTCCAAGGTAATGGTACCGAGATCATCAGACGTGCCCAGAAGTTGGCAAAGGAGAGTGAGCGACCCGTTCTGGAGCTCGTCAAACGTGAGCGAATTATCGAAGCTACAAAAGAAAAAGAAGACTCGAAGGTTTCGCACATCGTCCACGACGTTGTGGACCATGTGTGGGTCGCACGACTTTTCCGAGACCGAGGGCTTCACGAACGACACAAGCCACTTTTCCAGGCGATTGGGGATCCACTGCTCACCGACTTATTCACCCGCTCAGGAGAAGTTTTGGCGAGTATCGCGTACGGCGTGCGCTCTTGGGGGAACCTGCGTCCAGGTTTCGTCCCATTACTTGACATTGCTGAAATCGCCAAGACAGTCGACAGACTTCTTGGGGAGGCAAAATTTGGAGACATCGAAAGGGTAAAGGCGCCATCGGCCGAGAGAAGTCTTCCGGCGTTTGCCACGCTGAGACGGTTGGTCAACGCCCCAGCCCAACGAGAAGCTCAAAGTCTCGCGTTTGTTCTCAGTAACTACTACGTGGAAATGGATGAAACCACGAGAAAACACGGATCGGTGAAGTATCGGGACCCGGAAAAAAACACGACGATTGATGAACTTCGTTTTGAGTCGCTGGAGTTTCTGTGCTTTGCAATAGATCTCCACAGCGAGCTATTACACAGTAAGAACAAGCATCGTGACTTCCTGCTTCGCACGCATTTGTGGCTAGAGGAATTCCTTCGAAGCGATGAATGCCTGCAACAAGAAAACTTTTACGTGAAGATAGAAGATATTGAGAATCGGGACTTTTCCGATGTGAAGATCAGTGCCGAGACAATAAATTGGATGGCAAGAAACTACGGTTTCACCGCGTACATAGGCGACGTCGGCCGATTCGAATAGTGACGACGTAGATCGGTCAGCACGTCGAACGAACCAGGTCGACGACAGCGGCTGACGGTGCAGCGAGAAGATACTTGAACGACTCGTCGTCGTAGGCGACGAGATTCACCGTCATATCAATGTCATGCGATTGACAGACGGCAACTGCGACCGCTGCAGCCAGGTCCTTGGGAAAGCGAAAGATGCCGGTCGAGATACCCGGAATAGCAACCGATTTGATGCCTTCGGCTTCGCAAAGACGAAGAATGTTGCAGTACACCGACTCCAGCTGTCTCAGACAACCGGATTCCACATTCGTGAGCGTGGCACCTACTGGCAGCGGACGGCGACCCTCCCACACTGGGCCGACCGCGTGGATGATGTGTGGCGCACGGAGTCCGAAGGAGGGCGTGATGACGGCCCGACCTGTCGGACAACGGCCGATGGTGCGGCACGCTTCGGTCAGACGACGATGCCCCTCTTCTCCCCCATCGAGACGGACCTGACCGAAAATGGCTCCGCACAGGCCGCCTCCCTCGAAGAGGCGTTCGTTCGCGGGATTGACGATTGCTCCAACCTGCAGGCTGAAGATGTAGTCGCGAACGCGTTTGATCTGCATGATTTCCCCTTGATCGGTTCCGCTTGCGTTATACGTATTCGTTACGTATTATAGTAGTCCATGGAGCAAAGTCAATTGCCTCAAAGCCTGAAGATCGCCGAGCTCGTCGATGAGGTCAACCGCCGCCTGCGTGCGGCGAAGATTCGCCCGACCGACCCGCGAGCGAAAGCCAAAGTGACCGCCCGGACGGTGCACCACTACCTCGACAAAGGCCTTCTCCCCGCTGCGCGACGTGTTGGCTCTCAACTGAGATTCTCCGACGCACACATCGATGCGCTCATGAACATCAAGCGCCGGCAAGCAGAAGGCCTGACCCTCGATGAAATCGAGTCGCCGACTGACGAGCCATCCCCACTTAAGTCCAGCGTCCTCCAACAGTGGAACTTCATCACCGATTCCCTGCCGACGGCGGATTGGGGAAACAAGTACTGGCATCTTTCGGCCAATCTGCGGTCCCTAACGTCAACCTATTCGAGCGCTCGATCAACAACGACGTTCCGATGGCACGTGGCGCTCGGGAACGGAGTGGAACTCAGCGGCGAAGGAAAACAACCGGACCGCTCAACGATCGACTCGATTCGGCAGACCTTGAACATGAGACCAAGTGACCTAGAGGAGGACACGCAATGAAGACTAAGAAGAAGCTTGCGGCAGAAATCGAGGCCCTGCGCGACGAACTGTCGGTGGTTCGTGCTCAGCTCGAAGCACTCCAGGCGGATGCGATGCTCTCCGACTGGCAGAAATACGTCGACAAGGTAGACGACCCCAAGGTTTCTTTTCTTATCCCAACCTTTCCCGTAACACCCGACTCAAGCAGCTTTGCGCTCCAGAGGGGAATGACAGTGGGGTACAGGGTCAAAACGTTGCCGCTGAAGGAGCTATGGCCTGACACCGGGGATACCGATGACTGACTTTCGATGCCCCAGTAGCGACGTTGAGCACGGAGATGTCTTGGTTGGATCCGGACCCAACCGCGGTGCCTTGACGCACACGCACCGCCGCCAAAGTCCACATTTCGGTGAGCACGATCTCTCTACGACACGTCTCAGCGGGCCATGTGTCACCACGGAATGTCTGCACTGGACCGGGGTCTGCGAGGTTGGACGAGTAGTTGCGGAGTCGGCGGTTCGCTTGCGGCTGATCGCCAAACCCCATTGCTCGATTCGATCTGAGTGTCGATGGTTTGCCGAGAATGGCCGATCTGCCTGTAGCGGATGCGCCCTGGTGCGGTACACGTGATCTACTCACGCAATGGTGGCGGATCACATGGCCACTCGTAGGAAGTCGTTGAAATTGCCAGGCGATTCGAGGGCACCAAGGAAGAGTGCGAGTCAAACATTGCTTCGCACGACTGGCACACCGAGTTCCTCTTTGCCAAGTGTCGAGTTCGAGGATTACGAGGCCGAGACGACATACCCGTGTGGCACCACACACTTTCCGCGCGTGTTCATCATGAATGGGCAGTACGGAAATGACGAGTCGCGCAGCTACGAGTTGAAGCGAACCGACTCAAAAATTGCATTCATCAAACGAATTGAATTCTGTCGATAATTCCACCGCGCTTTCACTTCACACTTCTGTCGCGGATGAGATGCGATGTAAGGGTGCATCAATTCATTTCTTCGAAAATTACTTCTTGCTCCGATTTTTATCACTCCTTCGCCGCGATAGCACTAGGGGCATGAGCAACAAGCAACGCTCGCTGCAGCGACGAGCAAGACAGTCCACGACACCTTCTCGGTCGCTTCGCTGCGTGGCCGAGAACAAGAAGAAGTACTCGTACGACGAAGCGAAAGACTGCGCTCGCACACTGCGCTCTCAGTTTCACTCGACGCATCACGAGTACTACTGCAGACGATGTGGGTGGTTCCACGTCGGCTCGAGCACTGTCATCAAGAGAAGGAGCAAGTGAGATGCACATAGACATCGCCAGACTGATCGAATCGTTGCAGCACGACCGCTTCGATCCCACCAACCCACGCGTTCCCGACGGCGTTGCGGACTTGTCGGAATACGTTCTGCCGTTGCGAGCAATTTCACGAGAAGGTCGCGCGCTGCGCTCGAGCGAGGATTACAGCAAGGCCGGGTTGATCGGGCGTCTCCTCCACGAATATCTCGGCGGCGCGCCAAGCGTTGAAGCTTTGGAGAGAGCCGTCGTGGGTATAGCCGTACTTGTCGTCTGCATTCTCGAGGCTACTTGCAAGCTCAAACCCGATTTGATGCCTGAAGAAATCCTGATGGATGCCGCAAGCGACGATGCGATACGACTACTCGCCGAGGATTTCGCGAATGCCGAATACACAGTCGACGAATCAGGTCAGATACATGTGAACCTGGCCTCGTTGTCGATCTTCGCAAAGGCAACGCCACTCGACCTACGCTCACGCGATGGATTCATACGGCGTCGTTTGACCCCTCTTCTCGAAGACATCTTCGAATCCTCTGTTCCCGAAAGCGAAGAGCGCGACGACCACCCCGAAGTCTCAGCCGACGACCAGCCAACATCGCACAAGGTCAACTTCGTCGACGAGACAGAGTTGGGCGAACTGATCGCGGACCCCTTTGAAGGTTTCGATGAAGAGCAGGAATATTTCGAACGGACCGATTACCAACGCTTCATGAACGGCGACTCGTTGGATGAGATTCTTCGCGATGACCCGTCAGAGCCGGATTACCGCATCGGCGAATCCTGACGTGCTGCGACACCGTTCGAGGAGGATCACCTGTGGAAACGAACCGAAAGGACCCACATGATCGGAAAGACTTGTTTGGCAGCAACCGGAGTGGGACTTGGATTCATGCATCCAATTCTCGGAATCGTGACGATCGGAATTGCTGTTCTGGCTGGAATTGCAGTTGTCGTGCGGTCGTAACAGTCACTCAACTGCGACTTGCAGACCTTCGCCTGAACCTGACCGGCGGATTCAGGTACTTCGTCTTGCCTGCTTTGTACAGACGCGCCGGACGGCCGGGTTCGCTGACGAAGCTCACCACTTCGTCGAGGGGGAGGACGAAGTCCTTGGCCGATTCCACCTTGCGGCGGAAGTTGGCGGGGTCGACCTTGTCGAGGACGAAGGCCTCGTAGACCCAGCGCAGTTCGGTGAGGGTGAACTCGTCGTTGCAGAACTTGAGGGCGATCGGAGTGTCTTCCAGTTGCTGGCGGGCTGCGCGGCGGGCGTCACGGATGATGGTGCGATGGTCGAACTCGAGAACCTTGTTGTCGCGTAGATATCGGTACGACAAAAACCGGGCGTCGTCGGAGTGCTCGTGAGGTTCGGGTGTTTCCGGTTCGGGAACCAGCGCCGCGTACGCAAGGGAGATTGCCCGCCAGCGACTGTCGCGGTCGGGACGGCCGTAGGCACCGACGTGAATGAGATCCGATTTGGGGATGGTGAGGCCGGTTTCGCGCTTGACGATGCGGACTGCGGTGTCGGGTAGGTCTTCCTTCTCTCCCACCAGGCCGCCGGGCAGGGCCCACTTGCCGCGTTCGGCGTCTGGGCGGTGCATGACGAGGGTGTGCAGGCGGTGCCTGGGTTCGAGGCCCTTCTCGCGGCTGACCGTGAGAACGGCGACGTCGACGTAGACGAAGAAGTCGTGCTGGACGGTTCTTTCCCGGGCCACGGTTTGATTCTCGCAGTTTCGGGTCGGATTTTGGTGTTTTTGCCCAAAATCCCCGAAAAAGGCCATGTGCTATACTTGCACTTCTACCCTAATCGCTACACCCCCTTCCCATAATGGGTGGGAAGGAAATCGGCCGCCCGGCCCTGATCGCACGGAGGTGCAATGACAGCCATCGCAGATGCTCTCGACCCAAGGAATATCGACCCCGCCCAAATGCAGCGCGCCGTGGGTGCGCTGGTGGGCCAAGCAGTGGGTGATGCGCTCGGCGCATTCGCCGAATTCGGGCCCGCGGGCCAGTATTCGCAGCGGTTCCCCTCCCCCGTGTTGACGGGGACGGGCGAGATGATCGGTGGTGGCGTTTTCGGGTGGGCTCCGGGCGAATTCACCGACGACACGCAGATGGCGGTGGCGTTGGCCGAGTCGATCGTGGCCTACGGCGGCAAGTTCGACCCTGGTCACACGTTCGAGCGCTTCGTCAGCTGGGTGCAAGATGCCCGCGATGTGGGTTCCACCACGTCGGCGGCTCTGCGTTCGGGCAAGCCGTGGCACCAGGCCGCCGAGGCCGGCCACGCGGTGATGGGCCAGAGCGGTGGCAACGGCGGCGTGATGCGCGTGGTGCCCGTGGGCATTGCGGGCGTGCTGTGGGGTCGCATCGACACGTGGGTGATCGCATTCGACCAGGCCCGACTGACCCACTTCGACCCGGGTGTGGGCGTTGGCGCGGCGGTGGTTGCCGAACTCGTGCGCTCGGGCATCGTCTCGGGGAAGTTCGACACCCACATCCATTCGCGCGTGCCTGGGTTCTCGGTGCTGCCGGGCGCACCGGACGAGGAATGCGGCCGCTACGCAGCGTTGCTGTCGCCGAAGTGGTCGCCGTTCACCGACGACGGTCCGTCGAACGGTTCGGCATGGACGTGCGTGGCACAAGCGGTGTGGGCGGTGCGTTCGACGAGTTCGTTCGCCGATGCGGTGATCGCGGCGATCAACCTGGGTGGTGACACCGACACGGTGGCCGCGGTGACGGGTGCAATCGCCGGCGCGGTGTACGGCCTGCAGGGCATTCCCTCGCGTTGGGTGACGGCGGTCAACGGCTCGCTGCGCCGTCCGACGGGTGTGGTCGCCGAGTACAACGCAATGGGTCTGCACGACCTGGCACGCGCACTGCTGGGTCGCGGGCCGGCGACGCGTACCGAACCCGAAGCCCCCCATGGGCCCAAGGCGGTGGCATCGGCACGCTCCGGTGCTGCGGTTCTGGCGGCGAACCTGGAAGGTGCGAACGAGTCACCCGATCACATGGCGGTGGTGTCGATGTGCATCGTCGACGACCGGTTCACGGGTCGTGAGCATCGTCGCGAGGTGTACATGCGCGACGATGATGGTCCGTTGCAGAACCCACTGCTGGGGTTCGCCGTGCGCGACGCGGTCGAGGCCGTCGAGGCCTTCACTGCGGCGGGCCACGACGTGGTGGTGCACTGCCACGGCGGGCGTTCACGCACCGGTCTGGTGCTCAAGGCCTGGTACATGTCGCACTTCGGCGCGTCGCACGCCGATGCACACGCCTGGCTGCACTCGCGCTGGCCCCTGTACCAGACCTACAACGAAACGTTCTGGGACTTCCTGGAAAACGAATGGACGGCCGAGGTGTTCGGCACGGAGGCAAAGTGAGCGAAGTCCCCGGCGAGCTGCTGGAAAAGGCGGCCGAGGTTCTGCGTCGCTTCGGGTGCATCGTGAACGACGGCGAGGGAACGTCGGCATCGAAGTTCCTCTTCGTCAAACACGACGACGACGTGCAGATGCGGATTCACCTCTACACCCGGTTCAACGGGACCGTCGTGATGCGCATCGATTCGTGTGCCGGGTTCGGCAAGCCAAGTCACGGGATGTATCAACGCCTGTGGAACCTCACCGAGTGGCTGCCCTTCTGCTCGGTGAGGTTCGAGGAACGCAACAAGGAAACGGTGCACGTGTGGTTGACCCATTCGGTCCTCTTCGAGGGTCGGCGGTCGGCGGGCGAGGTCGAGCAGGCGATCGGAAGCATCTCCCACATGTGGGGCGAGGTCGCAGCACTCGTGCATTTGCTGGGGACCAATCCCGACGCAATCCACTGCATCGGTGAAGACGAGGACGTAGACGACGAAATCGACGAAGAAACAGACGACGAAGAAACAGACGAGGAGGACCAGATGACGACAATGACTTCGATCAGCGCGCGCAGGCCGGTGACGATTCCGGCACGACCAGTGACAACGGCCCAGGTGTTGGCCGAGCTCGACAAGCTGGTGGGCCTTGCCCCCGTGAAAGATATGACGCGCAGTCTTGTTGCCCGTCGACGTTTGGAGAAACTGCGCCAGGACGCCGGGATGAAGGCCGTGCTGCCGTCGCCACACCTGGTGTTCACGGGCAACCCCGGTACGGGAAAGACGACCGTCGCGCGTCTCATTGGCCAGCTGTACAAGTCACTCGGTCTGCTGTCGCGCGGACACCTGATCGAGGCGAATCGGTCGACGCTCGTCGCCGCATACGTGGGCCAGACCGCGTTGAAAACGCGGCAGGTGTGCGAGCAGGCGAAGGGTGGTGTGTTGTTCATCGACGAGGCGTACTCGCTGATCAGCGAACACGGCTACGACTACGGCCGCGAGGCCGTGGAAGAGCTGTTGACATTCATGGAGAACAACCGCGGTCAGATCGCAGTCGTCGTCGCGGGATATCCCGAGGAGATGAGGAAGTTCTTGGACATGAACCCGGGCCTCAAGAGCCGCTTCGACGCGACGATCGCCTTTCCCGATTACTCGAACGACGAACTGGTGGAGATCTTCAACGTCATCGCCCGCGAGAACGAATACGACGCCGCGCGCATCCAGGCTCCGATCCGGCGGATCATCAGCCGTTTGCCACGTGGGCGTGGGTTCGGTAACGGCCGCGAGATCCGCAAGCTGTTCGGCGAGATTCTCGACGTGCACGCCCTGCGGGTGGGTCGCCTGGCACGGCCTGGTTCACGCCACCTGCGGGAACTGGCTCCGAACGACTGTCTGGCGAAGTTGCGGGAGACGGTTGGTCCGTGGCAGCCACCCGACCCGTCGTTGGCGTTCGGCATCGACAACCGCGCGCGCGCCGGCTACCTCTGACTTCTCAGCCGAGGGCAAGGCCAATCGCCGAGCTCGGGCTTTTCGCCAACGGCCTCGGGCTTCGCCCCTCGAAGAGCGATGGCCTGCCGCTCCATTTGGGCAAAGGGTCGCTCCATTCGGGCGGTGTGGGTTTGGCCCGTTCGCCGCAAGCAGTCCTGCACCGATGTGTGTCGGCGGGGCGATAGCCGCATGTGACACCCTTCTGCAACCCTGAATCGCAGCCCATGACCGAACTCGACCTCCCCACAGCACTCGAGCGGCTGGGGTTCTGGCTCGGCCGTCACCAAAACGTCACATCCTCGACATTCGACATTGCCGAGTCGTTGCGCAACCTCTGCTTCATCGATGGAATTCAGGTCTTGCCCCACGGTACGGGCGAGACCACGTCTTTCGCGGTCTTCAGAAACACTGGTGACACGGGTGAATGGCTGTGGACGATGACGTTTGCGCCTGGGCGTGCCAATCTGATGATGCGGAGTTGCTCATCACAGCCGGCGGGCCGGGTGTTCCTCGCGAGCCTTCTCTGCGAGGCCTTTGCCGTTGTGGATGCCGACGAGTTGATGCGATGGTGGAGCGTCACCTCAAAGGGTCGCCCCCGCACGATCCTGTCACCCCTGCCCGACAGTCTCGACGATCTCCGCGAGATTCTGGGCCAGCTCGAACGCGCGACAATCGAAGCCTCACAATCGATCCACCCAAAAGGTGAACAAGGATAAATCCACTGGTCACCCAATGTTTCAACCAGCGACCCGACTGCCTGCAGCGTGGTCAGCCCTATGCCGAGGGCGATGAGTACACGCCCGAGGGTTGGGCCGTCGTCGCCTGCGGTGACTGCGACGCGGTCTACATCGCTCCACCCGAAGCCGTCGAGCAGAGGGCGCGCGTCGACCTGCCCATCATCGGTTTCAACTACGGTACCGAAATCGACCGCGACGCGAACGTTCTCGACGACGCCCCGGAGGGTGATGGCTACAGCTGGTGACCCTGCCCTCCCAGTCAGGCATCCGCCACAAAGATGGGAGTC
>Ga0194122_10005320_pt1 | contig 12081 bp, 10 predicted proteins | sample TA2MahCa10mmetaG_FD_155487 | JGI IMG/M metagenome (GOLD analysis project Ga0194122, IMG submission 155487) | Freshwater microbial communities from Lake Tanganyika, Tanzania - TA2015021 Mahale Deep Cast 10m | ecosystem: Environmental > Aquatic > Freshwater > Lake | place: Tanzania: Lake...
GCCGAACGGCTCGATTGTCGGTAGACGGGCTGACCACAGGCTTTCGTGATGAGCTCGCCCAGTTGCTGCGCTGCGTGACTTGGGACTGCCGCCACGATACAGCCGCCGAAACCTCCGCCTGTCATCCTTGCGCCGCCCTCTCCGTCGGCGTGCTGATCGATCAGCGTATTGACCAAGTCGGCGAGCCCATCGATTTCCGGAATGGTGACTTCGAAGTCGTCTCGCAGAGAGCGATGAGACTGTCGTAGCGCGCGACCGAATGTCCTCAAATCTCCGCGTTGCATCGCCTCTGCAGCGATCTCGACCCGCGCGTTTTCAGAAACGACGTGCCGCGCACGACGAAGCAAGATGTGATCTTGTGGTTCGGGCAGTGTCTCGAGCAGGTGTGGGTGAAGCGCCCTTAAAGAGCTGAGGCCGTAGAACTCAGCCACCTCACGACACTGCTGTCGACGTAGGTTGTATGCCCCGGTCGCGAGTTCACGCCGAATGCCGGATTGAACGACCAAGATCGACCATGACGAGGGCAGTGACCGACGCTCGATTGTGAGATCTCGGCAGTCTAAAAAAATCGCGTCGCCCGGGGAGGCATGTGCGATCGTCATCTGATCCATGATTCCGCATAAACATCCCGCATAGCGATGTTCTGTCGATTGACCCCAATGGGCGAGGGTCGACGGCTCGACTTGGGTAGCCGGCGCGTTCGCGAGCAGTGCTTTTCCGACTGCGATAGACAGCGATGCGGACGAAGATAAGCCGGCGCCAGATGGGAGGTTCCCCACGATTGCGAGATCCGCTCCGCGGGGAGTGATGCCGAAGCCCATCATTTCGGCGCACATCCCCCGCAGGTAGTTTCCCCACCAGCCCGTCGGACCCACCGCAGGTATGGCTTGAGTCGTGAAGCGATCGTGATGAAGCTGGCCGTCGCTGAGACTGACTGCGACCACTTCTCCGTCCGTTCGGGGTGACACGGCCACTGCAGTGCCGAGATCAAGTGCGAGAGGCAGCGCAAGCCCCTCGTTGTAGTCGGTGTGTTCACCGATCAGATTGACTCGACCCGGCGCAAACACCTCGTGCTGAGAAATCGCTCCGAGTTGCCGTTGAAGTAATGCTCGGGCGTCTCGAAAGAGGGGGTGCATGTCCATCGAAGCTCGAGAAATCAACTTGGCTCGAGGGCACGCAATTGCTCGGCGGCCTGTTCAGGCGTGAGATCGCGCTGCGCTTCGGCCAACATTTCGTAGCCCACCATGAACTTCCGAACGGTCGCCGACCGAAGTAATGGCGGGTAGAAATGAGCGTGCAACAGCCAATGCTCGACCGAAGACTGTCGATGAGGTGCGCCATGCCAGCCCATCGAATAGGGGAACTCACAACCGAACAGCGCGTCGTATCGACGAGTCAGGTCGCCCAGCATTAAGGCCAAAGATTGCCGTGCATCATCACCTAGATCTTCGATGCGTTTCACATCGAAGCGAGGCAGAAGCAACGTCTCAAACGGCCATGTTGCCCACCAAGGAACGATGACAAGCCAATGATCGTTCGCCGAGACCTTCCGCTCACTGTTGAGTTCGTACCGTGCGATCTCCGAGAGCAAGGTCTGTCGATGCGTATCCCAATAATGCTTTTGGTGAGTCTCTTCGAGTTGAGGTTCGTCGGGGAGGTGATTCGATGCCCAAATCTGTCCGTGCGGATGGGGATTGGAACATCCCATCATCTCACCCTTGTTTTCGAAGATCTGAACCCATTCGTACCGAGCCCCGAGGTCTGCAGACTCCGTAGCCCAGCAGTCGACGACTCGGCGTATCTCGACGGTAGACAGGCGAGCCATGCTTCGGTGGTGATCAGGGGAGTAGCAGACCACTCGACAATGACCCTCGATACCTTGACTCAAAAACAGCGGATCGCCGCTTGACGGTGTTTCGTGCTCGGTCACCCTGGAGCTGAAGAGCGCCGGAAAATCATTGTCGAAGACGTAGGTGGTCTCGTATCTCGGGTTGAGAATGCCACTGATCCGCGGATTACCCGGGCATAAATAACACCCTGGATCATGTGCAACGGTTGATCTGGCTGTGGACGCCGAGACCTCTCCCCGCCACGGACGCGCATTGCGATGCGGTGATACGAGCACCCATCGGCCATTGAGCGGATTGCGTCGGCGATGGACGTTATCGGAAGACGCGTGAGTCATGTGGCAGGGGCTCGGAGATCACGAAAGCCGATGTACTCCGCGCGGCGAGAGAGTGCGACTCGATTGAAAACGAGTGCGGCGATGACGGAGCTTACAAGCACGATCACCATAAAATGAATGTAGTGCAGCGTGATGAGCCCGGAGGGTTGCCAAACGAAAGTGTAGAGTGCATACACGCCGAAGCCCCACGCTACCCCAAAGATTGCAGCCCAAGCACCGACGTTCCGGAAAAGCAGTCCCACGATAAAGGCGGAGAGGATGGGCATCGAAAACAAGCCGTTCAGTTGCTGAAGAAGATTGATGATGCTGTCGGCATTCTGAAACACGGGAACGAGGAGGATGGCGATGATCGTCACCACCATCGAAACCACCGCGCCGAGCCGCCAGTGATTGGTCACTTTGCCGATGAATTTATCGTGGAAGTCCACTGAGTAGAGGGCGACCGTACTATTGAGCACGGCGCTGAAGGTCGTGATCACGGCCGCTGCGACCATGGCTGCGAAGGCGCCAGATAACCAACTCGGCAAGACTTCGGCGACGAGCTTCCCGTAGGCGGCGTCACCCACATCACCGAAGAGCTTGTAGGCGACCACACCCGGGATCACGACGATGGGGGGCACGATGAGAATACGGATCGCCGCCGCAGCGAGTACACCTTTTCGCGCCTCCTCGACCGTCGGGGCAGCCATCGCTTTCTGAGTGATGTTTTGATTCGTCGACCAATAAAAGATTTGGATGAAAAGCATCCCGGTGAGTAGTGTGTGCCAGGGAATGGGGGAGTCGTCACCCCCAATCATGGTCAGTCGCTCTACGGGCACCTCCGACACGATGTCGAAATCGACCGCCGCCAAAGATAAAAAAACGATGAGCAGAGCGAGACCCAGCACTCCGATTCCAGAGAACGTATCCATGACGGCGACGGCGCGTAGTCCGCCGAGCATGGTATAGGCGGCGCTGATCAGAGCCAGTCCCGTCGCGAAGAGCATGACGGACGTGGTTCCTCCGAACAGCGATTGCATGAAGAGTCCACCGCTATAGAGCGCCGCAGGAAGATAGATCACGATATTCCCGAAGAGGAAGAGCCCGGAGATGAGCGTCCGAATGCTTGTCCCTCCATAGCGACGCTCGAGCAGCTCTGTCACCGTGGTGCATCGGTTCCGGTAATAGAGCGGGACAAACACGTAGGCGAGAATCAATAGACCAAAGAATCCGGCGATCTCCCACCACGCGAGCAGCAACATTTGGTTGCCATTCATGCCAACGAGTTGGTCGGTCGAGAGGTTGGTGAGGGTGATGGAGCCTGCGACGAAGAGCCAGCTGAGGCCACCGCCCGCCAGAAAAACGTCCTTGCCCGAGCCATCGTGAGTTGGACGCGAGTGTCGAACCTTCCAAAAAGTGGCTACGGCGATCAAGAGCGTCAGCGCGACGAAGATCAGGATCTGGACGATCCCGTCGGTCATCAGTTGAGTTGGCATGTTCTCCCCCCGGCAGACGCCTCAGTCGGCGATAATAGGGATATTAGGAGGATGTGTGCCAACGACCCCGTCGACATGGCGGCTCGATGCCCCAGCGACCACGCTGATTTTCGACCTCAGCCGGGGGGTGGCCGAGCTTGCCTACCTTGGCCCAGGCCTGCCTCCTGAGCAAAACGCCAGCGTCCTCTGCGGGGCGCTACAACGAGGGGCGCATGAGTCTGAGCCTGACGAGCGTATCCCGCCGTCGATCCTTCCTTGTATCGAGGCGGGATATGCCGGCTCGCCGGCGGTCGAGATCGCTCGGGCAGGGCATCAGCTGGCTCTTCGGGCGGAATCGGTCGGCGTTGAGGGTGACGATGCTGCAGTGACGTTCCACCTCGTTGATCCCGCACTGACGCTCTCGGTGGAAAGCCGGTGGAGCGCTCGACACAGTGGCGTCATCGAGGTGAGCCAGCGCGTGAACTTTGAGGGCGAGGATCCGGTGCAGTTGTTGCGCTGCGCCTCGCTCGTCCTGCCGCTACCGCGATGGGCGACCCACGTGACCCAGTTTTCGGGCCGATGGGCAGCCGAGATGCATGCCACCCGATCAGAGATTTCCAGATCGGCCCGACTGCATGGCGAGACTCAAGGGGGGACGCCCGGATTTTCGGGTGGTCAGTGGCTGCTGTTCGAGTCGGCGGACTCGACGGAGCATTACGGTCTCTCGCTTGCAGTTCATCTCGCGTGGAGCGGCGATCACACCTGGACGCTCAGGGTTGATCCCGACGGACGCGCCGTACTCTCGATTGGGGCGCGGATCCGCCCTGGTGAGATCGTGTTGTCTCGTCATCATCCATTCGTTGCGCCGTCGGCCGTGATCGCCGTGAGTTCCTCGGGGCGTGCTGCGTTGAGACAGACGCTCCATCGGCACGTCCTCGATGAGCGATTACCGCAAGCCTTTTCGCGCGCCCCCAGAAAAGTGCATCTCAACACTTGGGAAGCTTGCGGCTTCGCTTTGTCCTTGCCGAAACTCAAGTCACTCGCTGAGCAGGCGGCCGAGCTCGGTATCGAGCGGTTTATCTTGGACGATGGGTGGTTCAGCGGTCGACGGAACGATCGTTCGAGTCTTGGCGACTGGAATCCGTCGGTCGACGTGTTTCCGGAAGGTCTCGAGTCGCTCATTCGTCACGTCGAATCGCTCGCGATGGACTTTGGGTTGTGGATCGAGCCCGAGATGGTGAGTCCAGACTCCGCGCTTTATCGAGCGCATCCCGATTGGTGTCTTGCAGTAGAGGGCCTTCCACGCGCGACGCAACGCCATCAGCTCGTACTCGATCTGACTCGAGCTGACGTCACCGACCATCTTTACAACGTGATCGATCAGTTGCTTCGGCGTTACTCGATCGCTGCCCTCAAGTGGGATCACAATCGGGAATTGTTTCCGATTCCCTCCGGAAGTATTGGTCAAACTCAAGCGCTTTATCGTTTGCTCGATCGGCTCCGCGAGACACACCCGAAGGTGGAAATCGAAACGTGTGCAAGCGGAGGCGGGCGTGTCGACTACGCACTGCTTTCGCGCTGTACCCGCTTCTGGGCGAGCGATAACAACGATCCGATCGAGCGATTGCGTATCAATCGATCTTGGCTGCAGTTCTTGCCACTTCGTATCTTGGGTCATCATGTAGGGCCCAGCCCGAACCCCATCACAGGACGAATGCTCTCGATGGATTTTCGAGCCAAAACCGCGATGTTTGGTCATATGGGTGTCGAGGCCGATCCTTCGACGATGAGTGAAGACGACCGACAAACGTTAAGTGCGCACATTGCGCTCTACAAAGAGTGGCGCGACGTCATTCATCACGGCTCAGTCTATGAGCTCTGCTCATCCGATGAGGGAGCCGCCGGGTGGTTTGTCGTGCAGATGAACCGAGGGCTTGCATTAATCACGCAGTCGCTCTTCGCACAGCACTTTGAGGCGGAACCGATTCGCTTACACGGACTGGAGCCGTATCAAAGATATTGTGTACGACTGCTGACGCCTTGGCCGGAGCATCCTGCGCGGTATCTCAACTCACCTCAGGTTTGGCGTGAAGGAGTGCGAATGACGGGGGCCGCGCTCGCCTATTCGGGAATTTCTTTGCCGCGACGTCTTCCCGGTACGGCATGGCTGATTGCGGTGGAGGCGGAATGATCGCCCAAGTGACGGCACCTCGGCTCGGTGTGTGCTACTACCCGGAGCAATGGCCCCGCGAGTGGTGGGCGGACGATGCCCGGCGGATGCGCGAGATGGGCCTCTCGCAGGTGCGGATCGGCGAGTTCGCTTGGAGTCGGATCGAACCCGAGCGGGGTCGATTTGATTGGGCGTGGCTGGATGAGGCGATCGAGGTTCTAGCAGAGGCGGGGCTTGCAGTCGTGATGTGTACGCCGACGGCAACACCGCCCAAATGGCTGATCGACCGTATGCCCGATATGATCGCCATCGATGCAATGGGTCGTCCGCGCAGGTTCGGCTCTCGTCGTCATTACTGTTTCTCGCATGAGGGCTATCGCGCGGAGTCGCGACGTATTACTCGAGCCGTTGCTGAGCGCTATGGCGCGCATCCCGCGGTCATTGCGTGGCAGACCGACAATGAGTACGGCTGTCACGATACGACGCTCAGCTGGTCTGTGGCAGCTCTAAAGTCTTTTCGTTCGTGGCTCGTCAATCGATACAAAGATATTGGCGCGCTGAATGCGGCGTGGGGCAATGCGTTTTGGAGCATGGAGTATGGATCGTTCGAAGAGATTGATCTGCCCAATCTAACGGTGACGGAGCCGAACCCCGCGCACGTTCTCGAGTTTCGACGCTTCTCATCACATCAGGTGGTGACGTTCAACGAGGCACAGTGTCGAATCCTGCGGGAGTACTCGCCGGGACGAACGCTGACCCATAACTTCATGGGTTTCGTCACGGACTTTGATCACCATGAGGTTTCCCGCGATCTCGATGTCGCCTCTTGGGATAGTTATCCGCTCGGATTTCTCGAGCAGTTCTGGTTCACGACAGATCAAAAGTTACGCTATGCCCGGCAGGGTCATCCGGATATCGCGGCATTCCATCACGATCTGTATCGCGGTGTCGGGCGTGGGCGATGGTGGGTGATGGAGCAGCAGCCGGGACCTGTGAATTGGGCGCGTTTCAATCCTTCGCCACTGCCCGGGATGATCCGTCTCTGGACTCTCGAGGCGATCGCTCACGGAGCTGAGGTTGTCTCATATTTTAGATGGCGGCAGACGCCGTTCGCCCAAGAGCAGATGCATGCCGGATTGCTCAGGCCCGATCGCAAGGATGACGTCGCGGCGGATGAAGTGCGTCGTGTCGTCGCTGACCTTCAGTCTCTCCCTGATGAGCGCGTGGATACTCAGCGGTCGACGGTAAAAGCAGAGGTCGCATTGGTATTCGATTACGACGCCGAATGGATCACCCAGATTCAGCCGCAAGGCGCAGGCGAGTCGACGCTGCGCACCGCCTTCGAGTGGTACAGTGCGCTACGCAGTCTTGGGCTCGATGTCGATGTTCTGCCGTCGTCGGCTGATCTCTCTCTCTACAAAGTCGTCGTCATACCGTGCTCACCGATTGTCAGTGAGTCTTTCGCGGCACAGTTGCGCGCCATATCGGCTCACGTACTGATTGGACCCCGCTCCGGCAGTAAGACGAGCCACTTCGCGATTCCCTGGGAGTTGCCGCCAGGGAACTTGCAGTCGCTCATTCCGATCAAGGTGATACGTGTTGAGTCGCTGCGCGAGGGGATGATCGAACCGGGACGCCATTTCAATGTTCATCGCTGGCTCGAGCATGTTGAGACGTCGCTGGTACCCGAGTGGGTACTCATGAGCGGGCGAGGAGTACTGTATCGACATCAGAATGTTCGCTATCTCGCGGCGGCTCTCGACGACACGTCGACACGCCAGCTTATGAAGACCCTCACTCAGGAGGCGGGGCTTCATCTCTGTGACCTGTCCGAAGGTTTGCGACTACGACGCCTCGGCGATCTTCGATTCGCATTCAATTATTCCACCCATACGCTTTCGATCAACGATGTGCTTCCCAGCAATGCGCGAGTTTTACGTGGTGCCGTAACGCTCGCGCCGGCGGAGGTCGCGATATGGATCGAGTGATCAAGACGGTTATTTCTTTGCTCGTGATCTCTTCGGTGCAGAGCGCTTCGGCAACGACGCCTCTGGAGGCCGAGCTCAATACACTGATCAGATGGGTCGTTGGCGACTTCGACAATCAGCAGCAAGTGGTTCATGGCGAAAACTTTTTGGCCGAGTCGACGCCCGACCCTTCACGTGCTCCCGATCGCTTGTTTCCCGTGTTCGCGCTGGTTGAGGCGCCTGCGCTCGGTCGTCACGTGATCTACCTGCAGTGGCCGATCGGCAGTCCGGAGGGTCGTTTGCAGCGGCAGCGGATCTGGGCCTTCGAGATCGACGAGAGTCGCAATACGGTCATGATGGACTTCTTCACGCTCCGCGATCCCGATCGCTGGCGCGATGCTCAGCTCGATCCGAAGGCTGCGCTGCGTAGCATTACTCGAGACGATTTGATCCCTTATCCGCCCGCATGCCGTTTGCCCTTCAGGCGTCACGCCGATGTCTTCATCGGCGAGATTCCACGTGGTGAGTGCCGAATCATCTCGCAGCAGACCCGCACGGATATGACGATCAACGCCAAGATTGTCATCGGTCGCGATCAAGTGTGGTACGAGGAGTCGGGCGTACGACAGGATGGCAGCGTGGTGTTCAAAGTTCCAGCGAGCGGTAGCTATCAGTTTCGTCGTCGGGGTCGTTGAGAGTCGAAGTTCATGACAAGGCATTCAAAGATTGCTGCCCTCCTCGTCGCGTCCATCGGCGTCATGCTGGGCGGTATGGAGTGGTATAGCCGTACGCCGCTCGAGTTCCGGCTGCCGCCGCTTGGGTTTCCTGACGATCGGGCGATGACGTTGGTGTTTCATGGCAGCGTCGATGCGGATAATCCTCAGTTTCCAAGGCTCGTGGACGCCTTGAAGGAGCAGGGGAAGGTCGCTCGCTTCGTGCGCTGGGATCCGTGGTCCGACACCCGGCTTCGTGCTGCGGCGAGTGCGAAGCGAGCGGGGGAGCAGGTGGCAGAGCAGTTGATCGCGCAGTGGGAAAAGAGTCCGCAGGCGCGTGATCTCGAGCTTATTGCGCACAGTTCCGGAGCCTACGTACTGGATGCGCTTTGTGAGCGATTACGTGAGCGGATGACAACGCCCCCGCGTATCACCATGGTTTTCGTAGATCCGTTTCAGATCTGGGGATTTGTCGACTGGGCTCACGGTGCTCGAGAGCACGGACGCTGTGCCGATGATGCCGTGGCGATCATCAATACCGATGATCCCGCCCCGTCGACCAACCGCCCGCTCGCCCGCGCGAGCAATATCGACGTCACTCTCGACCCTCGTCGTGCCTCCTTCAAGGAAAACGGGCATTACTGGGCGTTGGAATACTTGATCCTAGAATCGACAAGTCGAAATCATTGAGATTCACGCCAGTGTTTTTAAGTAGTCCCGCAGCGACCGGCCGGGCCGACCCATGATTTTCTGGAAGGTATCGGTCTTGTGGCCAGGGGTGCGGCCGCTCGCGATTTCAGCGAAGAGTGTTGCGACCGCATCGGAGTGCCATTGGTTTAGGTGGAAGGGACGAATCGCCTCTTGGAACGCCTTGGGGTCGCAGTCGTCGTAGACCACCGGCTGACCGATCAACTCACCGATCACTTTCGCGACGTCATGGAAGGTCATCACGGGATCAGGTCCGGTGATGTCGTAGCACTGCCCGTGATGCCTCGTCTGATCGGCATCGGTGAGCACGTGGGCGATAAAAAGCCCTGCATCGTTGTTGTCTGTGACGGCGATCGTTCCTTTACCCATGGGCATGGACAGTTTTCCGGTCGCTCTGGCGGCCTTCACGGAGCCGCGGAAGTTCTGCATATAGAAGCTCGGTCGCACGAAGGTCCACTTCATACCCGAGGCCATGATGGCGTCTTCGGCGGCGATATGAGCGAGCGGGATCGGGCTCGTGGTGCCACGTACGGCTTCGGGCGAAGAGAGCTTGATGATCCAAGGTAGGCCGGCCTCTTTCGCCGTACGGATGAACGAGAGTTCGAGGCGCTCCTGAGTCTCGCCGTTGGGCAGGACTAGTAAGGCACGATCGATGCCTGCCAGAGCGCGGCGAATGGATTCGGCATCGTCGAAGTCGCCTTGTACGAGTTCGACGCCTTGCTCGGCCCAGGCGGTTGCTTTGGTCAGATCGCGCACCAGTGCGCGGAATCGCACGCCCTGAGCCAGCAACGCCCGCGCCGTCGCTCCACCGATATTGCCCGTGATGCCCGTCAACAGAATCATGATCGACCCCCAAGTTTCGAGATGAGCCGCCCAAGGGGCGGCAATCGTTATCGTAACTGCCATTCTCGATGGCACCCTCGATCGCGAGGTCCGACGGCCGTTCTGCGGGGTCGGAAGATACGGACTGGGTCATTTCGAGGGTCGGACCTACAATCAACCGATGAGTATTCCCATGAGTCAGCGCGGGTCTCCCGCCGTTGAAACCTTTTTTGATCCGCCGACCGGGACGTTCAGCCACGTGGTGTCGGATCCCGATCGCCGAGTCGCTGCGATCATCGACCCCGTCCTCGACTACGACCCCGCAACCCGACGCACGTCGACCGCCTCTGCAGAGAGGCTGCTCGATCATGTGCGTCGCGAGAATCTGCGCATCGAGTGGATTCTCGAGACTCACGCCCACGCGGACCATCTCACCTCAGCGCAGTGGCTGAAAGCCAGACTTCCCGGCTCGCGCGTAGGCATTGGCGAGGGGATCTGCCAGGTTCAACAGACCTTCAAGTCTCGGCTCAAGCTCGAAGTCGATTTCCCAACGGACGGACGTCAGTTCGATGCGCTCTTTAAGCCTGGCGATCGCTTTTCATTGGGTGAGCTGCACGTGGACGTCATCGCGACGCCGGGTCACACGCCCGACAGCGTCACCTATTTGATTGGCGATACCGCGTTCGTTGGCGATACGATTTTCGCGCCTCATTACGGAACAGCTCGTTGCGACTTCCCGGGAGGTGACGCCCGCACGCTCTATGGCTCGATGCAGCGGCTGCTGTCGCTACCGGAATCCACTCGAATATTTCTTTGTCACGATTACCCGGGCGAAGGGGTCGCACCGCAATACCTCACGAGTCCCATCGATCTTCGAGACAACAACATTCACCTGAAAGGTGGCGTGACGCTGGAGCAGTTCGTTGATATGCGAGAGAAGCGAGATGCCACGCTAAAAGCGCCGAAACTTCTCGAACCGTCGTTACGCGCCAACATCCGAGCTGGCCATTTGGAAGATCCTTACTTTAAGGACTAACACTCGGGTCAGACGTGGAGTTGATCAGGAGGTCAACCCCAGCATTGCGAGAATTTTGTATCCCGAAAAAACAAGGACTGCGGCGACGCCTGTCAGGAGAAAGACCAACACTTCCTTGGTCGAGTCCTTCATAGGTCTCGGGACGCGCTACCTCAAAGACTTTAATGTCGAGCGGCAGATGTCGAGATGCGACTCATCGAGACGTCCGTCTTTGGCCACTTCGACCACCGTTTCAAGAACGAGCGCAGCCATTTCGACATCGTTTCTCGTGCTAGTGAGTTCACCGCGGAGTTCTTTGATGAGTTTGTCTCGGGCATCGAGCTCGCGGATCAAGGGATCCCAGTGCGGAGCGCGGTGGCGCTCTAGCAGGGTATCGACGACGTCATCGTGCGTGCTGAGGTAATCAGCGTTGAAATTGGGAAGTCCGAAGTTGCGCAGGCTCGGGATGGCGGCAAGGGTGGATTCAGTGACCCGTTCGAATCCCATGCTCCATTCTGAGTATTGGCGCTCTGTGATTTCGTCACGTCGCAAAATCTTGATATCGCGATGTCGGGAATCTTTGGAGATACGCTCGATGAGCGGATCAACGACGGCGGCTTCGCCCTCGATCGACTGCAAGAAAGTGCCGTTACCAAAGAGCAGCATTCCCGTCAGCCCCTTGGCGGTGTTGTTACGGTGGCATTGGGAGAGCAGGCCAAGTAGCCCGTCGGCGGAGAGGGGCTCTGAGGCTTGGCTGAGGTAGGTGACGCGAATCATGAATTTGACCTTGGTTGATCGCCCGAATCGAGCTCAAGTTTACGGGACGCCGATCGCATTTTCGAAAGCATGCGCAACCCAAAGAGCCCGATCCCACCGATCAGGAGTATAAGAAGGCCGACCATGCCGAAAACCATTTCACTGAGAGAGAGCACCCGACGCTCCTCAACATCCCAACGTCCTATTGAGATCCACATTGTCAACTAAAGTGGACAGAATCGCCAGTCTGAAGTTCGATTAATCAACCCAACGACAGATCAGGGCTGAAGC
>Ga0194122_10005321_pt1 | contig 12078 bp, 14 predicted proteins | sample TA2MahCa10mmetaG_FD_155487 | JGI IMG/M metagenome (GOLD analysis project Ga0194122, IMG submission 155487) | Freshwater microbial communities from Lake Tanganyika, Tanzania - TA2015021 Mahale Deep Cast 10m | ecosystem: Environmental > Aquatic > Freshwater > Lake | place: Tanzania: Lake...
TGCAGGCTTCTTCTGTTTCTCCAAGGCACCTTCGTCGACCAGACGCTGTAACCATGCCTTGGCCTGCGCGCTAGAAACATCCAGCGCGGCCGCAACCTCAGTTGAGATTGGTTTGCCAGGGTTTTGTCGTTAGGCTCCATTATTTGGTTTTCCCCGTGTCTGTAGCCGGTTGCCCATGTCATCGAAGGCCACAATCTCCCCCTTCCAGTTGGCATAGTGGCGCTGAGCCCTTACCTTGCCCGGCATCGTGTAGGTGCAGCGCACCTGAAGCCCTAGCGCATTTGCTAGAAAGTCGCAGAAGGCCAGCGCAGGCTGCTGATACGTTTCATACGAAATCAGATAAGACTCGTCAACCTGGCACGGCCGGGCAGACCACTTCTCAATACTCCGGGTGTACTCATCTTCAACGAACCCAAGCGCTGCGAACGGGTCATCCGTAGAAAATGCTTCTGCAACCTTTGCGATTGCGTCACCGTAGATCTTCAGGTTCTGATGCACCCACTGGGGGTTCTTCACATCCACCGGCCCACCGAGCCGGTTACGTTCACGAACGGGAAAAGGAACACGTGCCATACAGCCTCCAAGTTGAAAATCGGCGGATTGCCTTTTTTCACGCTAGGAAGGCTGTGAGGCATGGGTCAAGAAGCGGATTTCTCCAATTGTTGAAAAGCCGCCTGGCGGTGAATATGGCGCGCGTGCACACGTGCGTGGACGCGCATGCGTGTAATGGTTGTTATGGGGGGCACCGTATCGCTCTAAATCAATAAGCACCTCCCCTCAGTATTTCGTGCGGCCTGCCGTCTAGGATCACCCAGCGATCTGCCGCCGCTGGGTTCGTCACCTCGACATCAATCGATCATTCTGTTGGCCTTCAGGCCCCCCGCGATTCGGATGATGGTGTCGCAGAACTCAGAGCGCTAGCTTTCCTCGGTGTTCGGAGGATAAAACTTGCGCGACCGTACCAATATTGATACATTTCATCCGTCCAATCCACGGCTCATCGTTTACTTTTACAAGGCGCTCGGCGGGGGGCAACCGGTCCGAGAGTGGCTTCTATCGCTTTCTGTGTTGGACCGTCGGGCAATAGGAACGGATATCAAGCTCGTTCAGTTTGCCTGGCCGATTGGTATGCCGCTGGTTCGATCGCTCGGATACGAGCTGTTTGAGATTCGAACGAGTCTGCAGGACAGAGCTGCAAGAGTAATTTTCTACCTGGATGGTGCCAAGATGGTTTTACTTCATGGATTTATAAAGAAGCAGCAGAAAACAGCCAAGGAGGATCTTCGGATTTCGGTTGCCCGACTTCGGCTGTACCGGAAGGGGGGCGCCAGATGAGCAACCTGAACCTTGGGCAAAACTTCGACGACTTCCTTAAAGAACAGGGTGACCTTGAAGAGGTCACCGCAGTTGCGTTAAAGCGGGCAATCTCATTGCAGATCGCTCAGCAGATGCGTGTAAGTAAATTGACCAAGACCGAGTTGGCCCGCCGTATGAAAACAAGTCGTGCGGCACTCAATCGTCTATTAGACGAGTCTGACCCCAGTCTCACGCTCACGACGCTTGCCAGTGTGGCAGTTGCCCTGGAATCTGCTGTCCGTATCCGCATCGAGCCGCTACAAAGCTGACGTCTTTCGGGCCGACTCTTTTGCAGGCGCATCTTCAGTAGTTCAGTTCGCTTAGCTAGTGAGACGCTGAAGGCTGGGGGCCATGGCCGACGTACTTCATGAGCATAGAAACGCGAGACCCACAAGCGGGACAGTCTGCCCTGGGGGATGGCTGACACCTGGCGATTTCTTCACTGACCCACTGTACTGCCGCGCAGCCGCTAGGCTAGCCAGCAGACACCAGTTCTTCAACTGACAGGTTTCCTGCATCAATAATGGCGCGTTGTGCATCAAACGCAGGCCGTTTGATGATGCGTCCTTTTAGTGAGGAGTTGGCATCGACAATCTTGCCCTTCTTATGAAGCCCATAAGCGCGTATCACGGGGAAGGTTCGATCCAGTGCGCGTTGTATCGCCGCCTGTGTCTGCTGATCAAGTTCGATGGTACTCACCGTAATAGGCAACCGAACAGGAGAATGGACCCACGGCGGCGCAAACTCTATGCGGCCGTTCATCGCGTAGTAGACAGAGAAGCGTTGCTCAAGCGCAACCCCGTCAAGCGCCAAAACAAATGTACCCAACATGTTGGGCAAGTCGAACTGAACATCGGTGACCGTGATACGGGATGGGCGCGGGGGGACAAAAACATTCTAGCGTAGCCATTCTCGCAGTTCGTTTTTTCGATCGTCGTCGCTTGGGATAGTCATTTGGGGTTACTCGGTTAGGGCGCTGTTTAATGCGTGCTTAAGAGGCCTCACCGCCACCCACCTCCGCAAACCGCGCAACCATCGTGGGGTTGTCGCGTGTAAGCTTTTTTATCGTGAGGTCTTCGGCCTTGTCATTGGCAAGCCGTAGGTTATTGGCCGATTTATGAAGAGCCTCTTTGGTTCTCTCAAGATCTTTGATGACCTCGTCGATACGCTTTACGGCCCAGTTGTTGCTCGAAGGCTCGGTCTCGCACCTGGCGAAGAATGTCGGCATAGCCGGACTCATCGACCTTAAAGGCTTTACCGCAATTGGGGCATTGGATATCGTTCATGGGAGGTTCCCTTTTTTGGGTGGAAACACATTATTCACGGTTGCTAGATCACCCAGCGATCTACGCCCCGCCATATTCTTCCTCCCCCCTAAACCCTTAATAAATCTGCAGATTAGAGCTAAACTAAGCCATGGCCCGCCTGATCCCCGAAGATGTCGCCGAGCCCCACCAGGGGCCGTGGCATCCGGCTGAACGGGCCACGCTCAATAAGCTCGCGGTGGTGCTGCCCGATGACTACACCGAGTTTCACGGTATTCACTGGGCACGCATAGGCCAGGCACGCCCTGACATGAATGGAGACGATACTTGGCTAGCGAAAAGCTCATACGAAGCCGAATAACAGAGATTGCCGCTTCGGAGGGCAAGACCTTAGACACGCGAGCTCCACTCTCAAGCGAGGTTACGTATTTTCTCCGACGAAAGCTGGCTGAGGAGGTCCATGAGGTCTTCGGTGCTTTAGACACTGGAAGCCAAGATATGCTAAAGGATGAGTTGGCCGACTTGGTGGAAGTGATCGATGCATTAGCCACGTCAAGGATGTTCTCGCTACCGGATGTTCTCGAGAGGGCTAAGGAGCGAACGAAGAAGAGGGGAAACCTGATCGATGGGCACATCCTCAGAGGAATTCATCCCGAGCCACGTCGATTATTTACGAATGACGCAAAAGCAAGTCTTCTGAGGGAGCTTCAAAAAGAGATCTCTAAGGCATCGGCTATCGATATCGCCGTTTCATTCATCTTGGAAAGTGGGCTTGACCTACTTGAAGGAGGCATCGCCGCCGCGATACTTCGAGGGTGTACCGTGAGGATTCTTACAACGGATTACATGGGTGTTAGCGAACCTGCGGCGCTCAGAAGAATTAATCGCCTTGTTCCTAGTGCCCGAGTTTTTGAAGCAACGAACAGGGGCTTTCATCCGAAGGCGTATATTTTCTATCGTCCAGATGGTTCCGGCCGTGCCTTCATTGGCTCAGCGAACCTCTCAAGGTCGGCACTTCTTGAGAACGTTGAATGGACTTGGTCAAGCACGGATATTGACGCTGGGCACCCCATCGATCAGACCCGTGCAAAGTTTGAGGAGATTTTTGATTCAGCATCTTGCTCCCACTTAAACAGTGATTGGATCGATGCATACGAAGCTCGTCGACCCGACATACAAAGGCGAGCATTTTTTGAGCCGCTAAACGCTAACGATCCGGGTGTTCAACCCCGACCAGTACAGATCTTAGCGCTGAACGAGCTTGAGTTGCTCCGACAGGACGGAGAAACAAAGGGCCTGGTCGTTGCAGCCACTGGCTTAGGTAAAACTTACTTGGCTGCTTTGGATTCACGACACTATGACCGGATGCTTTTTATTGCTCATCGGGAAGAGCTCCTAACTCAAGCGGAGAAAGCATTCCGACGCGTGAGACCAGATCTTACATCCGGCTTTTTAGTCGCGGGAAAATCCGACCTTGATCGAGATATGGTGTTCGCATCAATACAGTCTTTGAGTATGGAAACCAACCTCGAAGCGGTTTCGAAGTTGAGATTCGATTATGTGGTGATTGATGAGTTCCATCACGCAGCGGCGGATTCTTATCAGAGAGTGCTGAAGCAACTTGCACCCGCATTCCTACTTGGCATAACCGCGACGCCATTTCGTCGAGACAATCGCGATCTTCTGGCCATTTGTGATGGAAACTTAGCGTTTCAGATCGGGTTGTTCGAAGCAATTCGGTTGGAATGGCTAGCTCCTTTTCGATACTACGGGATAGCCGATGTAGTGCACTTCAGTGACTCATTACTCTCCCCATCGAAAAGGTATGACGAGCAAAAGTTAACTGTCGCGTTCAATACAGAGACGAGGGCAGCTCTTTCGTTAGAGCATTATTTGCGACATCGAAGAAGATCAGCGCTCGGATTCTGTGTCTCTATCCAGCATGCTGACTATATGGCCGAGTTTTTTCGGTCGCGGGGGGTGAAGGCCACAGCAGTTCACTCCCAACTGAGCGGACCGGAGCGGGAGCTAGCGCTTCTTCGTCTCGAGAGTGGTGAGTACGAGGTCATATTCAGTGTCGACCTGTTTAACGAGGGGGTCGACATCCCTTTTCTTGACTTAGTTCTTTTCCTTAGACCAACAGAGTCCATGACTATCTTTCTACAGCAAATGGGTCGTGGGTTGAGAGTATTCAAAGGGAAGGACTTCCTCACCGTCATCGATTTAATTGGCAATTACCGCAACGTTGAACAAAAGATCTCATTCCTACTTGGTGATGATGGGGTGAACACGAGCGAGGAGCGAGCGGCACTAAGGACCGCGAGAAGCTTCCTGTCAAACGGTGACTTACCGAGCTCGTTGCCCGAGGGAATTGAAATACATCTTGATCAGGTATCGACAGAGGTTCTACGTCGTGCCTTTGGCCAGCGCGAGGGAATCGCCGAGCGATGTCGACAAGAGCTCAGGCGGTTAAGTGACGAGCTCAATGGCAGTCTGTCATTTCGTCATTTCAATAAATACTCCACGATCGCTTGGCCATCTGTGAAGGCAGCCCTGGCAAGGTCGTCATGGCTTGAGGTACTGGATGAGTGTGCGCTAATAACGCCGGGGCAGGCCCAGCTTCTAGAAAACTATCGCGATTTCTTTCTCGAGCTTGAACGCTCACAGATGACCAAGTCTTACAAGATGGTTGTTCTGTTATCTATGTTCAGTGGCAATCTATTCGTTCCCTCGGTTAGGTTAGGCGTCTTAGTATCTGGCTTTAGAGAGTTCTTTCGGTCTGAAAGGTGGCGGATTGATCTAATCGGAACATCTCTCCAAGAGGTCGACCTTGCAACTGATGAGCAGATCGGGACATACATTCTCCAGAACCCGGTAAATGCCTGGATAGGAGGTAACTCTGCTTCCGCATCTAGGTTTTTTTCGTACTCAGCAGACCAGCAGGTTTTTGCCTATGCAGGACCGCCTGTACCGACCGACCCGGCGACTCTTAGAGACTTCTCCAACGAGATCTTAGACAGGATTAACACGCGTCTGGACAGCTATTTCAGACGTCCTGGCACTCAGAAGTATGTTTTCCCTGTCATCCCGGCTGGCAACCGTGAAGATTCGTGGTGCGTCATGTTTGGTGAGCATAGGGAAGGTCTTCCTTTCGGATGGGCTGTTGTTCGAATTAATGGCCAAACCTATTCCGCGAAGTTTGTAAAGGTTGCACTTAATGTGCTGGTTGATCACAACGCGAAAGGAAGCGATGCCCCGAATCTCCTGTCGCGTGAGCTATTGATGTTGTTTGAAAGGAAAATGCCACCCAGGCCACGGGTACGATTTGTAAAAAACGCTGGGGAGGCCGTGTGGGAGATTCTTATCGCCTAGTGCAAGACTGATCAACAGGGGCGTTATTAAGTACTTTGCCAGTCGCGCTCGATCATTCTTGCGCGACCCCGAGACTGCATAGATATTCGTACGTACTGTCGTAGAAGCTAGGATCTCTCGTTGGATCTCGTTTGTCGCCTTCGGGTACGACAATGATCATACCTTGGCGAGCTCGTGTCAAAAGTACCCGGTAGGCATTAATCAGGTAGTTTTGCCTTTCTATCTTGTTAACGCGATTCCATCTGGCTCCAATGAAAGAGTGCTTCGACCAGCCGTTCTCGGTATATCTCAGATCGCCGTCCCAAACCACTCCAACCCAATCAAGTTCTAGACCTTGAACATGGAACTCCGTTGCAGCATCCTCGAGGTAGTAAGAAGACCGAACGTCCTCGCGTTCATCGAGGAACCAGTGAATAGGATCGAGAGGGCACCGCACATCAATTGCATGGGGTTTTAACCTAACTGCTTGAGATGAAACTACCAGCCCATAACGCTCCGATCCTCTTGCCTTTTGGCGCAACCAATTTTTGGCGGTCTCGATGCTTCTTGTTAAACGAATCGGATAACGACTGGCGATTTCTGAATATAGCGAACGTGCGGTAAGCAACTCAAGATTTAGCGTGGCGCTAACAAACTTAGATAGAGACTCGGCTCGGAAGGACCGCATCGAGACGCTGAGATGCAAATCGGGGTTTAAGTGGACCTGATTTATATCCGCTAGCTTATGCGTCCATTCGTTGTATCTGTACTCGGATTCACTAAGATTAGGCGACAGGTAAACTTCCCAATCGCGATACCTTTTTGCTAAAGCGTAGATCCACTCAGACAGACCAGCCTCACCCGTGTTGATCTCCTGCCCACCCCCGATTAGGCAGACGATGACCGCCCAATCCGGGTGCCTGTCCATACATGAAATTAGAAACTCGGGTTCTGAAGACTCGAAGTTTGAGACACCTCGCTTACGTTGCATAAAGCGAGAGGTCATCTCCCTGTCCCACGCCCTCTGAGCCTCGTCGAAAATCGCTACGTGCTCGACTGGTGGGTTTTTTGTGTCAGTTAGGCATGCGTCTCTAAAATGATGTACGTTTTGAATGAACTGTTTTGCTCCTCTTCTTGCTTCGCCCTTGGTGAGATGGTCGCCAATCCGTTTGGCACGATCAACCCTGTCTCTCGCTAATGCCTCCTGCAGGATGGCGACAAGCGGTCCATTGCCTGAAAGGTAAACTGAGTAAAGCTCATCCTCTTTATCTGTGTGTCGATTGGCAACATCTAGCCCCACTAACGTCTTTCTAGCCCCCGGGACCCCACTTACAAAGCAAATGATTTTCTTTTGATACTGCCTTGCTGATTCAATTAAGCTGGCTACAAAGTTTGCCGTAACTGCCAAGTTCTGGGCGCCAGAGTCGCTCCGGGTAATCTCGGTGACGGAGTGCCCCGAGTAGAGCGCCTTTGCTGCCTCTACGATGGTCGGAGAAGGGTAGTAACGACCGGATTCCCATTCGGCGGGTTTGATTGGGGCGCTCGATGTTTGCTGCAAGACCGCTTTAAGTGTGTCGGCGATATGGTCCTGGTCAGTGACAAGCGTGCGAAGTACCTCGTCTGCAGCTTTCTCAATACGCAAAGAGGAAGAAGGGGATTTCATCTGCGATAGAACCAGCACGGGAGCGATAACTTTGTTATGGCTCGACTCGTGAAAGTTCTTCAAGTCGAGGGCATAGTCGGTTACCTGCTCTATATGCCTTAGATGAGCCGCCTGCTCTCCCACCTTGTACTCGAGCACAAAGAGGACATGTTTCAATATGAGAATTACGTCGGCACGGCTTCCAATACGAGGAATTGGAAATTCAAAGTAGATTGAACCGTCTGTATCCCAATCCCTTAGGGATTGCCGGAGGCCATTAATCTCGGTTCTCCAGGCATAGATCTGGGGCTCCTCCACCGAAAAAGCGGAACTCATTGAGAGCGTCCCGACGATCGATTCCGTGGGCGTCATTAAGAACGTCGCGATGTCAGACTGGTAATGCGCTTGTGTCATGTCGAAAGTCTATCGCGACCCAGTCCACGCCCTGACGCTTCATGGCGTCTTCGTTCTCCCATTGGTCAATCAGGGTGAAGCCAAGCCGCTCAAAGATCAGGCGCAGGTAGCCCGGGGAGTAGGTCTTAAAGAGCCGGCCGTGGGCATCGCGTTCTTGGTCGTCTGCATCCGCGCGGCGCGTGGGAATGGAGATCAGTAGCCGCCCATTGACCTTGAGGCAGCCCTTTATGGAGAGCGCCGCATTGAGCAGATCGGCGGTGTCAATATGCATGAGTACGGCACTGCACAGCACGCCGTCGAATTCACCATTAAATGGCACGCCGAGGTCTGGCAGCGCCCCTTGCCTTATACGCCCAGCAAGTGTGGGGTGGGCCTGCTGGGCCAGTGCAACGAGTTCAGCCGTGGCATCGACCCCAAATGGTTGGTAGCTCTGTCGATGCAGTTCAGCCATATCGCGCCCAGACCCACAGCCGATATCGAGTATTCGACCACCGGGTGGGAAGATTCTTGTGAAGTGGCGCGCCAGCGGACTTTTAACTTCCTCATAGCGTTGGGCCACCTCATGCGCATGGCGGGAGTAGTAGCTAAGGGTGGCCGAGTCCATAGCCTACTTTACCGTTTCAGTCTTTCGATCGCCGCCCTGTAGGTTTTGAAAAGGGGGCGAAATATTTTTTACGCGATCACTCGCCCAGCAGCGCCTTGAGATCCTTGAGTACCAGAAACAGGTGGAACGGATCGGTCGTGCCCTCTTTGAAGTCAAATTTCCGGTACCACTCCCGAGCCTCCTCATCCTTGGCATGGACGAGCACCGCGCGGATACCGGCAATGTCCGCTGCCAGCAAAGTGCGTCGCAGCGCATCCTTGAGTAGCGCACGCCCCAGTCTCTTGCCCTGGAAGGTTTGATCAACCGCCAGACGCGCCAGAATCATCACGGGCACCGGATGCCGGGCCAATCCCTTCACGACACGCTCCGGTGCCGACGGATGATCCACACTGCCCACGGTCAGGCTGTAGAACCCAACGACCGCATCACCGTCACAACACACATAGGTCTGCGCGCTGTTGGCTCGTTGATTGTTCAGCGCATGGCGTTGCAGAAACTGGTTCAACGCGACCTGGCCGCAATCGAACGATTCGACGGCATCGGTCGCCTTGAGTTTGCGAACGGACTCCAGTCTGGACACGTATCAGTCCAGGATGCTGGGTTCAGTCATCAGCTTCTTGAGATGCGGCATCGGCTGCGGCGGCGCATCCAGTGCTTGCTGAAACGCCTCCCATTGCTCCTCAGTAAGAACGAAATGACGACGATCCGCCAGCGCCTGATTGGCCGCCACGATGCCCGCATCGAGCAGGAATTCGCTGACGTTCTTATGGCAAGAACGCGCAGCCTCCTGAAGCAGATGCTTCACCGTCGCACTGGCGCGGACATCGATCCGCTCGGTTTTTGAAAGACTTGACATGGCCATGGTCGCCTTTTGATCTGACTATCTACCCAAATGATACTGTCCGGATGACATCCGGACAAGTTATACCTACCGAGAAACCCTCAGCCGTACTCAACGCTCCCATGCTTATTTTCTAGGCACTTCAGGCAAAAAACCTCGGCATTGAAGTCCATGCTAAGAAAAGCTCGCCACAGCCAAGGTGAGCCATGCCACCCCAGGTTGCTTCTCCACCATGATCTGATCGCCGTCCAGGCGATAAGTCAGCTGGCAGTTGAGCCTTGGGTTGGACAGCACGTCGGGGTTGAAAATCACCGCGTTTTCGCCAGCAGGCCTGCGAACCGACGGCGTCAAAAGACCGGGGTGCCCCTCTCGGTGAATCCTGGCACCCACCGACTGGCAAAACGCATAGTCCGAAGGATGCAAAAGATCCGCATGTTTGTGACTTGCTTTTCGGAAGTCGAGCAGCGCCGCACCGCAGGCCACCATGTAAACCTTGCGCTCGGCCATCACAACATGGCGCTCATACCCAGCATCGGAAAGCAGGCCTTTGTACCAGTGGTAGGCCGACTCATAGACCATCGTTTCGACCGATTCTGATCCGTACCACACGCCGTATGTGCCATCCGAGAATCGGCTTGCCTGCCAGTTCTTGAAAGGCCACGCGATGGCGTTGAACCATTCGGCGTCCTCAAACGGGCGATCGATCAGCGGCGTACGAGAACGGTACGGCGGCGGCTTGACTTCGTCCTCCACCCTCTGCGCCAGAAACCACTCGGCCGGGTCCCCAGTCAAGTCGTCGAACAAATCCTGAGACTCGCGCAGAGATACGATGCTCCGGGCTACATCCTGATGGACATCTAAGAGCGCGAGCTGGGCGAACAGAGAATTCACGGCGCGCTTGGCGCGCCGAGCTTAGACACCCCGCGCGCGATCGAGGTAGCCACGCACCATCAACAAGCCCGCAAAGCCCCACTCCTTGACCACTTCGACGGGCGTCAAGTTGTCAAACGCCTTGTTGCGGGTGCTCATCCATTGGTAAACCAAGTCCCGGTTCTGAGGGAACAGCAAGCGCAGGTTTTTGTGGATGCCCAGTAAGTGCCCCACTCTCTCGTACTGGTCGCGGCTGGTACCGATGGGCTTGCCGCTGCGGTAATTCGACAACGCAGCGCGGTTGCTGCTGGCAATGCCCAGCAATGCCGCCTGGTCTTCAGTGCTCAACTTCCAGTGGTCGAGCAAAGTCATGACCATCTTGGCCAGCGCGCCACGGTCTTGTGACGCCGTCACTTCTCGTTCAGCTACAGCTCCCATGGCCAACTCCTCTTTTTGTACAGGTCAGGACTACAGTATAGCCGTTTGTTTTTAAAGAAACAAGAACCGTTTCAAACAAAACAATTCGGCCATCTTGCGAATTGAGCTTGGCTTCCATGGCAAACAGCGCGTTCATGGAGACCTGACAACACCTGTACGACGCGTTTCCGGCCGAGTCCATAGACTGCTTTACCGCTTCAATCCTTCGACCGCCGCCCCTGCGCCTCTTTGCGCCGCAGAAACTCTGGCAGCGCGAGTTCTTCATTCAGATTAAAGCCCAGCGACTCTGAGGCCGACGAGATACGCGACCGCATATAAAGCGCCTTGTGGTATGACTCTTTGCTAAAGAGCTCTTCGTCTCGGCGCTGCATGAGCTCTTCGAGAAACGGAATTGAGGCCCGTATCCATTCGTGGTCTGCCGCCAAGAGCTTGAGCTCGGCGATAAGCCGCTCTACCTGATACCAGTCGCCGTCGCGGGCGGCCTGGCGTGCCTGCAGCTGAATGTCTGCGGCCTGTAGCTCCACGCTGCGCTTGGCTGCACGGGCATCGGTGGGCAGGGCGGCGTATTCGTCATCAGACAGCTCTTGCGGAAACGGCACGGTAATGTCCTGGCGCACGGGCTCGCCCTGGGCATCGACCGCGCTAATGGAGATTCGAAAAGAATCAAACCGCGCCGAGAGCCGAATGGCCTCGTGCATGGGCATCCGCAGCAGGGCCCAGGCCTCGCTCTCACAGGCAATGTTGGGTAGCTGATAGCCCGCATCGCCCAGCGCGTATCCATTGGCCACGGTAATGGCGTCTGCCACAGCCGGGTCTATTTCAAGCCGAACCTGCCGAAAGGCCAGCGCCTTGAGGAGCCCAATTTCGGCATCAAAGGCCTCGGCCATGTCTTCAAGACGTTCGCCATAATGCGAGCCGCCCTGCCCGGCCGTGGCCATAGCCCCCATTAGCTCTTCGTTAAAGTCGCGGCCCAGGCCCACCGTGGTGGTGGTCACCCCCGCACTGGCCAGCGCCTTGACCTGCGGAACAATGTCATCGATATGGCTGAGCCCATGGTTGGCCTGCCCATCGGAGAGCAGAACCACGCGGGTCATGCAGTCTTTGTCGACACCGGCCGCAAGAAGCTCGGCGCCGCTTAACCAGCCCCGATGCAGCGCGGTGCTGCCACGGGGAGAAATTCCTGCAAGAGCAGACTCGACGAGCAGGGCCGCCTGCTTGGCCGGAGTGAGCGGAAACCGGGTCTCGATCTGTTCGTCGTAGTCCACCAGCGCCACCGAGTCTTGCTCGCTTAGGCCCG
>Ga0194122_10005324_pt1 | contig 12076 bp, 3 predicted proteins | sample TA2MahCa10mmetaG_FD_155487 | JGI IMG/M metagenome (GOLD analysis project Ga0194122, IMG submission 155487) | Freshwater microbial communities from Lake Tanganyika, Tanzania - TA2015021 Mahale Deep Cast 10m | ecosystem: Environmental > Aquatic > Freshwater > Lake | place: Tanzania: Lake...
CCGCTCGTCGCACCGACGCTGGACAACTGGCCCCAATCCATCGCAGAGCCTGCAGCCACTGAACCGCTGCCAGCCCTCGCCACGTTGGACTTGACCCGGAGATTCTTCACCTCGGCCGTGAACTCCGAAGGCAGACCCACCGTCGACAGCGATGCCGCCTGGGCCGAAACACCCACCCAGCGGCGCTGGTCGGCCGAGCTCGCATCGATCGCCCGAGCCACACCGAGGCTCATGCTGCCCCCATTGACGGTGAAACCGGACGCTCCGCTGGTGATGAGCACACCAGCGTCATCGAAGCTCCCGCCCGAACCGACGAACAGGTCTGCGCCGGAGACCTCTGCGATGAACAGCTCAATCGGAGTCGCTCCGCTCAGCCCACCTTGAGTCACCCCCAGCAACGTCGACTTGGAAACCGAGGCGGTGCCCGAGACCAGCACGGTGCCCTTCAGGTTCACCAGCACAGAACCCGTGGCCGTGAACGCACCGCTCGTCACATTCACCGAAGCGCCGAAGCCGCTGATGGATGCGGCGAAATCGGTTTCATTGGGCAAAAGTGTGACCGAGCTCGCGCCGAGGCTGACGATAGCCGAATTGAGACTCCAATTGGCCCCGGACTTCGTGGCCTTCAGCTGCGACACCGTCACCGACAGCGAGGTGAACTCCAACAACTTGTAGGAAGCACTGCCGACATATCCCGAACTGTCCACCGTGAGGTTGGACACTTCGAAACCGGTGATCGCCGAGCTACTCCCGAACAGCGACACCTGCCCCAAGGTGATCGGGCTCAGGCCGGGGAACTGCGAAAGTTCGAGGACGGCATCCTTGGCAACTGCGAACCGCTCGGAACCAGCAGCCTGGGACACCGTAAGATACTGGGCCACAGTCAACTTCACGGCACCTGGGATCTCGAAGACATACGGACCATCGAATCCGGTGGCCGAGAAGGTGGCATTCAGCGTTGTCCCAGAGCCGACCACCGACGCGGAAAGCGTGTTGGGTCCGGCGGCGGTCCCCAGGGTCCAGGTGCCGCCTGATGCAACACCCGAAGCGTTGGTCGCCACTAGGCTATTGGCGATGCTCCCAGCACCGCCACCCACCAAGAAGGAGACCCGGACACCCGCCAGCATCGTGCTGCCATCCTTGACGGTGACACTGGGAGCAGTCGGGAGTGCCGTCCCCTTGGAGGCCGACTGTCCGTCACCCGCCGCGATGCTCAGGGCCGGGTTGGCCGCATAGTTCAGGTAGACGTCATTTCCGACGGTCGTCAGGAAGAACAACCCGCGGCTGAAGGCGGCCCCTGTGCTGTCCCCACTCACGGTGACCTGGACATTGCCGACGCCGGTGGTGGTGCCGGCCGTGTTGTAGACCAACCAACCGCTGGTTCCGAGATGGCTGCTGCTCCAGAAAGAGTTCGAGAACTGCACCGAACTGGCAGCCGAATTGAGCACCACCTGGAAAGTCACCGTCGCCGCAAAACTGAGGTCACCGGTCACCGTCACCGAATCGAAGTCGGTTCCACGGACACCGATGCGGTCATCGCCGAGTTCCCAGACCACCGTGGAGCCTGTGGCCATCGCGAGATTGCCGTCGACGGTCAGCAACCCCGGAGAAGCGCCGGGGCTCAGGGTACCTGCCACGCGCGGGTTGCCCCGGATGGTCCCGGAACCGCCGAGCGTTTGCGATGCCCCCAGCACGAACGGACTGAGCGCCGACACGTCGAACACGGCGCCACCACCGATCCGGATCATCGAGGATGCGATCGAGGCCCCAGCCGACAGCTTGAGCGTTCCCCCGGAAAGGTTCATGGGGCCGGTGTGGCTATGGTTGCCCGACAGGTTCAAGACCGCTCCTGCCTGGAACAAGAGGTTCAGAGGACCATTGCCCGTGATTTCACCGGACTGACTGGCGTTGCCGCTGACGCTGAGGTCGAGGCCCCCGGCCGAATGGATGTTGCCAGCCCCACCCGAAGGCAACGTCATCGTCTGATTCACGATGACACCGGTGGCGGATCCCGGTACCAGCGAATAGTTTGAAGCCAACCCGCCTCCCCCGCCATTGGAGAGGGTGTAGGTGATCACCACGCCTGCGTATGAACCGACCTCGGCACTCGGGTAGGCCGCAGCCGTGCCCGAGATCACCAACGTCTCCGAACCCACGAGATTCTCCACCTGCCCCACCGTCACGGCGCCCGCCGCGGTGGTGCCATCATAACCGCGAGAAGCGATGGTCGAGACGACCGTCAATGGCCTCGGTGCAATGACGGCCGCATAGACCGCAGGAGTGGTCAGTGTGTAGTTCCCTGCCCCGGCTCCAGTCAGGCTCAGGCCAGAGAAGCTCACCTGATTGGCGGTGGATACATCCTTCGAGTTGAACGTGGCCAACACCGAGCCTGTCAACGCAATCAAGTCTCCCGAATAAGGCTTCCCGTCGGTGGCGGAACCGCTACCCGCCGGTATCGCCGCCTGGAGCGCCGCGCTGCCCACAACAGCCGCCGTCGTCGTCCCATCATAGACCTTCGACGCGCTGCTCAGCCCCGAGATGGTCAACGCCTTTGCCGTAATATTGGCCGTCAGGCTCGGTTGGGTTAGCGTATAATTGCCAGCATGGCTTCCGCCCAAACTGTAACCAGTGCTGCTAACCACGATCCCAGTGCCTGCGTTGACACTAGCAAAGATGTGCACGGGAGTTCCGTCCAGCGTCACCTCGTCACCCGTGATTAAGCCTGATAGTCTAGCAGTGCCACTCGTCGTCGCCGAGGCCGTTCGATCATAGACCTTGTTGTCAATCGAAACGCCAGTGATCGTTAGAACCCTACGAGTCACCGTGAACGTCATGGTCACGGTCTGACCGGACTGCACAGCGGATGGATCCGCCGGGGTAAATGTCGCGGTGAGGATCGAAGCACCCACCCCACGGGCTGTGTAGGTTGACCCGGAAATTGTGACCACCGAAATTGTTTCTGATGAGTACGCAAAAGTTCCGAAAATCTCGACACCGTTCAGTGTTGCTGTCGGCACCGTTAAAGCCCCGACGGCTCCGTAGGTGACGCTTTGATTGGCCCAACTCAGAACGGCACCGCTGGCTACCTGCGTCACCGTGATCGAACCCGTGACAGCACCGCTTATGCCTACAGAGCCACTGCCGCCAGTACGCAGTTTGCCCGAAGACAGGTAGCTGTTGAGCACATCGGGTGCCCCTTGCAAACTGACGGCATTGCCCGCAGCAGAACTGATGGACAGGCCGTTCACAGACGTACTGTCCCAACTCAAGGAAGCGCCGCCGGAAGCGGTGAAAGTGAGCGTCACCGGCCCGGCCGACACCAGGGCCTGGGCATGGAATGGGATCGCCACCAAAGCCCCTGAAGTGGTGGTAACGGTGGTAGGCAGGCTTAGCGCCGCTCTGGCACCGCTGACGCTTACCTGCGAGGGGACTCCCAAGGCGATGCTGGTGAGAACCCTGCCACCACTGGAGTTGGCCAACTCCAACGTGAGCCCGGTGGCAGTGCCCGTGTACCGGATATTACCCGAAGTCAGCAGTGTCTGCAGCTGGCTGGCTGTCCCACTGAGCACCAAGGTCTGGCGGCCATCGACCACGCTGGAAGTGGTGCTGGCGGCCGTGTCGGTGATGGAAACCGCGTTGGCCGACGGAGCGCTCAGGGTCAGCGTGAGCGCACTCTGAGTATTTGAATCGCCATCGCCGTCGTCGAGCGCCAAGCCGGTGAAGACCAGGGACGAGGAAGTACCGCTGGTGATGGCGAGGCTGGTGGGTAGCTGGGTGATCAGCGGTGACATGGCAGTCCCGCTGTTGCCTGTCGTCACGCTGGTCAGGGCAATCACCGACAAACTCGCTGTTCGTGTTTCGCTGAACGTAACCGAACCTGCTTGACCTTGGACCAACAGGCTCAGGCTGTAAGTTCCAGCGTCTCCCTGAAATGTCAGGTTGCCCGCTGACGCCAAATAGGCGCTCAGTGCCGACTCACTTCCGGAAAAGGTCACCTGGCGTGACCCGGTCACCGCGGCGCTCAAACCGACGGCGGAATTTTCTGCCGCATCCAGCGCGCCGCCAGAAACTTGAATGACCAACGTGCGAACAGCGGATCCTCCGCCCATTGCACCGGAGGGCAAGAGCACTTGCCCGCTCTGAGACGAAACCGCCAGCCCTGCCGGCAAGTTGAGTGTCGGGGCCTGGACACTGACACTCGAGTTGCTCTGCTGGGCAACAACGATCGATCCGGAAACGGCACCGGAAAGGCTGATCGTCCCGGTTCCGCCCGCCCTCAGGTTTCCTCCGGACAAATAGCTGTTGATGGCCGATGTGGCCCCGTAGATCGTGACAGTAAGTCCATTTCCGGCCTCGATCGCACTGGCATTCCCAGCACTAGAGACCTTCAGATCGCTGCTTGCGCTCCAGGCCAAGATAGCAGTTCCGCTGGTGCCAAAGGTCAGGGCAACAGGGCCTGGCGCAACCAGAGCTGCCGAGCGGAAAGGGATAGCGACCGTGGCACCCGGAGTGGTGATGATAGTCCCTGGCAGATCCATGCTTGTTGTAGCGGTCGCTACCGTCGGACCCAACTGGCCCAGCAGGATTTGGGTCGAAACCGTAGACCCCGTCGAGTTCGAGACGATCAGTTGAAGGTTGCGCAGCGTGCCGCTGCCGTTACCTGTGAATTTGAGGTTGCCGGCGTTCGCCGACAGGTAGGTGCTGAGTGCCGATGCGGTTCCCGTCAGCGTGAGCTCGACGACATCCGTGGCCGAACCCGAGGCAGTGACAGCCGTGGTCAGATTCGTGGCGGAGAGAGTTCCCAGCGCTGTCGTGTCGCTTGCATTCAGAGGAGCCAGACGTAGCGTAAGGGTACGTTGGGTAGAAGAAGAACCGAGGGCGTTACTCGGAAGAATGACGGAACTGGTGCCTTGCCCAATGCTCCTAGCACTGGGAACGCTCAAGGAAATTCCAAAGGTGCTAGCGGCACCGTTAGTAAACTCTTCACCGCCACCGCCACCGGAACCACCTGCCTGGGCGGTCCTGTTGCTGCCACCGGCGCCACCACCGCCGCCGCCATCAGCACGAACCAAGGTCTGTGCCCCAAAAGTGACAGTTGAATCTTCACCATTTCCTCCGCGACCGCTGTTCGTCGGAGCAACTCCACCTGCACCCACTGTTATGCTCAATGAAGTGTTGGGGTCAGTTATCAGCAACTTGCCGTCAATGAACTCCCCTGCACCACCGCCGCCAGTGCCTACGTAGCCACCGGTGAAATCAGATCCGCCTGATCCCCCCCCGCCGACGACCAAGTAGCGAATGAGAGCACCAGAGGAGGCGATTGAGGAGACCGTGAACGAACCGCCCGAGGTAAAGGTATGTAGCTTGGTGGCACCGGTGTTTAATTCTGATTCAACACCGCCGGTCGCGACGATCGAGCCCGTGGCGTAACTGATGATGACGACACCTGAGCCCCCGTTGCCACCTCGGCCATTCTGACCAACGCCTCCGCCGCCACCACCAAACCCGGCTGCGCCGGAGCCCGCGTTTCCACCCGTCGAGCCTGAGCCGCCTCCGCCCGCTCCGCCACCTCCGGCGTACTTGTCTTGACCAGCAAAAGCACCCCCACCACCGCCTCCTGCATACTCTTGGCCATTAACGTCCCATACCCTTCCCTTACCTCCACCGCCACCTGTAGATGAGTCGCGGCCAATCAAAGGCTCTCTTCTATCGGCATTGCCCCCCCCGCCTCCAGCGCCACCCCCTCCACCGCCAGAGCCATCGGTATCGTCCCACTGAGCATTGCCACCTGTGCTGCCATAAGAGGTACTGTCAGCAATAGCGCTGAGAGTGCTCGCGAAGTTGCTGACCAAAAGGGTAGTGGCCGAGCTGAAGCTGGCCGTCTGTATTGCGCTGCCGTCCAAAGCTGCGTTGGACATCAAAAGCTGAACCGATTGCCCGCCATTGATGCCACCGATCTTGAGACCGTTGGGGACGGATGTGGCTGCAGTAGCGAGGTAAGTCGACAGCTTTAAAGCCGTGCCCGAGAGCGTGACGCTGGCCGACGCTGCGCTGGCGCCGGTGGTGTAGTTCACCCCATTAACTCTGGCGGTGACCCCCGTTCCGTTGAGGGCCTGGGCCACCAGCGTGCCTGAACTCAGGCTAAGCGTGATGGTCCTTTGCTCCGTGGTGCTGGGGCTGGCTCCCAGGGCATTGTTGAACCAGATACGCCCGTCCTTTTCCGCAAGGAACTGCTGCGGCAGCGCCAGCGTGGGTGTTGATGCGCTGATCTGCGTCGGCGCAGACAGGCTCGTGGTTATGCTGGCCTTTCCACCGGAGGAGGGATTGGCAAGTTCAACGGTCAGGTTTGCGACTGCGCCGGTGTATCGAAGGGATCCGTCGGTCGCGCCTTGGATGAAGGATTGCAGCGCCGCGGCCGTTCCAGCCAGTGTCAACACAGATGTGCCATTACCGCTGGTGATCGTCACGCCGCTGGTGCCGACCACCGCATTAAGCAAACCTGCTGAATTCGCGGTACTGAAGGTCAAGGTCAACGAGCTGGCCAACTGATCGTTGCCATCGCCATCGCTGAGGGATGCGCCTGTGAACAGGAGGGAAGACGATGTGCCTTCCGTGATGAAAACCGAGCTGGGCAGGTGAAGAATGCGGGGCGCACTGGCCAGCGTCGGAGTGACGGGCGCAGTCGGGCTTTGCGCCGATAACCAGGCCATTGGCAATAGTTTCAGGGGCCCGGACTGATAATCAAGGTCGTCGCCGTAGACGATATTGAGGTTGGCTGTATCAGTACTGCTTACGGAAGAAGTGGTGTAGCCGACCTGGAAGAACCCATAAGACAAAGCCGCATTACCAAATTTTTTCGCAAAAAGGGGGGCTTCATTGGTATTGTTTTCCGAGTGAATGAGCTCAAATTGATACGCGGTACCCGCTGCAAGAAATTGCGCTACCGAGCCGTTATTGTCGTTGCTCCACTCATTCGGAAAGTTCCACGCTAGCCAATCCATGCCAGCGGCATTCCAGCCAGACGTCTTATTGCCAAGCGAATCGGTTTTCTCAATTTTGAATGACGCGTCATTGTTCGCATTGGTCCAGAAGCGATACCAACCGCTGGTGGGCACCGTCAGCCAACCAGTGATGCGTTCAGAATAGTCGCTTCCAAGATCCTGAAGATTTTGTAGGTACCGGGTGTTCGACGTGACCTTGCCACCACTCACGTAGGTGTCGAGCTGCGCCTGCGTCGAGACGATGGGGTCCCCGAGTAAAACCCTCTCGACACCACCCGTCAGAGTGGCGGGTATAGAGCTTCCGCCCTGATTGGCGAAGAATTCCTGTTTCAACCCTTGATCAAAATTGACGGCGGATGAATACACCGGCACACCAACCGAGATAGCGTAGGCCTTAGCCGTGTAGCGGCCCGAAGCTAGGCCAGCAAGCTGATGCCAGAAGTCGGTGTTCGCTGATGTGACAACCACCTTGGTAACGCCGGTGCCGCCAATCACGGGATCCGCATTTGCCGAGGTCAGCGAATAAACAAAACCACGTTCAATGACATAAGGACTTGAAGTTGAACTATTCAGCGTTGTCAACCCCGAGACGCTCGCAACTGAGGCGGCACCAACTTGAATAGGCCCCGTACTGGCCGCGATTAAGGAAGCGGTCAAAGCCTTGGACGACGTGACGGTAGAACCGTTCAGAACCTGAACCGTCACGGTCAAATTATAACTGCCTGCACTCCCATTAAAGACCAAATTACCGGCCGTGGCTAGGTAACTGCTCAGCGCAGCTTCTGTACCGGTCAGTGTAATAGTGCTGGCGCTAGTCTGAGCGCTGAGACCCACGGCGCTATTGGACGCCGCTGTCAGCGGCGTGCTGCCCGCGCCGCTGAGGCTGATCACCACCGTGCGGGTGTGCAGGGCAGCGTCGGTGCCTGTACCCAGAGCATTGGCCGCCAAACTGATCTGGCCGTTGGCCGTTGGCACCGTGAAGGTCTGGGGCAAACTGAGCGTGGGCAGCGCGGTGGCCACTGAGCTGTTGGCAGCCTGCGTCACCGTAATAGAGGCCGTCACCGCGCCGCTGATACCGATCGAGCCACTACCGCCGGTGCGCAGCTTGCCCGAAGACAGGTAGCTATTGAGCAACTCCGGAGCGCCCTGCAGGCTGACCGTATTGTCCGCACCAGAGTTGATGGACAGCCCGGTCACCGCTGAGCTGTCCCAGCTCAAGGAGGCTCCGTCCGACGCGGTGAAGATGAGCGTCACAGGTCCGGCCGACACCAACGCCTGGGCATGGAACGGAATGGCTACCGATGCGCCCGGGGTGGTGGTCACGGTGGCAGGCGCATTAAGCGCAGCACTGGATCCGCTGACGCCCGACTTTGGGTGGGAGTTTCCGCCAAGTTTACCACCCAAAATGGATTTACTATTCGTGCCAAGATCTTGAGCCGGGGCCGTCTCCAGAGCCTCTCCTTCCAACCCCTCAAACAAGTCGTCTAAGGACGCCTTAGGGCTGATGGCAGGCTGTAACGCGGCTGCCGGGGACTCGGACTGCACCACCTCGATCGCGCCAAGGGCTGCCGGGTCGTGGGCAGGATCGGGCGTGATCAGACCGCCCGCCATTCCGTCGGCGGAGAGCATGACCCGGGGCTCCAGCAGTTCCAATCTGTATTTCCCGGACATCGTTCGTTACGAAGCCGCAAACCGTGCCCACCTCCTCGGTGTCTTTCCAGTATTTTTTGCATGCCATGTAAGATTTTCGCTCATGCGTTTTCAAAGAGATTATCATGGGTTTTTTGGGCGTTTTTCTGGGTTTTTTACCATTCCGCGACGGTCTCAAAGTCGGGGCCACTCCACGAATGAGCGGATTGGTCGAACGACTGCACCCCACTGTCCGTCCGCCTGCACCTCGGGTTCAATCGGGTGCTTCCCAACGGACCATGGGGCATCGGAACCAATTTCGAAGTTGGTTGGGCAGATCCGCGAGAAGGAAGGGCTTGGGAACCCTGGAATGGCAGCTTCCGGTCAGTCCAAACGACCACGAGACACTGCTCGATTCGCCTCAGATGGGGCCGACCAGATGCCTCTTTCCCAGCTCAGCGGAACGATGCCGTTGGGAGGAAAAGGATGGCGTGGCGGATCCTTTCGCACGACGGGGCGAGAGCGAGGCGCGGCCCGATGGAAGGCCCGTAACGAGCGAGCACCGAAGCTCTTGCGGAAGGAGATGCAGCCAGCACGACCGATCCAACTGCATGGTTCCGCCTCCCAGTTTCCGTAGGCGGAAGCTTTACTCGCCTCCCGGCTCCCGGCATACTCACCTCGTTGAAACTTGAAATCTTTACTCTTTGCGACTCCGCGGTCGATTACAGCGGCAAGGTTTGCATCCTGGGCGCCTTCGACTCGGTAGCCGCCCCCGAGCCCCCCTTCACCGTCAGCCACTGCGCCGTGGTGGCGCGGATGCGATTTCACCGGATCGAAGAGGGCAACCACAAGTTGCGGGTCACTCTGGCCGACCAAGACGGCAAGATGATCATGCCGAATGTCGATGCTCAGGTGGGAATCCGCTTCACAGAAAAGGCCCAAAGCGCCACCTTCAATCTGGTGATGCAGATCAACGGATTGAAGTTGGATCAGTTCGGTGAATATACCGTGGATTTGGCTGTGGATGGAGTTCATCAAGGATCACTGCCGTTGTATTTCGGAAAAACACCGCAGGTTTCTGCGGCTGACTCAGAGTCAGGATCTTGATAAAAGTCGATCTGAGTTGTCATTTTAATATTCATGATAAAACCCCTGTCCAAGACAGGGGTTTTTATTGTCACTCGAACCAACCGCGTCCGCATATCATTGAATCACATCGAGTCAAACTAACCGAGGTTTTATATAATATTAAAAAGCGCCCCATTTTTGCTACTACCAAAAACACTCCAGCAAGCCCGCAACTAAACTCCAATTCGATCAACGTTATTTACCGTTACATTTTTACGTATCTTTTAAATCGCCGTATTTTGTTAAAATACACACAATCTAATTTCGAACCAAAACTTAAAAACCGATATCCGTTAGCCATGAATTAATCATTCCAATAACCGTTCGAAATTTAATGTTTAAAATACAAGCAAGAACCAAAAACGGTATTTTCGAAATTCATCATGAGCAACTAATTTAAACCGCGATAAATTTCGTAAACAAGCCGATAGAATAAAACTATTACCCAACTCTTTGCCTCTCAAATAACAAGCCGTCAATTTTTTGAGTTTTCAAAAACAAAAGCAAAACCACATATACCTGACGCAAAAGACATTCTCAAAACCCTACGCCGTGTATATTAACACTCCTCACCCACTAAGAATGGTTTCGAATCGTGCTGGGGACCACCGAAAGACTGCGGATGACCGAACCGTTCGAGAAATGTGAAAAAAACAACGACACCAAGACGTCGAATGCTGTGAATTTTGGTTCCTCGTCATTTCCAGGGGAATCGGGGGCTTGACGGCAACAGGATGATGCCAACCGATGACACCTTGACGTGCGTGAGTAATTCTCGGAGGTCGAGAGCAGTGGTCTCAACGACCGCCCTCAATTCGACGCCGCTCTCGAAGAATGCAAACGGTCCAAGGCCATGTCAGCGACGGTTTGAAAACCAACGAAACCTGCCGGTTTGAAATCCAACGTTCCCGGAAACTCGACGGATCATCGATGCGGTATCGGCCTTGTCATCGTCGACGCGGATCTTGAGTAGGCCTGCCGGGCTTGGAAGGCTCTTGGCACCAGTTTGAAGAAGGAAGAAACGCTGGCGCTTATTCCGGAAGAAAACGTCCTCATGGACACGGAAAAAGCGTGGATTTCAGTCCGGCAACTTTCTGCGGGTTTCGGAACGATGCTGACAAGGCCACCCTGGTGGTTGCCAAACTGGACCGTCTAAGTCGGAACGCTGAGTTCCTACTTCGTCTCCAGAACTCCGGAGCCAACATCGTCCGTTGCGACGTAAGCGTGCGCCCCACCCCATGGTTCTCAATCCGATCTGAACCAGGCGATGGTCGGGGATGCATGACATCCAACGCCGTCGCCGACGCAACCAATCCGAGATCGATCAACTCGTCTTGGAGTTCCAGAAGTCCGACCTCAGCCCGCAGGAGTTTGCCCAAAATGTCGGTGTTCAGGTCCAGACCGTGGTCCGCTGGCTCAAGATCGCCTCCGTCAATCTGACCCACCGACCCAACCGCCATGCGGAGCACCTCAAGTATTCCGATTCTCCAGGCCAGTTTGTCGCCGTCGAGGTTCGGCAGAGTCCGTCCGCGCACCCCATCCCGGCTTCCATGTCCTGCGACTGGCCCGAGATCGTGGCTCCCAGTGGGTGGAAGCTGCGGGTTCCACTCGGGCCCGAGTTCGGTTGGGTCGGCGAGCTCCTGGCCCAGTTGCCCCGATGCTGAGCTTCCTCTCCAACACCCGGGTGTACCTCGCGGCCGGGGCCACCGACTTGAGGAAGTCCTTCGACACGTTGGCGGGCGTCGTCCGCGAGTCGCTCCGCCTCGATCCGCTCTCGGGTCACTTGTTCGTCTTCACCAACTCACGGAAGAACCGGATCAAGATCCTGTTCTGGGACAACACCGGTTGGTGGGTGTGCGCCAAACGCCTCGAGGCCGGGACGCTGGCCTGGCCGGCATCGCCGAGCCCCTCGATCGAGCTCTCGAGCGAGGAGTTGACCTTGCTTCTCGGTGGTATCGATCTGTCAAAAACGCACCGGCGACCGTGGCTCCGGAAGGGCTCGCAAACCGTGCCGGTGAGCGGACTGTCCAGACATTGAACTGACCTCGAAACCGGGGCTGTCTTCCAGAGCCAAAAACCTTCATCAAACCCAATAAACACGGGCCTTTTGGCAGCGATATTGCTATGACAATCGCGTGGTGATTGCCCCCGATTCAATCCCTCTGAGCCTTGAGCAAGCGCTCGCTCTGTGGGGGGAGTCTCGTCGGCAATGGGATGCCGAAAAGCGCCTGCTCGAGCTCCGCATCCAGTCGCTGGAACATCGCCTCTTCGGCACCAAGTCCGAAAAGGTGGCCCTCGAGGACAAGCAACTCGCGCTG
>Ga0194122_10005325_pt1 | contig 12076 bp, 10 predicted proteins | sample TA2MahCa10mmetaG_FD_155487 | JGI IMG/M metagenome (GOLD analysis project Ga0194122, IMG submission 155487) | Freshwater microbial communities from Lake Tanganyika, Tanzania - TA2015021 Mahale Deep Cast 10m | ecosystem: Environmental > Aquatic > Freshwater > Lake | place: Tanzania: Lake...
GGTAGAACTCATCACTCCTATCGCTATGGAAAAAGAAGTCCGATTTGCTATCCGTGAAGGTGGCAGAACGGTAGGAGCTGGGGTCGTAACTGAAATTATCGAATAGTTAGGAAGTAGGAAGTATGCTGACAATCATTAATATGGAATGCACTGAGTGCAAACGTCGCAATTACACAACGACTAAAAACAAGAGCAAACATTCTGAGCGTAGAAATGCTCAAAAGTATTGCAAGCACTGCAGACGTCATACCAGCCATAAAGAAGTTAAAGCTTAGTGATTAAGGAGGGTGAAAAACCCTCCTTTTTTACTTTTCTATTATAGGACGCTAGCTCCAATTGGTAGAGCGAGGGATTCCAAATCCTTAGGTTCAGGGTTCGACTCCCTGGCGTCCTGTTTTCCGCTCAAATTTGAGTTTATTGTTCGGCGTGTTATAATAAAACTAAAGAGCACAACAGACCACGGCTTAAGTGGTTGAATTTCCATCTTTTTGCGCTTTTGCGCTTGTTTACACTCCGTAAGCCAACCCGACGCTAAAGATAGGCCGCCTCAGTACGGGGCTTGGACAACTTCGCCTCATAAAACAGAAAGGACGTTTTTATGAAGCACTTGCTTCGAGAGCTCCTAGAAAGACCGATAGCTGAACTGGGTGAAGCTAAGCGTGCCATCCATTGCGAACCTGAACTGTCCCTTTCCAATGCTATCGCCACCCTTCAAAGTTCCAACATCGGCAGCTTAGTCGTTGTTGAGGGAACAAAAGTTGTTGGTATCTTCACTGAACGAGATGTTCTAATGAAGTGCTGTCTTCACGATATTCCTTGGAGTACTGCAAAAGTATCCAACTATATGACCCCCCGCCCAGTTTGTGTTCAAAGATTTGAAACTATTGGCAATGTCTTAATTAAAATGAAAGAGGGGAAATTCCGTCACATTATTATAGTGGACAGCTATGGAAATCTGGAAAAGGTCGTTTCGATAAGAGAGATTATGATTTTTATTCTTGATGTCTTTTTCGAGCCCGATTCTCCGATTCAACTATAAGATTTAATACCTGGCTTAGTTCAGTGGCATTCTATTTTCTATACTTTTTTCTTTTTGTATCGGCATTTCGCATAAATAACATGCTTGTGCCGGACCTCGGTAAACATCATCTCGTTAGCGACACCAGCCTGCAGCGTTTCTATTTTTGAGTTGTGGAACTCGAAAATCTCATTACAGTCTAAACAGACAATATGATCATGGTGGAACTCATCGTAAGCTTCGTAAATGGCCACCCCGTGAGCATCTACTAGAGTTTCTTTAAGTATTCGGGCGTCACACAAAAGCTTCAAATTTCTATATACAGTCGCGGGCCCTATCCCTGGATGCGTCTTCATCACTTCCTGAACAATTTCTTGTGCATTAAAGTGGCCTTTGGTTCCCAGAATCAGCTTTGCGATTTTCCAACGTTGCTCACTATATTTGAGCCGATTTTGCTCAAGATAGTTTTTTAGCTGCTCCTTCCAAATCTCGAACTTTTTAGCATTATCTTGCTTTTGTTTGTCCAAAGGAACGGTCACCAAACGCCCACAAGGCAATTTTTGCTCTCTAGAGTTCTCTGTATTTTTTTGCATTCTTATCGCCCAACCCCCAATATTTGCAGGACTTTGCAGCTAGGCTACATTCTTCAAGCCTGCTCTTGTCCCCCTCAAAATTTTGAGAGGTAAGAATTACCACAAAATCTTCAATCATTTACTTGAAATTTGAAGTATTTTGCGGCAGAACTGTCGTTTACTTATGGATAACCGGAAGATTATTATCAGTTCGTACCTCATCTCTTCGATGGTGGCATGGTTTTTAAGCCGCAGCTTTGTCGTTTGGTTATCGACAACGGTGTATGAAATCAGACGTCTACCAGGGCTTAAAATAGGCCTTGAATTAGTTCCTGCGATTGCAGCTTTGGTTGTTTTCATGGTATTGCTGCGGCACCCAAAAGTAAATGCAGTCATGGAAGAGGTCATTTTAGAGTTAAAAAAAGTAACTTGGCCTAGTAAAAATGATGTCATGAAGTCGACTTGGGTGGTGCTCGTTTGTATCGTTATTATCAGCCTTATTTTAGCTGGCTTTGACGTTATGTGGGGCAAAGTAATAGGTTACTTATTAAGTTAAAGGGAATATCTGTGAATCAGGATGAAAAAGACCAAGTTGAGAATTTGAATCCAACATCAGAAGAGCAAACTACCAACAACACTGTTCAAGCAGATTCGGAATATAAGTGGTATGTTGTTCATACTTACAGCGGTTATGAGCAAAAAGCTAAGTTAGCTCTTCAAGAGAGAATCAAACAACAAAAAATGGATAAGTACTTTGCAGATGTTCTTATCCCTTCTGAAAATGTTATCGAGTTGGTTCGTGGGGAGAAAAAAACAACCAGTCGGAAATTCTTCCCTGGTTATATGCTGGTTAAGATGATATTAACTGACACAACTTGGCATCTGGTAAAAAGCACCCCAAAAATTACGGGGTTTGTGGGAAATGCCATCAACCCACCTGCGGTACCTGAAGAAGAAGTTTCTCGTATAGCTAACCAAATGACTGAGGGAACACTAAAACCCCGTCCAAAAGTGCAGTTCGAGGAAGGGGAAAGCGTGCGAGTTATTGATGGTCCGTTTGTTAACTTCAATGGTGTAGTCGAAGAAGTTAAAGCGGATAAAGGTAAATTACGAGTTATGGTAAGTATTTTCGGCCGTTCGACCCCAGTAGAGCTGGATTTCGTTCAGGTAGAAAAGAATTAATAGAGTTATTTAATTATAGCTTTTGAAAGTAGTTAAGAGGGATTTACGATGAAAAAGCTCACTGCAATGGTAAAACTTCAAATTCCGGGTGGAAAAGCCAACCCTTCTCCCCCAGTTGGACCTGCGCTTGGTCAACACGGTGTCAACATCATGGAGTTCTGTAAAGCGTTCAATGCCAAAACTCAGAACACCAACGGAATGATTATTCCGGTTGTGATTAGCATCTATCAGGATCGTTCTTTCACTTTTATTACAAAAACTCCTCCGGTAGCAGTGTTACTCAAAAAAGCTGCCAACATTGTTAAGGGTTCAGGGGTTCCCAATAAGACAAAGGTTGGTTCAGTGAATAAGGCTCAAATAGCCGAAATTGCAAAAACTAAAATGCCAGATTTAAATACCGTCGATTTAGATTCAGCTATCAGCCAAGTCACAGGGACTGCTAGAAGCATGGGTTTAGAAGTAGTTGGTTAAGTTTTTAGGGAGTAGTAAAAATGCCGTCTGTAGGAAAAATTTATAAAGCTAATGCGGCCAAAGTGGACCGCAACAAGAAGTATAACCTTGAAGAAGCACTAGCTCTTTTAGAAGGCTTTCAGAATAGAAAGTTCGATGAAACTGTGGACGTTGCGATCAAGCTTGGCGTTGATCCCAAGCAATCTGATCAAATGGTTCGCGGAGCTACTGTTTTACCTCATGGAATTGGAAAGGCTATTCGAGTAGCAGTATTTGCGCGAGGCGAAGCTGAAAAAGAGGCTCGAGACGCTGGTGCTGACTATGTAGGTAATGATGACCTTTTAGAAAAACTTGAAAAAGGCTGGATGGATTTTGATCGTTTGATTACCACTCCAGATGCTTTAAAAGACTTAACCAAAGTTGCCAAAATCCTCGGTCCAAAAGGTTTAATGCCCAATAAAAAAACCGGAACGGTGACTTCTGAAATGGGGAAAGCCGTCAAAGAACAAAAATTGGGTAAAGTTGAATACAAAGTTGAAAAAGAAGGAATTATTCACACGATGATTGGGAAGAAATCCTTTGGCTCTAATAAGTTAAAGGAGAACTTTATGGTATTGTTCGACAATATCCTTAAAGCTAAACCCACCACATCAAAGGGAGTTTACGTTCGCAAAGTTGCTCTGTCTACTACGATGGGTCCTAGTATCATTATTGATACCCAAGGATTAGATGCAATGGCACGAAGTTTGTAGTAAACAACCAGAAATCGGTTGACGGAATTAAATTTTGGGTATTAATTGTCTGCTCACAAAACTAGGGTGCCCAACGCCCAATGGCTATTAGGAGTTTTTCTTGAATCGCGCAGAAAAACAAGATTTTGTAAATGAGTTAACTAAAGGAATCCAAGAGGCTTCTGCTATTGCTTTGATGTCTTTTTCTAAACTGACAGTGGAAGAAATGACCTCATTCCGCTTGGCTCTTCGTAAAAAAGATGTCCGAGTCAAAGTAGTAAAGAATACTTTAGCCAAACGTGTTTTTAATGACACCACCTTCAAGGAAATTTGTGGGCAGTTCGAAGGTCCCACTCTGCTAGCCTACAGTAAAGGTGATGCTGTCATGACCGCAAAAGCGATCATGGAGTGGGTAAATAAAGAAAATTTTAATGTTAAGCTTAAATCCGGTATAGCTCTCAACAAAGTTATCTCAGAAAAAGAGATGGTGGCTCTGTCAAAACTCCCTGGCCGAAACGAGCTACTGGTAAGCTTCTTATGGGCGCTCAAGTCGCACCCCACACGGTTTCTATATGCTCTCCAAGACGGTCCTAACAGACTTGGATATGCTCTTGGTGCATTGAAAGCTAAAAAAGAAAAAGAATCTAATTAATCACTTAGGAGGAAGTCCCATGGCAGTAACTGAAGAACAAGTATTTGAGTTTTTCGATAAAGCAAATTTGCTCGAGATCTCTGAGTTCATTAAGAAATTTGAAACACGATATGGAGTTAGCGCAGCAGCTCCTGTTGCAGTCGGTGTAGCTGCTACTGGAGCAGCAGCAGCTCCCGCAGAAGAAAAAACAGCTTTTGACGTTGTTTTGGCTGATGGTGGCGCCCAGAAAGTTAACGTTATTAAAGAAATTCGTGGATTCACGACTCTTGGTCTCAAAGAAGCTAAAGATCTAGTTGAAGGCGCCCCTAAAACATTAAAAGAAGGCGTCACCAAAAAAGAAGCAGAAGAAATCAAGAAGAAGCTTGAAGCTGTTGGCGCTAAGGTTGAAATTAAGTAAGCCTTGGGTTCAACGTTATTTTTCGTACACTCAAAACTTAGCTAAAAATGGGGTAAACCATGAGCACCTCTCCACGCCTTTTTGAAAGCAAACGCTTTCGTAAGGAGTTTGGTAAGTTTCCACCTCTAATTGAGATACCGGATCTCATTGAGGTTCAAAAGGAATCTTACGATAAATTTTTGCAAGCCAATTCTGAGCCTAGATCTAGGACTCAGACCGGTCTGCAAGGTGTTTTTAAGTCCGTTTTCCCCATCAGTGACTTCAACAATACTGCAAGTTTGGACTTTGAATCCTATGTACTCGAAACTCCAAAATATGACGTAGATGAGTGCCGAAGTCGCGGAATGAGTTTTGCTGCTCCTCTTAAAGTTACAGTACGTTTGAATGTTTTTGACGTTGACGAACAGACTCAAGCCAGAACTATTCGAGATATTAAAGAACAAGAGGTCTACCTGGGTGAGATTCCATTGATGACCGACCGCGGAAGTTTCATCATTAATGGGACTGAACGAGTTGTCGTAAGTCAGTTGCATCGTTCCCCGGGAGTTTTCTTTGATCATGACAAAGGGGCTTCTCATAGTAGTGGCAAACTTCTCTATTCAGCCAGAGTAATTCCTTATAGGGGTTCTTGGCTGGATTTGGAGTTTGATCATAAAGATGTCATCTATGTTCGAATTGACCGCCGACGCAAACTCCACGCTACCATCCTCCTTAAAGCGTTAGGATATTCGGTCGAGCAGCTTCTCGAATATTTCTACGACCACGAGACTATTAGTTTTGGCAAAGGAGGAAAAATATTCCTTCACTTTGAACCCAAACTCTATGCGGGGCAGAGAGCCAACAATGACTGGCTTGATGATAATGGCAAAGTCGTAGTTGAAAAAAACAAGAAATTCACAGCTTCTCTCTTAAAGAAAATAGAAGATGCAAAGATTAAAAAATTTCCAATTGAGCGAGATCTGTTAACCGGCAAAATTGCTGCACATGATGTTGTAGACATGGAGACCGGTGAAGTTCTTCTTGAATGCAATGAAGAGCTAAGTAACGAAAAGATCGATCTATTGATTGAAAAAGGCGTCTCTGATTTCAAGATTCTCTACACTGACAGAATCAATGTTGGAACCTATTTAAGAGACACTCTAGTTCAAGACAAGGTATCAACTCAAGAAGAAGCCCTAATTGAGATATACCGACGTTTGCGTCCTGGAGATCCGCCAACACTTGAAACTGCCAAGCTGCTATTTGACGGTCTTTTCTTTGATTCTACAAAATATGACCTATCTAAAGTCGGCCGTCTGAAAATTAATCACAAGTTCTCTTTTGACACGTCAATCGACAACACTACTTTAACCAAAGAAGACATTTTGGCTGTGGTTAAATATCTAGTTGATCTTAAGAATGGAAAAGGACAGATCGATGACATTGATCACCTTGGAAATCGTCGAGTCAGAGCTGTTGGAGAACTTTTAGAGAATCAGTTTAGAGTGGGCTTAGTAAGAATGGAGCGAGCAATTCGGGAAAGAATGAGCCTCCAAGACGTAGAAACCTTAATGCCTCATGATCTCATTAACGCTAAGCCAGTGGCGGCAGTGGTTAAAGAGTTTTTTGGCAGCAGCCAATTGTCCCAGTTCATGGATCAAACCAATCCATTATCTGAAGTCACTCATAAACGTCGTCTTTCTGCGCTTGGACCAGGCGGGCTAACCCGAGAAAGAGCGGGCTTCGAAGTCCGTGACGTTCATGCGACTCACTATGGAAGAATTTGTCCGATCGAAACCCCTGAAGGTCCAAACATCGGTTTAATTTCGTCACTATCAACTTTTGGAAAGGTTAATGAATACGGGTTCATTCAAACTCCTTACCGAAAAGTCGTTGATGGAAGAATAACGGATGAGGTAGCTTTTTATTCTGCTCTCGAAGAAGAAAACCACACTATTGCACAGGCAAAAATTCCAGCAAAGGCTGGTAAAGTTGAAGGGGAATTTGTTCCAGCTCGTCGGCAGGGAGAGACGGTACTAGCTCGTCGAGAAGAAATAGACCTCATGGACGTAGCCCCAAATCAATTAGTTTCTATCGCAGCGTCATTGATTCCCTTCTTAGAGAACGACGATGCCAACCGAGCCCTAATGGGTTCAAACATGCAACGGCAAGCGGTACCTCTGCTTAAAAACCAAGCTCCCCTGGTTGGAACCGGTATGGAGAAATTGGTGGCGAGAGACTCGGGTGTTAATGTTATCGCACGGCACGGCGGAATCGTAGACTATGTAGATGCCACAAGGATTGTGGTTCGCATTAATGAAAAGGAAACCGCTGCAGGATCTGGTGTCGATATTTATAACTTAGTTAAATATCGTCGATCCAACCAAAATACTTGTGTCAATCAAAGACCTATTGTTGAGATAGGGGAAAGAGTTCGAAAAGGTGACGTGTTAGCAGACGGCCCTGGTACTGACATGGGAGAGCTAGCTCTTGGTCAAAATGTGGTCGTAGCCTTCATGCCCTGGTGCGGTTATAACTTTGAAGATTCTATCTTGCTAAGTGAGGAATTGGTAAGAAAAGATACTTTCACATCCATTCATATTGAAGAGTTTGAGTGTGTTGCTCGAGACACTAAACTAGGTAAAGAGGAAGTAACTCGAGACATTCCCAATGTAAGTGAAGAACAGTTAATGAATCTGGATAGCACCGGAATAGTTAGGATAGGTGCTGAAGTTAAACCAGGTGATATTTTAGTTGGAAAAATCACTCCCAAAGGAGAAACTCAACTCAGCCCTGAGGAAAAGTTACTGCGAGCTATTTTCGGTGAAAAGGCTGGAGATGTTAAAGACTCCTCTCTACGCGTATCTCCGGGTGTTGTAGGAACGGTCATTGGAGCTCAGATTTTTTCTAGAGAGGGTGCGGACAAAGACGAACGTACAGCCCGTATTGTTGAAGAAGAAGAAAATCGTTTGAGACGAGATGAACAAACGGAAATCAGAATTCTTCAGGAATCGGCTCGTAAAAAGATTGCTTCTCTAGTAGTTGGACAAACTACAACGGGTAAACTCCTTGATTCAACTGGTGAAAATCAACTACTCAAAAAAGGTGATGTCATTGATGGCACCCTATTCAGCAGTATCCCTTTTGACCTAATCAAGCACATCCCTCTGGCAGCGGATGTTGAAGCTAACGTGGGTCAAATGGTGGCTGCGATCGAAGCTCAGGTTCAGAACATTCGAACCTTCTTTGATGAAAAGGTTAAAAAGCTCAAGAAGGGGGACGAACTTCCTCCAGGCGTCATTAAGATGGTTAAAGTTTATGTAGCCATTAAGCGCAGAATTTCTGTGGGAGATAAAATGGCAGGACGTCATGGAAACAAAGGCGTCATCTCTAGACTACTCCCAGTGGAAGATATGCCTTACATGGAAGATGGAACTCCCGTTCAAGTAGTTCTAAATCCACTAGGCGTTCCTTCACGAATGAACGTCGGACAAATTCTTGAGTCCCACTTAGGAAGAGCTGCACAAGGCTTTGGTTTAAAAGTACAAGAGCACTTGGAAAAATGGAATGCAACTGAGTTAAGAAAGTTAGTTAAGAAGTTCTTCCCATCGAAGACATTGCAGCAGGAGATTGATGAACTAGACGATGACACACTTAAAAAGATGGCACGTAGACTCCGGGGTGGCTTGCACATCGCAAGCCCTGTGTTTGATAGCTGCACTGAAGATGAAATCAGTAAAGCTCTAACAGACGTAGGAATTCCTGCTAATGGCCAGCAAATTCTATTCGATGGTAGAACGGGTGAACCTTTCAAACACGATGTTACTGTTGGTGTCATGTATGTGCTTAAACTACACCACTTGGTTGACGAAAAAATTCATGCCCGTAGCATCGGTCCTTACAGCTTGGTCACTCAGCAACCTCTCGGTGGAAAAGCACAATTCGGTGGTCAAAGACTTGGAGAGATGGAGGTTTGGGCTCTTGAAGCTTATGGAGCCGCCTACTGTCTACAAGAGCTGCTAACCGTTAAGTCCGATGACGTAGCTGGACGAACCAGAATGTTCGAAACTATTGTCAAAGGGGAAAATGCTTTAGAGCCTGGACTTCCTGAGTCCTTTAACGTTCTTGTCAAAGAACTTCAAAGCTTAGCGCTAGATGTTGAGCTTATGGAGGATGCAACAATATGAAAGACCTTTTAAACTTTTTTGATAAGCCAAAAGATCCACTTAGTTTTAAGGCTGTTAAGATTTCCTTAGCCAGTCCTGAGAAAATTCGTTCTTGGTCCTATGGTGAGGTAAAAAAGCCTGAGACCATCAACTATAGAACCTTCAAACCAGAACGAGATGGCCTTTTTTGCGCAAAGATTTTCGGACCTGTAAAAGACTACGAATGCAATTGTGGTAAGTATAAACGCATGAAGCATCGCGGAGTGGTATGCGAAAAGTGTGGTGTTGAAGTTATTCAGTCTAAAGTTAGAAGAGAAAGATTGGGCCACATTGAATTAGCAACTCCAGTTGCACATATTTGGTTTTTGAGAAGCTTGCCGAGCCGAATCGGAGCCTTGCTGGATATCACTCTTAAAAATCTTGAGAGAGTCCTTTATTGTGAAGCTTATGTAGTTACCGACCCTGGAAAGACCCCTTTGAAGAAGGGAGAAGTTCTGTCGGAGGATGAGCATTCAGCAGCTCGAAAGACTTATAAAACTGACTTTAAAGCCGCAATGGGAGCAGAAGCGGTTCGCGATATGCTTCGGGAGATTGATCCAGATGCGGTAGCAAAAGAATTACGTTTAGCCTTAAGTAAAACAAGTAGTGAAACCCTCCAAAAGGCACTAGCAAAACGTTTAAAAGTTTGTGAAGCTTTTAAAGCCTCAGGTAATAAACCTGAGTGGATGATGCTTGATGTCATCCCAGTGATTCCGCCTGATTTAAGACCACTCGTTCCTTTGGATGGTGGCCGGTTTGCTACTTCCGACCTCAACGATCTTTATCGTCGGGTTATTAACAGAAATAATCGTCTTAAAAGACTTCAAGAGCTAAATGCTCCTGAAATCATCATCCGTAATGAAAAGAGAATGTTACAGGAAGCTGTCGATGCTTTGTTTGATAACGGTCGTCGTGGACGAACCTTCACTGGGCCCAACAAACGCCCATTGAGGTCTTTGAGTGACATGCTCAAGGGAAAACAAGGGCGTTTCCGTCAAAACTTACTTGGTAAACGGGTAGACTATTCAGGCCGCTCAGTGATTGTTGTAGGGCCAGAGCTTCGATTACACCAGTGCGGACTTCCGAAGAAAATGGCCTTGGAGCTTTTCAAACCTTTTATCTTCAATAAGCTTGAAGAACGTGGCTTTGTAACCACCATTAAAAGCGCTAAGAAAATGGTGGAAAAAGAGAAAGAAGAAGTCTGGGATATTCTAGATGAAGTGGTTAAAGAGCATCCTGTTCTTCTCAATCGTGCCCCAACTCTTCACCGTTTGGGTATTCAAGCTTTTGAACCCATACTTATTGAAGGCAAAGCTATTCAATTGCATCCATTGGTTTGCTCAACGTTTAACGCTGACTTTGACGGTGATCAAATGGCTGTGCACGTACCGCTCAGTGTGGAAGCACAACTGGAAGCTCGCGTGCTAATGATGTCCACAAACAACATCTTGTCACCCGCATTCGGTAAACCAATTATTGATCCGACTCAGGATATCGTTCTTGGGGTGTACTTCATGACCCAACAACGAGTTAACTGTAAGGGAGAAGGAAAAACCTTCTCAAACCCAACAGAAGCTATTTACGCCCATGAAATCGGAGAAGTGGATCTCCATGCAAAAATTAATGTCCGAGTCTCTAACCTTAAGGGTGAGATCAAGATGTATGATTGCTCTCCGGGCAGGTTAATTCTGAGAGAAATCATCCCTTCGGAGATTCCCTTCGATGAATACAACCGAGTCATGGACAAGAAGGCTTTATCCGAGTTGATGGACATGTGTTACCGCGTAGCGGGTAACAAACGAACCGTAATGCTCGCTGATAAGCTTCGCTCTCTCGGATTTGAATATGCCACCCGAGGTGGGATTAGTATTTGTATGCAAGACATGAAGATCCCCAGAAAAAAGGCGGATCTTCTCAATAGTGCTTACAAGGAAGTTCAAGAAATTCAGAACCAATACACTGAAGGTCTTATTACAGATGGGGAAAGATACAACAAAGTTATCGATATTTGGGCACAAGTTACCGAACAAGTGGCTGAAGAGTTGATGGGAGAGCTTTCAACTGATGTTGTCACAGATAAGACCGGAAACAAGATTACCATCCCATCTCTGAACTCTATCTACATGATGGCAGATTCAGGTGCGAGAGGTAGTGCAGCCCAGATTAGACAATTAGCCGGAATGCGCGGACTGATGGCTCGTCCCTCTGGTGAAATTATCGAAACCCCAATTACAGCTAACTTCAGAGAAGGTTTGGATGCGCTACAATATTTTATCTCGACTCACGGAGCTCGTAAGGGGTTGGCCGACACGGCTCTAAAAACAGCGCATTCAGGATATTTAACACGTCGTCTTGTCGACGTTGCTCAAGATATCGTTGTTTCTGAATATGATTGTAAGACAACCGATGGAATAGAAATCGCGGCTTTAGTCGAAGGTGGAGAAATAATTGAAGCTATCGGGGACCGAATTTTAGGTCGAGTAGCCCTAGAGGATATTACGGACCCATACACCGGAAAAGTTTTGGTCAAGGCTAACGAAGAGATCAATGAAGAAAAAATGACTGCTATTGAAGAAGCCGGCATTGAGAAAGTAGTCATCCGATCCGGTTTGACCTGTAAAGCCGAAGTAGGAATCTGTTGTCTTTGCTATGGTCGAGATCTGTCACGAGGGCATCTTGTTAACCTCGGTGAGGCCGTAGGGATTATCGCCGCCCAAAGTATTGGTGAGCCTGGCACGCAGCTCACCATGAGAACGTTCCACGTGGGCGGAACTGCAACTCGTCGGGCTGAACAAAGCTCTCTCGAGGTCAGACACGAAGGCACTATTAAGCTTTTCAGAGCTAATCTTGTTAAAGACAGGTTGGGAACTTTTACCGTAATGAACCGAAA
>Ga0194122_10005331_pt1 | contig 12066 bp, 13 predicted proteins | sample TA2MahCa10mmetaG_FD_155487 | JGI IMG/M metagenome (GOLD analysis project Ga0194122, IMG submission 155487) | Freshwater microbial communities from Lake Tanganyika, Tanzania - TA2015021 Mahale Deep Cast 10m | ecosystem: Environmental > Aquatic > Freshwater > Lake | place: Tanzania: Lake...
CATTCTAATCATACATCTAGTAATTGCGCACCCCCTATACATACACGAACAACTGAGACGAAGCCATCGGTAGCACAACACTCACACTCGTCATACCCTTCGAAGAAACAATCACCACCACCACCACCAATTGCGGGGAATGATGCAACAACAGCAACAGCAACGGCAACGGCAACAGCAACCGATGACCCTGATACTAACAGTAAAGTATCCGTGAAAGATCTAACTCCTGAGATAATAACCGACATGCTTCGCATTATTCGAGAGCAACACGAACTTTTGAAGGAACTTATACCAAAAGTCGGCAATAATATTACAAATAACACAAACAATACACAGTTTAATCTCAACTTTTTCTTGAATGAAGAATGCAAAGATGCTATTAACCTCTCTGACTTTGTTAACTCCCTCGAAATTAGTATGGATGATTTAGATGTTACAAAAAGTCAAGGTCTGGTTTCAAGTATTAGTACTGTCTTAGTGAATGGACTCAAACAACTAGATATATATAAGAGACCAATCCATTGTACCGACCAGAAAAGAGATACAATATATATCAAAGATAACCATAAATGGCAGAGAGACGAAGGGAATATACGGATAAAGAAAGTATTCGTCGATATCGCTAACAAAGAATATAAGGCGATTAAAACATGGATGGATACTAACCCTGGGTGGGAAAATAATACACGACTACAAGACATACACCATACAATGCTTCTCAATGTACTTCATGAAATTAAGGATGATCCTGTCGGAGAACGCAAGATCCTGAAATGTCTTGAACAAGCAGTATTTATCGAAAAGTGAGAGATACTCGTTTTTCTTTTCCGTAACTATACATAATTTTATTTTAGGTCTGTCTATTATACTAGTATGTCTCATATACCATATTCAAATACGATTGTTCCTCCTACAACCGATAATGTAGATGAAGGAACAATTGAAGGTGGACGCACCGATGCAATCCCACCTCCATCTGGAAAACAGGAATTAATTACACATATTCGAGCATGGATTCGTGTTGAAAATGAAATAAAACAATTAACCAATGAGTTGAAAAAGAGGAGAGAACTGAAACAACGTCTTACTAGTTCTCTACTTCAAGTGATGAAGTCAAATGATATTGACTGCTTTGATGTAAATAATGGACAACTTATTTACTCACGAACCCGTGTGAAAGCTCCTTTGAATCGTGGACAACTATTATCTGCTTTAATCAAATACTATAATGATAATGATGCTGCGAAAGAGATGAGCGAGTTTCTTTTATCTGAGCGGGCAGAAAAGGTGAAGGAGTCAATTCGAATGAAACTTCCTAAGATGTAGATAATATAATATGTTTGTTGATTGTGTAATTTTACATAAACATATTATACCTATATACATATACGTGTATCATGCTTCGATCAAACAAGAAGGCTGTACAAAGACTATTTTATACCTCACCTAATCCAACACAAAATACATATGAAGAACGCGCGAATAATAACATACATGATCGAGAGAATGATGATCGAGAGAATGATGATCGAGATATTCAAGATGATCGAGATGTTCATGATGATCGAGATGAGGAGGATGGGGGTAGTAACATTCATCCCGGGGATATGAAAGGTGGGAGACGTGTATTAAAACGAAGTAAAGATAAGAAACAACAGAAACCCATTGTTGATATAGAGGACGAAGATGATCAGGAAGATGATCAGGAAAATGATCAGGAATATGATGAGGAAGAGCAAGACAGCAATTCTGTGTCGTCATTGTCTTCTTCCGATGAGGAATATATGTTCCCCAATAATGTTTCATCATATCGGGATGATCCATCTGTCGTAGGATATAATATCATTGATAACTTCAGCTATCCATTCATCGATTCAATTTACTATGATCTGTCTGAAGTGGAAGATAATAATGATACCCTACAAGATATGACGTTTGAATGTTGTATTTACCGTGTCAATACTTTAGGCAAGAACCCGTTTATTGAATATCTCCTTTACTTTGATACACCAAGTAAGAATAAATCTTCCGAATGTATATTTCCATTTTTTACATATAAACATTCTCGTAAATCACTTGAAGAACAAGGTGATGCTGTTGTACAAAAGCTATTTGACACAAAATATAGATATAGGGGATATACAATTGATGAGTCTAGTCGCAGATGTGTCTTATACTATGAAAAATACTTCAACCGTCAGGTTCTCATCGATTACGTATCATTCACTCAGAAAAATGGACAATGGGTGTGGGTCTCTGCAAGCGAAATAGCAGATGTACAATCATACTTATCTATACCAATCGCCGAACATGTGGTCGAGTTATTTTATATGTATCCATCAATTATGTTTTTAATGAAGAATGGTAAACACATTGAAATACCTCGTATTTTATATTATGGCAATCATTCATCGTATATTTCATACATATCTGCATTTGGAATGAAGCGGCAATCCGTGTATTCATCCCTCGGGCCATATTTCTATTTTACAGACTATTCATCTAGTATGAAGTATGCTTGTTATAGTTACTCCGGAAAAGCTGTTGGTCTAATTGATAACCGAGAAATCACGAATACATCACATGGACGTTTTAATAAGGGAGGCCTTGTTCGGTTTGCTGTTTTTCTTGGAAAGACCAAGACGTTTTTTATAGATGGACCGAGAGATACATCGGAGGTAACCATGATTAAAATGAGAGAGAATGAAATAATAGGGGAAACACGAGGTCTTCGAGATAGCGATGGAAATTGGACACGACACTATGATTCCGGATATACCGGGAAATATGTAATTCGGGTTGGGGACGAGGTTGATATTCGTATACCTCAATGGGTTATTTATGATTACTTTAATCATGTTCCTTTGTCTTATTACTATATCGATACTACTGGTATCCCCGAGAAGTATGATGGTGAGTTTACCGATTATAAAATATTATAAAATATATATCATACTCGGTATATCATACTCGGTATATCACTTCTATACATAACTACAATTTGGATTTACATTATTCGAAACCATGGGCGTATTTGATAACAAGTTTTTGAACCTTCTTATGTTATTATTCGTAGTAGTAATAATCGTGCAAATTATGAACTTTTTAGATATAGATTATGTGTTTTTCTTAGGATATTTACTTTGGTTTATTGCAATTGGATTATTTATGATACTTTTACCTAGGTCACATGACTCGGTATTTTAGTGATAGTATACAACCTTTATTCGATATAAATCATTGAATGTGTTGATATAGATTATCTTATTATACTATATATTGTTGTATATTGAGTACAAAATGACACTTCCCGTAAAAGAACATAAGATTGATTATAATGATGATCTAGAAGCATTATTGAAAGAACATTCCGAAGAATGCGAATCGCTTTCTATTCTCCATCGGTCATCTTATGAAAAATATAATCGTCGCTCAAACTACATTAATATTCCCGTTGTAGTGTTAAGTAGCTTTATTGGATTTATTACAGGTATTGATTTACAATATGATAAGATGAATGTGATATTAGGTGTTGGTAGTGTGTTTGTCGGTATTATCAAATCAATTGATACATACTTTCAGTTGGCGAAGCGTGCTGAATCGCATCGAATGTGTTCTCTTCAGTTTAGTCAGTTATCGAAGAAAATACAAATCGAGTTAGCACTTACGAGAGATCAGCGCATGACCGCGAAGGATATGTTGAATATTATAAAAACCGACTTTAAAAATCTTAGTGATATTGCACCGCTGATTGATATGGATGTTGTAAAAGAGTACAATGAAAAGTATAGTAGATATCGAAAGGTAAAGAAGCCTAACTTTGTAAATGGGTTAACTGAGGTAAAGATAAACACCGCGAATGATAAAAGCGAATATGAGTTTCGGCGTGCAAGCCGTACGGGGAGTTTCGCAAACTCGGTTGTAAATAGTCCAAAGGCGAACTCCGAAGCGTCGTCTATAAAGGGAGGGGCTAGCAAATCAGGACATTCTGTTGCTAGTCGAAGCGGGGGGTCTGGAGGTGGCAGTGGCGGTGGCGACGGCTCTGGTGGCAGCGGCGGCAGCGGGGGGTCTGGAGGCAGCGGTGGAGGAGCAGCATCAGGCCTTAAAATACATACATCACCCCCAAGTACAACCCAATCACACACCGGTGGGCGTGTATATAATATCGAAAATGAAGTCAAACATATTGCATCTTCCGCCAGCAATAAAGACCAACATGTAAAGTCTTCTGAATCAGTTCTTACGCAACAGTCATTCAATAAAGCTCTCATTGAAAATATGGTGAGAGAACAGAGCAATAATCCACTTATGGCTACATTTTTAAATAATTCACTTCAACAAACCGTCGCAGCCGCTGTCGCAAACCATCCATCTGGACCAAAGTCCGTCAGCAACATATCAGTCAATGATGCAGGGTCTGTTAGAAAAGTAAATACAGGGTCACTATCAAATGTTAATGGTGCAACAAATCTAATTATTACAGCCGATATCGTTTCCAAGACGCCATCCATTTCTGGATCACTTCGATCATTCCCTCATACACCTTCGAATGAAGGCGTTAATAACTCCGCAGCAGTCGCTTCACCCGTCGAAGAGTCATCTTCCCCAATTCAAGAGAATAATATAGAAGTCGTTGATGCCCCCGTACAACCCACTCCCGTTACGATTGAAATGCCGGCCGTGATAACCGGAGAACAACTATATCAATTACGTAACCAATTTGATAATTTAAGTGATAACGTTGGCGCATATGAAATGTAAAAAAGTGTATAGAGAAATCATTATTATATTCAAATATACAAATTTGAATAGGAATACAACTGAATAATTATATAACAGAGTCGGTATATAACAGAATCGGTATACAATAGTTGTATCATCCATCATATGTCATATTTGAATATAAACGCAGTACTCAATGAAATCGCAACCAATAGTTCTCGTACATACAAAACCCATGTTTTATCAGAATACAGAGAGAACCTGTTATTACAAACTGTCATAAAACTAACACTTGATCCATTGATCAACTTCTATATACGAAAAATACCAATTTATGTACCCTCTACATCGGCCACTGTTACTCTTCCCCAAGTTCTTCCTTCTCTTGAACGTATATTTAATCGCGAAGTAACCGGAAACGCCGCAATAGAACTTCTTCGATCCATTTTATCTACCTTGTCATCCGATGATGCGTCCGTAATTGAACGAATTATTCAAAAAGATCTAAAATGTGGCGTGTCTACTGCTACCGTCAATAGTATATGGAAAGGTCTTATACACGATTACCCTGTTATGCTTTGCTCCGCATTTGATGATAAGTTGGCTGCTAAAATAAAATACCCGGCAATCGTGCAACTGAAAATGGATGGAATGCGATTTAATGTCATTGTCCGGAATGGATGCTGCGAATATCGAAGTCGTAATGGGAAAGAGCTAGAACTACATGGAACCCTTGACGCGGACTTTGTTACTATGGCAAAAGGCAAAAATGTCGTGTTTGATGGAGAACTCATGATCAAGTTTCCGAATGCGGCGATTCATAATCAGGGGGTTTTTGCAGAGAGAAAGGTCGGAAATGGAATATTAAGTAAGGCGACAAAGGGAACGCTTTCCAATGAAGAGGCATGCTTGATTTACGCAACTGTATGGGATATGATTCCATTTGACGACTTTCAACGAGAGGTTTGTCGAACACCGTATTATACGCGTCTCTCTCATCTAATTGATGCATTGTTACCTGCCTCGATAACACGAGTTGCCTTGGTTGAACACCATACAGTACTGTCATTCGAAGCAGCAATGCAGTATTTTGATACATACTTGGCACAAGGACAGGAAGGCATTATTATTAAAGACCGGGCAGGTATATGGGAGAACAAACGTGCGAAACACCAAATGAAATGTAAAGGAGAGCTTGAGTGCGATCTTCTCGTTACAGATGTACTAGAGGGAACCGGTAAATATGCCGGTATGTTGGGGGCGATCTCTTGCCAAACCCGCGATGGTGTTATAAAAGTAGATGTAGGTAGCGGGTTCAATGATGAACAACGAACTACACTTAAAAATAATATTATTGGAAAGATTGTTTCCATTAAATATAATGCACGTATTACTGATAAGAAGGGACAACATAGTTTATTTCTCCCGATCTTTATTGAAGTAAGAGATGACAAAACAACCGCGGATTCAAGTAGCGAAGTGAAGTGAACGAATACATATCTATTACCACATTGATAAAATTGATTCATTATTATCATTTATATTATTTATATCATTGTGATACTATTATCATGGATTCGCGTATTAATAAGAAGGTCAGTACGTATGTGTGTGACTTTAAAACTCAGACAACCACGAAACTCAATGAATTGATGGAACAACTGAATCGACATGCTAGTTCTCCTGCATTTCGTGCGATGCCTAGTGTAGAACGAGACATAACCGACAAACTTGTGTCGACATGTAACGGGTTATTATCATTCGTATATAATTATCCCGCGATTGAACTAGATAAGAGCGATTTTGTAAAGAGAAAACGCGTCAAGAATGTAGTGCCGATTTGTGATAGATGTTGCGCGAAACGAGCGAATGGCGAACAATGTACCCGGCGCAAAAAAGACGGCGAACAGTATTGCGGGACACATGTCAAAGGTGCGCCTCATGGTATTCTTGATGAAACAAGTTTATCATCCGTTACGAAGAAGAAAGTCAGTGTTTGGGGACAAGATATAAAGGGCATTGTATACTACATTGATGACAATGGAAATGTCTATAATCCAGAAGATATTCTTTCCAATCGTGAGAATCCGCGAGTCATTGCAAAGTATGTCAAGACGAGTGATGGAACATATTCTATACCCGGACTGTTTCAACAGGTAAAGTGAACATACCCCCCCTATTTCATATATAACAGATTATGTATACAATGTAACATATGGATGTAACCTACTTATGATAAGATAAGATACCATAAAATAAACATAAAAAGATCTCCATAATGTATATTATATTTTTTACATATAGTATAGGTAATTATCACTATATCCATATACATAACATATGGCAGACGATGAGGATGGAATAGAAATCACGTTCGGTAAAAAACATAAGAAGAAGACACATGACACGAATAGTCAAAAACAACGCGGTAAATCTACGTCTCCTAACTCAAAGTCAGGAAGTAGCGGCAATGGTTCGTATATATACCATGATTATGAGTTCTTACTTGACAGATTATATGAACAACACAATGAAATGAATAAAATGTCGGAAGACGATCGATATAGACGAAGCTTGTTTCAGATTCCAAAACCGAATATTTATAAGGAAGGGTCGAAAAAAACAATGTTTTCCAACTTTTCAAACATTGTAAATGCAGTTAATCGGACGAGGGACCATTTACAATTATATTATACGATTGAACTTAGTACTGAATGTTCTATAGCTCCATCGCCAGAAGATCCGACTGCGTATCGGATGATTATTAAAGGGAAGTTTCGTACAGAACAGATTGAGACATTGTTGAATCGATACTTATCTGAGTATGTTGAGTCTCCGTCAATTCCTGGGTCATATGATACGAAATTAGTACGTGATCCAACAACCAAAATGACGTTTATTGAATGTAATAAAACTGGAAGTAGGAAGTTTGTTGCTCCACTTAAACATACAGTAAACACCGTTACCAAGTTGGATAGAATGAATGCGAGAGAGTCAAAATAAATAATATGGATATATATTAGTTATAAGGTACTTCGTTTATACAGTACTTCGTTTATTCGGTACTTCGTTTATTCGGTACTTCGTTTATTCGGTATTGCATTATGATAGTAAAAGGGAAGAAACACCGCTTGAAAATGTGGAACGGTGGGATGCGTTCCCGATCCAGATCCAGATCCCGATACAGGACACCATCCCGCGTAGGGTTATCTCCTCAAAAGACGAATACTGGCGATGATTATGATGATGTTCTTTCGGGTCGTTCGTTTGTATCAATCACGTTGTCTCGAATACGAGATGATAAGCTGGATGAGTCAGTGGTTCGAACCATCATAATAGAGAGGAACTTGGTATAACAAATGATGATATAGATGACTACATTTCGACAATGAAAAATGACAGAGATTCTAGTGTACACAGAACAGGTCCACTTCAAAAACTGATAGAGAGTAATCCGCGAACGATGAATGCTGATGTTCGTCGGTTTGTATCTGGGTTAGTTTCATATTTAGAAAATGAAAAAGATATGGTTTTTGGATCACTTAGTCGTCGTATTCACGCAATTCAACGCCGATTATTTGTGAATGATATATCAACTGATACGGAGTTTACAAGAGGAGGTAAGAGATCCCGACACCGACACCAAATTAGTCGTATGCACAGTTACTATACTCGGAAACATAAACAGTAACATACGTACAAACTAACATACGTACAAACTAACATAAAAATAATAATACTATATTGTATAACTCCCTTACTTTGATTCATATGAACTTTCTTCATGAAGCTGTCGAACTTGGTTCGCATCTGGGTGGTGCAGTAGGCAATGGATGTGATGCAATCAATGACCTTGGATATGTTATTAATGATATTTGTCATCATGACTATATTGGAGCAAGTCTCGAAGTATCCCAGACTATTTATCGTGGAACAGAAGCGATCGCAGATGTTTCAAGCGGTGACTGGTTTTAACTACTATAGACGAGTCATTCCTCATAATAAAATGTTATACCCATCATGCATAACATTTTCTATTACGTGATATAATTATAAAAAAAGGTTACAAAGCCTTACTACTGGCTTTTATTGTAAAACGCACAGCGAGTGAATACTTTATTGTTACTTAGTTCGTTAAGTTACCGCGAGAATACGGAACATGTCTACATTCGGTATCGTACTGATTCAGTTTGTCACTCGTAGTTCCAAGTCGAACAATCATGACAAACTAGAGTATTGATTCATTGGCGATTGACGATTTACAAAAATTGAATATAAAATATATAGTTTTAATAAATACAAGATTAAATATGACAACAACTATTTCAGTGGTGGATCTTACATCAGAAAGTTTTAAAATGGGATATTTATATGGAAGATTGTGTTTAATTGCAAATGATAATGATTGTGATTTTAACACTTTTATTGATGAAATAAATAATAAATTTGATGAAGTCGTAATTGATCTAATAACATTAAAAGATTTATTTAATGTATTTTGTGCAGATGTTGAAATAATAACCTATAAAGATAAAAATGCGGTGGTAGTTGGACGAGATAAGCTATTTGGTGTTATTTATCTAAATGAAAAAAATAAAGTAGTTCATATGGAGTATGAAGATAAAGAAATTGAATTAATATTGGCAAGAAAAGAGGAAAAAGAAGTTATGGGGATGGTATGTGATGATTGTATACAAAGCTTTTATGCTGGAAAAGAGTTTTGTAAATCTTGCGGATTTAATTTAAATTCATTTAATAAAGAAAAAGAAGAGGAATGATATTTTATTGTTCCAATAAATGTAGTATTATTTATGTGTAGATTTGAACCAGAAAATTCAGCGGTTGATTATATGATTTTGTGATTTTATTTTACAACCAATAGTCGATTCATACTTTAACCAATAATTTATCAAGTTCTTTTTTTGATATATATTTAAATTATTTATAATCAATTTCGCAAAACGATGGTTTCCAATCAAATTCATCTTATACAACTATTAGTGGATAAGATGTATCCGCTTTTTTAATTCTTTTTATAATCACATGATGAATCACAGAAATTGCTGAATTCAATCGTTCCTCTACTACATTTACTTGATTTTCCACAATCTAATGATAGTTTATCTTTCGAAAATAAATATATTTCATCACCTTTTGATATTTTGGACATTTTAGATTTTCGAATCCATCCATCAAAATTATTTTCTATACCATATTGTTTTATTACTGCAGCTGCTAAATAATCTGGATTACCATTTGTAAATTCATAATTTGTTATTGTTTTCGGTCGGTGTAATTAAGTCATCACTAATATTATTATTAGTATTTCCATAATAAGACAACCAAATACTTTCTTTTAAAATGTGTTTTCTTGAAATACCAGATAAAAAACATGTATTTTTTGGAATATTTATAAATGGTAAATTATCTTTACCTGGTGCTGACATTTTATATATTATTATATAAAAAAATTATTATAATTATCTATTTATTTTTACTATTATACCAACCGAAAAAGAAAAATGAGACAAAATATTATAATATCTTATGGATTAGATACAATTTCCATACCATATAAAATATCCATATTTCTTGGAATATAAATGTGATTTCCTAATAATATATCCACCTTTTGTATAAAACCATCAAATAAAATTGATGGTTTTATATTTCATATTTTTGGTTAATCTCGTTTTATATGTTTTTCAACTTTTATATTCTTATAAATATAATTTTTTAAATTCATTTTTTTATTCTATCTCCATAACTTTACTGTATTGTCGTCGGAGCCAGTTACCAAAAGGGGCACCGTTGGGTGGAACGCAACAGAATAAACATAGCTACTGTGCACCTCCAAAGTTGCCACACAAGTCATACCAGACGCCGAGCCGTCGGGTAAAAAGCGCCACAACTTCGTGGTCTTGTCATGGGAGCCAGTTGCTAAAATGGTTCCTGCAGGATTAAAAGCAACATACTGAACATAGCTGCTGTGCCCCACCAGAGTTGCCACACAAGTCATACCATACGTAAATCCGTCGGCTGAAAAGCGCCACAACTTTACGGTCTTGTCGTCAGAGCCAGTTGCCAAAATGGTTCCAGATGGATTAAAAGAAACAGACAAAACACTGCCACTGTGCCCTTCCAGAGTTTCCACACAATTCACTTCCGAGCCGTCGGCTGAAAAGCGCCACAACTTCGTGGTGTTGTCGTCGGAGCCAGTTGCCAAAAGGGGCACCGTTGGATGGAATGCAACAGAATAAACATAGCTGCTGTGCCCCTCCAAAGTTGCCACACAAATCGCTGCCAATCCATCATCTGATAAGCGCCACAAAGTTGCGGTTTTGTCGAAGGAGCAAGTTGCCAAAAGGGGCGCAGTTGGGTGGAACGCAACAGAAAAAACATAGAAGCTATGCCACGCCAGAGTTGTCATACAAGTTGCTGCCGAGCCGTCAGCTGAAAAGCGCCACAACTTTACGGTGTCATCGAAGGAGCAAGTTGCTAAAATGAGCGCCGTAGGGTGAAACGCAACAGACGAAACATTGTCGCTGTGCCCCACTAAAGTTGCCACACAAGTCATACCAGACCCCGAGCTGTCGGGTGAAAAGCGCCATAACTTTGCAGTCTTGTCTTTGGAGCAAGTTGCCAAAATGTTTCCTGTTGGATCAAAAGCAACAGAAGAAACCCAGTTGCTGTGCCCCTCCAAAGTTGCCACACATTTTATATCTTGAAAATAATGTAGCCGTGTTAAAATTCTTTGGGCGTGAAATCTTGGAAATCTTGGATATAGTCTAACATTACCAACTAATTTTTTAGCCAGTATAACTGATAAATGCGATTTCATCAATATATCGATTCTTTGTTTTTTACCAACAATTGTATTATATATTTCAGTTGCTATAATTGGGTGTTTTTCAGAACGAAACGGAAAGTAGAGTTTAAGTTGCTCTCTGTTTGTTTGAAAAGCCCGTAAATATAGCGGTTGTGCAATTATATTTTCCATTTTAGTTAGTATGCTATAAATATAATTTTTTAAATTCATTTTTTTATTTCCAAAACTTTGAGGTGCTGTCCCAGGAGCCAGTTGCCAAAAGGGGCGCTGTTGGGTGGAACGCAACAGACCGAATACCGTCGCTGTGCCCCGCCAGAGTTGCCACACAAGTCGCTGCCGAGCCATCGGCTGAAAAGCGCCACAACTTCACGGTCTCGTCTCTGGAGCCAGTTGCCAAAAGGGGAGCCGTTGGGTGGAACGCAACAGACAAAACATGGTCGCTGTGCCCCGCCAGAGTTGCCACACAAGTCGCTGCCGAGCCGTCGGCTGACAAGCGCCACAACCGCATGGGG
>Ga0194122_10005350_pt1 | contig 12031 bp, 10 predicted proteins | sample TA2MahCa10mmetaG_FD_155487 | JGI IMG/M metagenome (GOLD analysis project Ga0194122, IMG submission 155487) | Freshwater microbial communities from Lake Tanganyika, Tanzania - TA2015021 Mahale Deep Cast 10m | ecosystem: Environmental > Aquatic > Freshwater > Lake | place: Tanzania: Lake...
CCGGTAGCTGTCGCCATTCATCTCCAGGATGTGCACGTGGTGCGTCAACCGATCCAGCAACGCCCCCGTCAGCCGCTCCGATCCCAGCACTTCGGTCCATTCGGCAAATGGCAGGTTACTGGTTACCAATGTGGAAACGCGTTCATAGCGTTGGCTGAAGACTTCAAACAGCATCTCCGTGCCAGTTTTCGATAACGGTACGAATCCCAGCTCATCCACGATCAGGAGTTCCTGGCGCGACAGGCTTTTCTGGTACCGGATCAGACGTTTCTCGTCTTTAGCGGCTCTGGTGCAAAATCCTAGTCGGGCCAAATTCGGTCGCTGCCGATGTCTCGATCGAACCCGATGCCGATCACGCTGCCAACGCGGCTCGCCAGATCTCCGGCATCGTCGCCCTGGACCCGCCCAGTTTGCCAAATTTGAATTGCGCTTTCTTGATCTTCTCCGCCAGTTCGATACCGCTGATCACAATGGTCGCCGACTCAAAGCTCTTGAGTCCCAGCATCGGCCACAATCGCTGCTTGATCCTGCGATGACCTTGCTCGATCAAGTTGTTCAAGTACTTGCTGCTGCGGACTACCAGTTCCTCCGGCAACTCACCGGTTTTCTTCAGATCAGCTACCGCCCGATGGGAGGCCGCGTACGCGTCTAGCGTCACCTTGGCCGGCACCCGTCGCCCCTTCATCGCTTTGCGTAGAAACGCCTTGGCCGCATTCACATCCCGGTGTCGACTCAAAAAGAAGTCTACCGTCTTGCCCGCTTTGTCGACCGCTCGGTAAAGGTACATCCATTCACCGCGTACCTTCACGTAGGTCTCATCCATCCGCCACGAGTCACCCACCGGGCGGGCGTATCGTTTCCAGCGCTTCTCGAACTCCGGCGCGTAACGCTGTACCCATCTAATGATGGTGGTGTGCGCCATCGCAATGCTGCGCTCACTCATCATGCTGACCAAATCCCGATAGCTCAACTTGAAGCTTAAATACCGGCGGACGCACAACACTACGATCTCGGCATCGAAGTGGCGGCCAGCGAACAGCTCTTCAACCGGAGCAAAGCGAGACATTTTTCAATCTTCCCCCCTCCCGGCGGGTTTGCACCAGAGCCCGATGGAACTCCGAGTATGAAGCTGCGTGTGAGGGTACGCGACGGTATGGCCGGTCACGGATCACACGGGGCGCAAAAATTCCTTCCAGGAGGCGACGCCCCACTGCAGCAGCTCCCGCGGCGGGCAGGCAGCAAGTTCGGCTGGAGGGGCGTAGCCCAGAAAACGGAACGCCTCGGACAGCGCCGCGGCGGGCTGGCGAAGGTCCACAGCGGGGGCGAGCGTCTGTTTGCTGAGTTTTTGGCCGTCTGCGCCCAGCACCACTCGAATGTGGGCGTAGGATGGCGTCGGGTAGCCGAGCAACTGCTGCAGAAGAGTCTGGCGCGGCGTTGAATCGAGCAGATCTTCCCCGCGGACAATATGCGTGATGCCCTGCCACGCGTCGTCCACCACGACGGCAAGCTGGTAGGCCCAGATCCAGTCGGCACGCAGGAGTGGAAAATCCCCGGTGACGGCGGCAACGTCCTCAGACTGCACGCCGCGAATGGCATCCGTGAAACGCACTTCCCCGCCAGGCACGCGCAAACGTACGGATCGCGGCGTGCGGCCGGGCGCAAGGCCATTGCGGCAGGTGCCAGGATAAACGCCCGCGCCCGCTTCCTTGCGGCTGCAACCGCAGTCGTACGCCGCGCCGCGAATCCGGAGTTCAGCGAGTGCCGCGGCGTAGGCTTCAAAGCGCGTGGTCTGATACAGTACCGGTCCGTCCCATTCGAGACCACAGGCTTCCAGGCAACGCAGAATGACATCCGCCGCACCCGGAACGTTCCGCGGGATGTCGATATCTTCCATCCGCACCAGCCACTGGCCACCCTGGGCGCGCGCCTGCAGATAGCTGGCGAGCGCCGCAACGAGCGAGCCTTGATGCAGCGGACCGGTGGGCGACGGCGCAAAGCGGCCGCGGTAATGGGGAGTCGGCGACAATGAGAATAATGTACACCAATCGCCTGGTTGACGAAAAGAGTCCGTACCTGTTGCAGCACGCGCACAACCCGGTGGACTGGTATCCGTGGGGTGAGGCTGCCTTTGCGAAAGCACGCGACGAAGGCAAGCCGATTTTTCTCTCGATCGGTTATTCGACTTGCCATTGGTGCCACGTGATGGAACGCGAGTCGTTCGAATCGGTGGAAGTGGCCGAAGTCCTGAACCGCGAGTTTGTCTCGATCAAGCTCGACCGCGAGGAGCGGCCCGATATTGACCGCGTCTACATGACGTTCGTGCAGGCGTCCACGGGTTCGGGCGGGTGGCCCATGTCGGTATGGCTGACGCCGGACCTGCGCCCGTTTTTCGGTGGCACATACTTTCCGCCAGACAATCGCTACGGGCGGCCGGGCTTCAAGACGCTGCTGGAGCATATCGCCGGCGTGTGGAAGAACGAGCGCAAGAAGCTGCTTGAGTCAAGCGAGAACATCGTAGAGCAACTGCGGCAGCAGACCGAAGTGAAAGCGGCGGCGGCGGGCAAGGGCGTGGATGAAGGTTCGTTTGAAACCTGCTTTTCCGTTTTTCGCCGCACGTATGACCGCACGCATTGCGGCTTCGGGCAAGCGCCCAAGTTCCCCCGCCCGGTGGCGTTCGATTTCCTGCTGCGCTATTACGCGCGCACAAAGAATGCCGAAGCGCTGGAGATGAGCGTCGACACGCTGCACAAGATGGCCGATGGCGGCATGTACGACCACGTGGGCGGCGGGTTCCATCGCTACTCGGTGGATGAGCATTGGTTTGTGCCGCACTTTGAAAAGATGCTATACGATCAGGCGCAACTGGCGACTTCGTACCTAGAGGCGTTTCAGATTACAGGCGAGGCACGCATGGCAGAGGTGGCGCGCGACATCTTCCGCTACGTGCTGGCCGACATGACTCACGCTGGCGGCGCGTTCAACTCCGCCGAAGATGCCGACAGCGTGATTGACACGGCACATCCGCACGAGAAGGGCGAAGGCGCGTTCTACATCTGGAGTGCGCGCGAGTTGGTGGACGTCTTGGGCGAAGCCGACGCGGCAGCACTGGGCAAGGCGTACGGCGTGCGCGCCAATGGCAACGTGGATCACGATCCGCATGGCGAGTTCACCGGGTGCAACATTCTTTACCGCATGGAAGGCGCGGCGGCAATGAGCGAGGCGGTGCGCGCAAAACTGGCGTCGGCGCGATCGGCGGGACGAGTGCGCCCGCACCTCGACGACAAGGTTCTCACGGCGTGGAACGCGCTGATGATCAGCGCGCTGTCATTGGGCGGGCGCGTGTTGGGCGAAGCGGCGTACACGCAGGCGGCGGTGCGCGCGGCCGAGTTTGTGTTGGCAAATCTGCGCACGCCGGACGGCGCGCTGCTGCGGCGCTGGCGCGACGGCGAGGGTGCCATTCCGGCGTTCCTCGATGACTACGCATACCTGGCGACGGCGCTGCTGGATCTCTACGAGACCACGTTCGACGCGCGCTACCTCGACACGGCCCGCGATCTGACGGACCGGATGCTGACGCTGTTTGCTGACGATGACCAGGGCGGCTTCTTCAGCAGCGCCGCGGGCGATGCGAGCCTCATCCTGCGGGTGAAGGACGAGTATGACGGCGCCGAACCCGCCGGCAATTCCGCCGCGGCGCTGCTTCTGTTCCGCCTCTACGCGATGACGGGCGAGGAGCGCTATCGCGAAGCCGGTGCGCGCACGCTGGTGGCGTTTGGCCCGCGTTTACGTACCGCGCCACATGCCACGCCCAAGCTGATGTGCGCCGCCATGCTGGCGATGAGTGCACCGAGCCAGGTGGTGATTGCGGGAGATGCGGCATCGCCCGGCTTTGCGGCGCTGGCCGCTGAAGCGCGCCGCCGGTTCGCTCCGCATCGCGTGTTGTTGCAGGCCGACACTACACGGCTGGCGAAGACCGCCGGGATGACCCCGGCCAGCGACGGCCGCGCGGCTGCCTATGTGTGCGAGAATTTCGCATGCCAGTTGCCGGTGTCCGATGTGGAAGCGCTGGGCCGCTTGCTAAACTAGAGCATTATGTCAAGAACTACGACTCTCCAAGGTAATCCTCTCGACCTCGCCGGGCCCGAACTCAAGGCCGGAGACACCGCGCCCGATTTTGCGGCGGTGGACGGCTCGCTCAAGCCGTTCACGCTCGCCAGCACCGGCAACGCCGTGCGGATTTTCAGCGTGATTCCGTCGCTCGACACGCCGGTGTGCGATGCCCAGACCAAGCGCTTCAACGAAGAAGCTGCCAAGTTGGACGGCGTCGATATCTTCACCTTTAGCATGGATCTGCCGTTTGCCCAGAAGCGCTGGTGCGGCGCGTTCGGCATCGACAAAGTGAAGATGGTCTCCGATCATAAGGACGGCAGCTTCGGCGCGGCTTACGGCACGCTGATTTCACCGCTCCGCATTCACAGCCGCGCGATCTTTGTCGTCAGCCCGGACAACAAGATCGTGCATGCCGAGTATGTCCCGGAGGTGGCGAACCATCCGAACTACGACACCGCGCTCGCGGCAGTGAAGTCGGCGCGCGGATAGCGATCTCATGAGCGATTGGACCTCTCTATTCGACGGTCGATCGCTCGCAGGCTGGGAAAAGGCCCCGTTCCACCGGCGCGGCAGCGTGCTGGTCTGGAACGGGGCCATTGTTTTGGGGCGCGGCAGTATGACCGGTATTGCGTGGGCCGGCAAGGCGCTAGCGCCAACCAACTACGAAATCCGTTTTGAAGCCGCCCGGCTGGAAGGCAAGGATTTTTTCGCCGCGCTGACCTTTCCCTCGGGGAGTTCGTTTTGTACCTGGGTGAACGGCGGCTGGGGCGGCGAGACCGTGGGACTGTCGAATGTGGACGGTTACGACGCGGCGGAAAACGAGACGTCTACGGTGCGCGACTTTGCGCGTGGCCAGTGGTACGCATTCCGGTTGCGCGTGACGCCGAAGCGGATTGAGGCGTGGATCGACGAGCTTCCGGTGATTGACGTGGACCTCACGGTTCACAAAGTGGATTTGCGCTTTGACGACATCGACCTGTGCAAGCCTTTGGGCTTTGCTTCCTACGCCACCGAAGGGACGGTACGCAAGATCGAATGGCGGTCACTCGGCTAGGTCAACACGCGACGGCTGGGCCGCGAATCTGGCAGTCAGCGTGAGTTTGATTTCGTGGTGGCGCAGCAGGAACGCCCGCTCGTTCAGCCGCCTGCGCCGCAGCCAAGCCGTCACCTCTTCATTGCATTTGCTGGTGTTGCAGGACAGGCAGGCCGGGACGATATTCTCCAGCGTGTAGCGGCCCCCGCGAGAGATAGCCAGCACGCAATCGCGCTGCAGCGCCTTGCCCGCCGAACCGCAATACGCGCACGCTCCGTCCCACGCCTCCTGCAACGCGGCCCATTGCTCCGCGCTGAGATCGTGCGACACCCGTTCCATCCGAAGTTTGCGGCGACGGGCGGCACGGGCCCGGCGCGTGCGGCTGACGGTCGCCATCTCTCTAGACTAGCCCCGCGTCCGCGTATAATTCGAAGATGAACCGTCGAACATTTTTCATGAGCTCGGCCGCTGCCATGGCGTCGCAGACGGTCTGGGCCACTCCAAGTCCGAACGACACCGTGCGCGTGGTGGTGGTGGGTTGCGGGGGCCGCGGCAACTCGCACATGGGCGCCTGGACGTCGATGCCGAACGTGTCGCTGGCCGGTTTGGTGGATGTGGACGACTCGCACTCCGAGCGCTACATCGGCGCGCTGCAACGGCGCGGCAAGGATCCAGTGAAGACGTTCCGCGATATCCGCAAGGTGCTGGAAGACAAGAACGTCGACGCCGTGTCGATTGCGACGCCCAACCACTGGCACACGCTGCAGACCATCTGGGCGTGCCAGGCCGGCAAGGACGTGTACGTCGAAAAGCCGTGCTCGCACAACGTATTCGAGTCGAAGCAAATCGTGGCGGCGGCACGCAAGTACAACTGCATCGTGCAGCAGGGATCGCAAAGCCGTTCGTCGCCGGCGCTGCAGGAAGCCGTGCAGAGGATGAAGGCCGGCGAGTTCGGCGACATCTACATGGCGCGCGGGCTGTGCTTCAAGTCGCGTAACACGATCGGCAAGACACCGGTGGAACCCGTGCCGCGCGGCGTGAACTACGATATGTGGACCGGCCCTGCGCCGCTGCGGCCTTTCACCAAGAACCGCTTCCACTACAACTGGCACTGGTTCTGGGACACGGGCAACGGCGATCTCGGCAATCAGGGCATTCACGAAGTGGACATCGCGCGCTGGGGCCTCGGCGTGACGCATCCCACCAAGGTCTCGGCGATCGGGGGCAAATTCATGTTTGACGACGATCAGGAGACACCGAACACGATGACAGCGTCGTATGAGTTCAACGTGGGCGGCAAGTCGAAGATGATGACGTTCGAAGTCCGCCACTGGTACAGCAACCACGAGGCGGGCATCGGCGGCGAGAAGCCGGGCAACACGATCGGCAACACGTTCTACGGCGCCAACGGGTACCTGGTGATCGACGGCTACAACAAGTACTACAGCTATGTGGGCAAGTACCATCAACCCGGTCCGGCGCGGACTGAACGCGAGACGCACTTTGAGAACTTCGTGAATGCAGTGCGCACACGCCAGCGGTGCGACTTGACTGCGGAAATCGAAGAAGGCGCGCTGTCTTGCGTGCTGGTGCACTTGGCGAACATTTCTTATCGCTTGGGCCGTACGCTGCACTGGGACGAGAAAACGTGGACGGTCAAGGGCGATCCCGAAGCGACGCGGATGTTGACGCGTCCGTACCGCGCACCGTACATCGTGCCAACGAAGGTGTAGCGCACACACCACGCGAAACGAAAAGGAAACCGGCCATCCCGTTGCAGCGGGATGGCCGGTTTGTTTTGGGCGCCGGGTTGGTTTTAGAACAACAGCTTCAGCGCGAGCTGCGTCTGGCGCGGCGCGGTGGCCGTGCCGGCCACACGGCCGAACTGGGCGTTGCCCACGGTGGTGTTGGGCGAGGCGAACACCGGGTGATTCAGCGCGTTGAAGAACTCGCCGCGGAGTTCGAGGTTCACGCGTTCGCCGGAAATCCGGAACCGCTTGAACACCGACAGATCGAGCAACTCGACGAAATCGCTGCGCAGGCTGGGATGCATGCGGCCCATGTTGCCGAAGGTGTACTGCGCGGGAAGACGGAAGGCGTCAGTGTTAAACCAGCGCGCCAGCGTCGGGTTGTCGAGCGCCGCATTCACGCCCGTCGAATCGGGACGCTGGCCGCCGCCGAACGAAAAGCTCGTGTTGCCAGTGGTGAGCATCTGGAGCGGCGAGCCGGAGCTCAGCGTCATGATGCCGTTTACCTGCCACTGGCCGAGCGCGGCATTCAGGAAGCCGTTCCAGCCGCCGCCAAACTGCTTGCCCTTGCCGAACGGCAGTTCGTATGTGTAGCTGGTGACGATCCGCTGTCGGTAATCGTACGGCGAGATCGACCGTTCGCAGGCGCGGCAGTTGAAATTGCGGAAGCCGGCGCTGTCCCAGGCGTTATCGCCGCCGTCGGCGATGAGCTTGGACCACGTATACGCGACCACCAGGTTGCCTGCGCGCGAGAACTGCTTCTTGAACGTAGCCTGGAGGCTGTGGAAGTTCGAGTTGCCCCACATGGTGCCGGCGTAGGAGACGCCCGGGTATTGCGGGAACCGCGTCAGCAGTTCGCCCCGTTGCACGTTGCGGGTGGACATCGGGCCCACGGGGATGATGCCGAAGAACGGATTCGGAACGACGTCGAGGAGACCGGCGTCGGGGCGAATCAGGCCGTCGGCGAGTTGATCCATCTGCCAGCTCAGCGGCAGGTGCGTGCCCTTGTTGCCGGCGTAGGCCACTTCGAGCACAGTGGATTGGCCGAAGTTCTGACCGATCGAGAAATTCCACTGCGCGTTGTACGGCGTGGTCATGGTGGAGGGTACCGGCGATCCGACGCCTTGTCCAGGGGCGGCTTTGAGCCCATTGCGTGAGCCTTCCGGCTGCAGCACGCCGTTCGGGAACGGATTACGCAGCAGGTCATTGGGCGTCACGCCGTCGATGGTGGTGACCCACGGTGTGGCCGCGCGGAATGGCGCGGTGCCGTAGTTGTTGGCGCCGTAGGTGGCCATGGTGTAGAAGATGCCAGCGCCGGTACGGATCACGGTGCCAGGCCGCAACTGATAGGCGATTCCGACGCGAGGTGCGATCTTGCCCCACTCGATCGACTTGAGGTTGCGCGAAAGCCCGTTCTGGTTGGGGAACGTCCAGCCGCCGCGGAGATTCGAGATGCCAGACTGTTGCGCCAGCGGGCTGGCCACGGCGGGATCGAATATGCCATAGCGGTCGTAGCGTTCGGTGAGACCCGTTTCAAAGTCCCAGCGCAGGCCGAGGTTGAGCGTCAGCTTGCGGTTCACCTTCCAGTCGTCCTGCAGGTAGAAGCCGAAGCTCTTGCTTTGCAGCGCTGGGCGAATGCCGTGTACTTCGTTGCCGCCTGATCCCGTGCCCAGCAGGAACGAAGCGAAACCAAAGCCGCCGTTGGCCGACACCACGCGAGGATCCGGTCCCTGCGTCATCGCGCGGTTAAAGGAGAAGTTCAGACTCCAGGGCGCCTGCATGTGGTTAATGAGGTTCACCCGGATTTCCGTGCCGGTCTTCAAGCTGTGGCTGCCGACGACCTTCGAGAGCGTGGCCACGGTGGTGTGCGACTGGTTGCCAGAACGGAAATTCCAGTGATGCAACAAACCGGGCATCGTCATCTCTTCCACGGAGAACTCGGGAAACACGAGCAGGTCCGCGCCCGTCTCCACCGCGGTCGGCAGGCCGAGCGAAGACGGGCGGAATCCTTTGTGCCAACTCCCGCGGTCCAGAATCGAGCGCGCAAAACCGTAGCGCAAGCTGAGCAGAGTGGTGGGCGTCACCGTCCAGCTATAGTCGAGCGCGGCGTTTTGCTGGCGCTCGTAGTTGGAGTAGCAACCACCATCCGGGCAACCGGGTCCGGCCCACAGTTCGGGCTGCGAGTTTTCGTTGTGGAAGATCGTGTAGCGGAAAAAGATGCGCTGCTTGTCGGTGATGTTGTGGTCGATCTTGGTGGTGCCGCGGTCCACGTTGGTGGGCGCTTTGCCCTGGAAGAAGAAGTTATTCTGGCCCGTGTTGGGCTGGCCGGCCTGGTTCGGCGAGGGTCCGTAGAACTTCAGCACATTGGCGGACACCGGGTCGAAACGCGCCGTGGGAACGCGGTTGCCGGCAAACGGCGTGCGGAGGAACTGGCCGGGCCGCCCTGGATCCGCCGCGGTGCTGAAGGGATCGTACACCACGCGCAGTTGGCCGGCTGCCGTTAACGTCCGCGAGAAGTCGCCGCCCATTTGCTCGGCCGTAGGCAGCGTGAAGAAACGCGTGGAGGCCGAACGCTGGCGGCGGCCTTCCCACACCGCAAAGAAGAAGCTCTTGTTCTTGCCGTCGTACACCTTGGGAATCGAAATGGGGCCGCCCACGCTGGCGCCGAATTCGTTGCGCTGGAACGTTGCCAGCTTATTGCCCGTCGAATTGGCAAACCAGTTGTTGGCGTCCATTTTGCTGTTGCGCAGGAACTCGAACAAACTGCCATGCAAGGTATTCGTGCCGCTCTTGGTGGCGATGGTGAGCACGCCGCCGCCCGAGCGTCCGTACTCGGCGCTGTAGGAGTTGGTCTGGATGCGGAACTCTTCAACGCCTTCCACCGAGGGCACGGCGCTATTGGCGTTCATGTTGGCGGTGTTGGAGTTCATTGTCACCGGCACGCCGTCCATCAGAATCGCGTTGGACGAGTCTCGCCCGCCGTTCACCGTGAAGATGCCGATCGAGTGAAAGCCTTCGTTGGCGGTGCTGTTGCCCGGCCGCTGGCTGAACACGCCCGGCGTCAGCCAGGCGAGCGAGTAGACGTTGCGGCCGTTGAGCGGCAGGTCGATGATGCGCTTGTTTTCCACGACGCCACTCAGCGTGGCCGTGGTGGTGTCTACCAGCGCGGCGCCGTCGGTGACAGTGACGGACTCCGATACTGCGCCCACTTGCATGGTGATGTTGATACCGGCTTTTTGCTGGGTCGCAATCGGAATCCCGTTGGCGACATAGGCGCTGAATCCGGTCTTCTCGACGCGCAGGTTGTAGCGGCCCGGCGGCAAGGGCGAGAGCAGATAGAACCCGCTGTCATTGGAAGACGAACGGATCGCGACGTTGCGATCGACGTCGGTGACGGAAACGCTCGCTCCGGCAATGGCTGCACCGGAGGGATCGGAGATTAGTCCGGAGATTTGTCCGGCGACGGTTTGCGTGAAGGCGGACTGAGTGCCAGCGGCGACCAACAGCAAAGCAGGCAACAGCAAACGGCTGATGCCGGGTACGTGGATCATGTGGAGCTCCCTGAGACCAAAACGAACAATCACGAAGATACATGAAATCCTTACAGAATGCAACCCGGCTCACCCGGCGCACAGGAGCTTCGCATGGTCGAGGGAGGAACCCCTGCGGGGCCAAAGAAATGCGCGAGAACGGCGGCAAGTGTGGGAGACGCAGGAGATTCGCGGGGCGATTTTCGGGGTGGCGGTGTTTTTTTTGAGGGGCAGCGGGGAGAGCAGCGCGAATGAGAGTGTGCAATGGACGCGAGAGGGCTTCGGCTGATTCAGCCGAGCGAGTTTGGGATCAGATGGATGACTCAGCCGGAGAGTCCGGGTCGCGAATATGAAGGGGAAGTTTGGAAACCGAACGGCGAAGTTGCTGAGCTACTTCGATCACGCTTGAGGGGCGGAGACGGAACAGCTTGGAATGACAATGCACGGAGGCTGCCGCCAAAGTAAATCTGACTGCAAGTGTAACCTGAAAAACATGTTCAAGGCAAGATGCGAATCTCGTGGGATGCGAATCTCCCTCTACGCGACTGATTAGATTGGGCATCTATTTGTCATGCGAAGCTTCTGCCAAGCGGCCACTCAGAGCGCAACGCAGCCAACGGACCGACGCGCGAGGCCTTCCAGGCCGGAATCGCCGTGGCCGCCGCGGCTACGACGCCGAGTAAAGCGAGCAGGGCCCGGCCGCGATGAGCTTGAGACCCCAAGTATCGTCAGCCAACAAGCCCAGCCCGGCCAGGACGCGAAGTACTGCGCGCCGAGCCGAGTGGGCCAGCGCGACATCTCGAGGATCGGGTCTACGGAGTTGCGTTTGAGAGCGCCTGGCGCGACAGTTCGCCGAAGCGCGCGGCAGGCTCCGCTTCGCTGGCCGGGCGAAAGTGCTCAGCGGCAGCGGCGCGTTCACCGCATGCCAGCAGGGCGGGGCCAGCGTAATAATGGCCCTCAGCGGCCGCGGCCTTGGAGCCCCGCGGGGGACGCCAGCGTTTGACTTCGCGCAGGGACGGCGCCGCGTGACCATTCACGGCGAGCGCCCAGGCCAGCACGACGGCGCCTCACCAGTTGTCACCTTTCACCGCTTAGCGCGCCGCAGCCAAAGCTTGGGCAGGTTCGATGCCCTGGCGTAGACACCACAATGCGCGCGTCTCGGCCATGGGCGCGCGTTCTTCGTCAATCTCCACGGCGGCCGACAGCGACCGAAGGGCCGCGGAGAACTGATCCTGCTCAATTTCCGCGCGGGCCAGCAGCAGGCATTGGTAAGAGACCATCCACTCCCGGTTTGTTTCGTCGAGCATGCTCTCGCGGATGACAGTTGCGGCCTCATCCGGCTTTCCCATCCGCACTAGCGCTTCGGCCCGGATGCTGAACGAGGCCTCCGGCGCCGAGGCGAGGGCAGCCTCGTATTGGCCCGAATCGAGGAATTCCCCCGGATGGACGGAGACGGCCGACGCGCCTTTTATGGTGCGAATCGACCATTGGACCGAGCCGATGAGAAGCGCCCATGCGGCACTAGCAAGTGTACTGTAACGGAATTAGCCTGCAATAGCGGCAGCCAGGGATTCCCGCGCCCTGGTGATCTTTCGGAGGATGTCTTGGCC
>Ga0194122_10005351_pt1 | contig 12029 bp, 10 predicted proteins | sample TA2MahCa10mmetaG_FD_155487 | JGI IMG/M metagenome (GOLD analysis project Ga0194122, IMG submission 155487) | Freshwater microbial communities from Lake Tanganyika, Tanzania - TA2015021 Mahale Deep Cast 10m | ecosystem: Environmental > Aquatic > Freshwater > Lake | place: Tanzania: Lake...
AGTGGTTTTACCGGCAATGGTCCCATCCCGATTTTGACCTCTGACCCCAAAGCGCCAAAAACAGGCCTATAAAGCACTATGAATCAATATTTTACATGACCTCTGACCCCAAAACTGAAAATCGGGGGTTTTTGGGTAGTTCATTCTTTGGAACCGGAGGGAAAGGGGATAAATAAAAACATGCTTTTTGATTATCATATGCATACCCCGCTTTGCGGGCATGCCACGGGGCACCCTCGTGAATATGCAGCGGAGGCGGTTCGCAAGGGGTTGGGAGAGATCGGATTTTCCGAGCATAATCCAATGCCCGAACAGTTTGATGACTGGCGGATGGATCTAGGTGACTTCCCGAAGTATCTGGAGCTTTTGGCCGAGGCTCGAAAGGATCATCCCAAACTACCGATTCGGCTGGGGCTGGAATGTGATTTTATCCCCGGCCGAGAGGCCTGGGTGAAGGAGTTGGCGAGAAAGGCGGACTTCGATTACCTGATCGGGGCGGTTCACTACATTACCCCAGACTGGGACGTGGATAATCCGTTGAAGCTGGATCGCTGGAAGCAGCAGCCGGTGGAGGAAGTTTGGACTCGGTATTTTCGCGCTTTGGGCCAAGCGGCCCAAAGCGGCCTCTTTGATTTTTTAGCTCATCCCGATCTCGTGAAAAAGTTTGGCCATATTCCCCCTGGGGATCTGCTTCCTTATTACAACGAAGCTTTGGATGCGATCGAGGCTTCGAAGATGGCTATTGAAGTCAGTACGGCAGGGTTACGGAAGGAGGTGGCGGAAATTTATCCTTCGGCGCAGTTCCTAAAGGAGGCTTTCCGGAGAAAGATTCCCGTACTGATCTCGTCCGATTCGCACGCACCCCAAGAGGTCGGGCATGAATTCCAAAGGGCTCTGAATTTGGTGAAAGAGATTGGCTACCGGGAACTCACGGCCTTCAAAAATCGACAGAAAGTCAGGATCCCAATTTCTTGAAATGCGCGATTTTGATTCTGGGTAGTCTGTTTCTGGCCCTGCCGGATATCCGGGCGAGTTGGTGGGAGGAGAATCCGAATCCAGAAACTTGGGTGCAGTCGAGGGAGTCATTAGGAAATCAGTTGCGAGAAAAGCTACAAAAGGAGAGTCCGGCGGCGCTGAAACCGGGGAGTTCTGTGGAGCAGGAGTTCCGGCTTTGGCAGTGGTTGGGCGAATGGCCAGAGGCGAGAGGAATGGATCCCAAAATCTTTACCGAACTCGGCAAAAACCATGAGCTGGTTCGGGTTTATCTAGAAAATATCCAAAAAGAGGATCGCCGTGGGCAGGTTTTGGAAATCCTCTCCAAAATGCAGACCCAGGCACCGCAGGAGACAAAGGACTTGCCCGCCTTGGCTGTGGCGATCGCCTTGGTTTTTGACCAACCGTTTCCCGTGATTTGGCCTCATCATCAAGTGCCAGCTTCGGCGGTGCCCAAGGAGCTCGTGGATCCTGTCCAGCGTCTTACGGAAATGGCCCAACTTCAATCCAAACGGCGCTATGCCTTAAACCTTCCTGATCTGTCGGTAAAGGAGCTGAAATTTTTAGTCGATCACTCCTTGCCAGAATCTGAGATGGAGTGGGCCAGAAAAAACGTCACCACCAGCCGGAGCTCCTTTAACCGGGTCTTTGACAGTATTCGGTACGATATGAGCCGAATTGAAAAGAATGAATACGCATGGCCCTTTCCTAGTTATCGTTTGAGTGAAATTAAAGATAGGGGAGGTATTTGTGTGGATCAGGCTTATTTTGCCGCGATGGCAGGAAAGGCGAAGGGTATTCCTACGCTGTTTTTTGTTGGGCAGGGGGATAGCGGGGGTCATGCTTGGTTTGGGTTTCTTGAGTCACCTGGTCGGTGGGAGAATGACTGTGGAAGGTATCGACAGGAACGATATACAGTTGGAGCTGCCCTTGACCCCCAAACGTGGAAACCAATCACGGATGCGCAATTGGAATTTCTTGCGAGGTCCAAGGAGCGATCGGAGACTTATCAACAAGTAAAGCTGTGGACGGATTTTTCCATGGCTTTTAACGGTGCCGAGGGCGAGGCGGCCCTGGAGCTGGCTCTAGGTAGCCAGCCAGATTTCTTGCCCGCCTGGGAATGTAAGGGGAGATACGTTGACCAGAAGGGGAGTAAGGAGGCCCAAAAAGACTTTTGGGAGGCCTTCGTTAAAAGATTTTTCCGCTTTCCTGAACTTAGGGTGCTTGGGCAGGAACGTCTTTTGGCTTTGGCTAAAGCAGAAGGAAATGAGGCAGCAGTCAGGCGATATGAAAAACTGATTTTAGTGCAAAATCGCTCCCAGCGATTCGACCTAAGTATTGGATCAGCGGCTTCTCGCTTGGAAGAGGCCATCGCAGAGGAAGACTGGCCTCAAGCGGAGGCTGCTTTTCGCCAGGCCCTTCGCGAGTTTAAAGGGCAGGCGGGAGGACAGCTTTTTTACTACCTCACGGAACCCTTCGTTCTGGCCGCCATCGATGCCGGCCAAATCAACACCGCCAAAAAATCTCTGGCAGAAGCTAAGCGGCTTTTGCGGCCCGACAAAGGGACTTTGGTAGCCAGGGATTTGGAGCGACTTGAGGCGAAATTGGAGGCAGCAAATCCTGAAAAATAATTACTTTCGCTCGATTTTAGCGCCGAGGGAGCGGAGGCGCTCTTCAATTCGGCTGAAGCCGCGGTCGATTTGGCTGATATTGCGAATCTCCGATTCTCCCTCTGCGCAAAGAGCGGCAATGAGAAGGGCCATGCCGGCCCGGATATCGGGGCTGGCAAGCTTGGCTCCCCGGAGTTTGTCCGAGCCAAGAATCACGGCGCGGTGGGGGTCGCAGAGGATAATTCGCGCGCCCATCTCCAAAAGGCCGTCGACGAAGAAAAGGCGGGATTCGAAGAGCTTCTCGTGGATCAGAACCGTTCCTTTACACTGGGTGGCGGTGACGAGGGCGACGGAGGTCATGTCCGCTGGAAAACCGGGCCAGGGGGCGTCAGCGATGTGGGGAACGGCTCCACCAAACTCCTTTTCCACCTCCAGCTTCTGATTCTTGGGAACGCGAATGTCCTGGCCGTGAATCTCCGTTTGGATGCCCAACCGGGCAAAAGTTTGCAGGATCATCCGAAGATGGTGGGGGGCGGCATTTTTGATTTTTAGTTCTCCGCCGGTGACCGCGGCCAAGGCCAGGAAGGAGCCAGCTTCGAGATAATCGGGGCCGATCCGGTGGGCGGCGCCCTTGAGTGACTTCACGCCTTCGATGGTCAGGGTGTTGGTGCCGATGCCGGAGATTTTGGCGCCCATGGCATTCAGGAGTTGGGCGAGTGCCTGGACATGGGGCTCGCTGGCGGCGTTGTGAAAGACAGTGGTTCCTTCGGCCAAGGCGGCGGCGCTGAGGCCGTTTTCGGTTGCGGTAACGGAGGCTTCGTCCAGAAGGATGTCGGCGCCCTTAAGCTTTTTGGCCTGAATTTTGATGCCATCTCTCGTGTCGGAAATCTCGGCCCCCAAGGCGGAAAAAATCTGCAGGTGGGTGTCGAGTCGTCGCCGGCCGATCCGGTCCCCGCCGGGGCGGGGAAGGGTGACTGAGCCGGTGCGGGCCAGCAGGGGGCCGGCCAAGGTGACCGAACCGCGTAAACGTGAGCCTAGCTCCAGAGGAATGGTGTTTTTTGGCGAAGTCTTGGTTTGGAGGGTAACAGTGCGGCTGGCTTTGTTGGATTCGGTTTCTGAGGAGGCGAGGCCCAGTTCGTTGAGGATGGTCTCCATGAGCTTCACATCATCGATCTGAGGGACGTTCTGAAGGACCACGGGTTGGTCGGTCAGGCAGGCGGCGGCCATCAGGGGCATGGCTTCGTTCTTATTTCCCTGAGGTTCGATCTCCCCATGGATTGGGCTGCCCCCCTGGACGAGGAAACGGCCGTTGCCAGAAATACTCATCGCAGAAGGTTGCCGTGAAGCCGCATTCGGATCAATCACCGTGCTTGTCGGCGAAGCAAGCTTCGGGCAAGAGGATAAGTTCTGTAATGAATATAGTCGTCATGCTTTTGGCTTACAACGCCGAGAAAACCTTAGCCAAGACGGTGCAGGCGATTCCGGAAGCTCTAAGAAAAAACATTCTGGTAGGGGACGACGCCAGCTCGGACCAGACAAGTCAAGTGGCCAAAGAGCTCGGACTGTCGGTCTTTCGGCATGAAAAAAACCTCAACTACGGGGGAAACCTCCGCTTTCTGATGAAGCAGGCCATCTCAGCGGGGGCGGACGTGGCCGTGGAGCTTCACGCCGACTATCAGTACGAACCCTCCATTATTGATCTTTTGGCCGGTTTTGTGGAGCGGGGCTGGTATGACCTGATTCAAGGTAATCGAATCCGCACGAGGCAGGAGGCTCTTTCCGGCGGGATGCCTTATTACCGTTATTTTGGGAATCGGACTTTGACTTTTGGGCAAAATCTTTGGTTCGGCACCTGTTTTGGAGAATGGCACAGCGGCTTGCGTGCTTATTCCCGACGGCTTTTAGTTCAGGCGCCCCTGGAGCAGTTCCACGCTAGTCATGCTTTTGCGAGCGACATCATGAGTTTTGCCGTCGCCAACGGCTTTCGGGTAGGGGAAGTTCCTTGCCCGGTTCGTTATGAAAGCGAGAGTTCCTCGGTCTCTTTTTCCAACTTGTTTCGTTATGCCTGGCATACCGCACGCGCGGCTCTTCGTTATCCTCCTTGGCGACGAGCACCTCTCTTTTCCAAGCGGGCGTAAATCTCAAAAGTGGCAGGGTGGTTAAGCCCTGCCTCCAGAAGCGATAGGGCGAAGGAAAGCGGCGTTAGTGCCGCGGCCGACCACCAAACCAGCGAATCACCCGGTTCCCGACAGCCATGTTTTAGGCAGCCAAGTAAGCGGTCTCGTTTCCGATCCATGCCATTCAAAAGACTATCGACCCAGCCGATGGGGCCAAACTCCAGGCAGTTATATCGGATTTTTATCACCGTGAACCCAGAGTCCTGCACGAGCTGAATTACTCTTCGCAAAGTACCGACCCAAAGATGGCGCGGAGGGTCTAAATGGAGCCAATTTCCGCCGAAGCATTTTGCTTGGTAGGAATCCAGGTTGACGGTGGAAATCGCCAGGAGTCCCCCTGGCTTTAGTTTCCGACGACAAGCCATCAAGAAAGAGTTCGGGCTATCAAGATGTTCAATGACTTGCCAACAGGTAATGGCTGCCAGCCCATTACTTCCCGCGGATTCAAACAATTTTCCATCCACTCTTTTGCCTAACCGCTTTTCCGCCTGTCTTCTCGGCATTCCTTCGGGTTCAAATCCTATGGTTTTCAACCCCAATTGCGTGGCCGATTCCATAAAAAGCCCGTCCCCACAACCTACGTCGTAAACATACCCATGATGCTGGTGTAGGAGCTTTTTGACCCAGCGAGCCCGACTGCGGTGAAACTCGGAGCGCAATTTCTGAGCCCAGCCCGAAAACTTTGCGGCCGGCCCGCCGTAATAATCTCCCGGGTAGACATTGACACCGCGGATCGGGATAAAAACCCAGGTGCCACACCGGTTGCATTGTTTCCAATGACGTCGGTTGAGCGATGACATGGCCAGGAGTCTCTGATTTCTACAGACGGGACAAAACGAGCCATGCGTGGTAGGAGTCTTTTTCATGCCGCCCCTACAAGTTAAGTCACACCGACATATTGTGGCCAGACCGGGTGAGGCCTTTTCCGCGCTGGGCGCCACTTGGACCCCCCTCCAAGCGCATGCTGATCCTCGTGGGTGGTTTGCGGAGGTTTGGCGGTGGGATGCAGACAACACCATTCACCCCAGACAGATTTCCCTCTCAAAGACGAAATCGGGCGTGACCAAGGCCTTTCATTTCCACAAAAGGCAGGAGGATCTTTTTGTGCCGGTTGTGGGAGCCTTTCGCATTGTCCTCTTGCAGACGGCGAGCCCCTTTGGGGGCACCTCTATCTGGTGGAAGGAGGGCTCCGAGGGTGTGCTCCGTATCCCAGCAGGCCTAGCCCATGGATATCGGGTGGAAGGACCAGGGGAGGGGAGAATGCTCTATCTTACGAGCGAAACCTATAAACCGGAGGATGAGGGACGAATGGAATGGGATCGGGAGGTACTAGGTTTTCCGTGGAACGAAAAACCCGGAAACGGTTCTTAATTGATATGGAGGGTGGGGAGCGGACAAACCAACCTTCCCCCTCCTGCCAGATAACCGGATAAGGAGGCTTTAATCTCCTCGTAAAAATTCCAAGCCAAGATCACCAGATAATCCGTGGGGGAGCGGATCAGGGCGTCTCGGGAAACAATCGGAAGCCTCAGGCCTGGATAAAGTTTGCCTTGCTTGGCCAGCGTGTCGTCCACCACGTATTCAAAAGTCTCCCCCGACAAGTGACAGTAGTTCAAAAGGACGTTGCCTTTGGCCGACGCCCCAAAAGCCGCAATCGTCCTTCCGCGCTGCCGAAGACCGGTCAAAAAGGAAACCAGCTCCTCGCGAATCTGTTGAACATGTCTGGAAAACTGGTCGTAAATCTGTTCACCGTAAAATCCCATAGCCTCCTCTTCCCTGAGGTATCGCTCCACTTCCAAACTTGGCTGACCGTACCCAAAATGCGCACGGATCGATCCACCATGGATTTCAAGCCTCTCCACATCGAGAAGTTCCAAACCAGCCCTGCGGGCGGCCTCACGGATGGGATAAACCAGGAAATAAGAAAGATGTTCGTGATAAGCGGTATCAAACTCTGTTTTTTGGAAGAAACTTACGAGGTAGGGGACCTCGATTACTAATCGCCCATGCTGAGGCAACACCGCCCGAACCCCCGCCAAAAAATCCTGAAGGTTGTCGACGTGGGCAAACACATTGGTGGCCACGATGAGATCCGGAGCGGGATATTTTTCGACGAGTTTCCGGGCCACCCCTTCACTCCAGAATTCGGCCACAGAATCCACCCCCCGGCTCTGAGCGAGGGATGCGAGATTGGCGGCAGGCTCAATCCCCAAGACCTGAGCGCCGCGCCGCTGAAACTCCAAACCCATGCAGCCGTCATTCGAGGCGATTTCCCATACCTTGAACGGCTGATTCGAGAAAAGACCCCTGGCCTGATCAGCCAACCTGCCACAGTGCTGTTGAAAGGTTTTGGAGATAGAACTTTGATAGGCGTAGTTGTCGTAGAGAACGACAGGATCCACCACGAGGTCCAGCATGCTGAGATGACACTTGGTGCATTTTTGAATCCTTAAGGGAAAGCGGGGTTCGGGACGATCATCCTCAGGATCCACATACCGGTTGACCAAGGGGATCTGTCCGAGATCCAGATAGGGGTGGAACTGGTTATGCCCGCAAACCCGGCAGCTCGTGACGGCATGACAGTGGTTCAGATCAGGCATAGCTCAGGTTCTTCATAAACCCCTCCAGTGCCTCCTGCCAAGATTTGCGCCCGGCATGGCCTCTGCGAGTCTCAGACCAAAGGGAGGTTAACATGGAACTGGCGGGCCTGGGGAAATCAGGGGTCTCGGTGGCTTTGAGCGAAGAAGACACTCCGGCAACCTGAAGGGCGAATCCGGCAATTTTCAGCCAGGAGGCGCCTCCTTGGTGCGCCACATGAAACACCCCCGCGGAGGAGCCCCATAGAATTTGCCATAAGTCTTGGGCAAGGTCATCCACATGACAGATCGAGGTGATCAAATCCGAGCGAACTTCAGGAATCCGGCCGATTCGGACCTGGTGCAAAATTCTTTCTGGGAAAGAGACCTTGCTGCCGACGCCAGCAGGTCCGAACAAGCCGGCGGTACGGATGATCTTGGCGTGCGGATACGCCGCAAGAACGGCTCGCTCTCCCGCTAATTTGGTTTTGCCATAAGTATTGACGGGTTCGGTGGAGTCGGACTCGTTCCACTCTTTTTTTTCTTTGCCGGAAAATACGTAGTCAGAACTGAGAGTGATAAAAGGGATGCCTAAGTCGCGGCTTAGAATCGCCAAAGTCAGGGGGACCTCCACGTGTAGGTACGTTGCTTCAAGAGGATTTTCCTCCGCCCGCCGTAAGTTTGTGAAACCAGATGCATTGATGATCGCCGAGGGAGCCGCATGGTGAACCTTTCTGGCCTGGTGGGTCTTGGTGGTGGGCAGGTCTGATTTTCCCCAGAAAAGGATGGGCCATTCTTGCATGAAAATTCGCCGGAGCGCTTGGGCCAATAGGCCGTGCCGTCCCCAAACTAAAACCGGGCGCACTTTACTTCGGGCTCCAACCGGGATTCGCCAGAATTTTGATGGGTCCAGCTTGGTAAATAAGCGGCCAGGTCTCCACCCTTGCATCCTTGAGGAAAGCGAGAACTTGGCCTTGGGCAAAAGCCCAGTTTTCGTCCAGTTCGGTGACGGCAAAAAACTTGGCCTGGCGGAGGTCAGCAGGATAGCGGAACCGGTCGTGACTGGGGGGTGTGGGGAAATAATCCCCAGCCGGGTAGCCCGCCCAGGCGGCAGCCGTAAGGATATCAGCGTTTTGGGCTCGAAGCAGCCAGCCGAGATTCCAATAGGTGATGACCAAATCCTCTGGTCGGGTGTTCTGATTGAGCCAGCGAGCTGCCGATTCATAATCCGCAATTGAACTTACCACCCAAGGGGTGATGCGAACGGGTAGCCGGCTATTGAGAACGCTGGGAAGTTGGGAAAGGGCTGTCGCGAGAGCTAGCCCTGGTAATAGCCAGCGCAGCCGATGGCGATGACCCTTGAGAAGGCTCCACTTGCGAATTAGGAATCCCCATCCACGGCTGTAACCCACGGCGATGCAGGCAGCCAAAAGGGGCGTGACGGCCATGGCTTGGTAGTAGAACAGGGGCAGATTCTGACGGTTCCGTGTCAGCAAAAAAACCATGCCCAAGCTCAGAATCCCCAGAGGATAGGCCCGTCGGGAAAGAACCAGAAGGCAACCCCCCGCGGCGAGCAGATGAAACGTATCCTGGGTGAAAAAATAAAAAACATTGATCAGAAGCTTGGCGCCCGACCCGTTCTCCTCGTTGTAGCGACCGTATTGTTCCAGAAGGGCGCGGAAATCCTCGGTCACCCAACCAGGAAACTTGAGGCTAAGGAGGGCGAAGGTTCCGCCAAAAATCACCAATGGAGGCAGACCGATGGGGATCCAGGATTTTGGCCGAACAAGGCGACAAAGCCCGCTCAACGCCGTGGCGTGAGCGGCCAAAAGGTGAGAAGCTGCACCCAAGGCCAAAAAGCCCCCGATTTTCCAGTCTTGGCTAGACCGAGCGGGCCGCAGGAGGAGACCTGCTGCACCGATCAGGGATAAGCCGATGACATTATGAGGGTAGATCCACCGATAATGGACGATGGCCTGGGAATACCCCAAAAGGAGAAAAGAAAAAAATAGCCCGGTGGCGAATCCGAATTTTCTAGAAAAGAACCAAAATCCGACCAAGGCCGCCGCCAGGCCAATCAGGGCGGACAAAAACCGGCCACCCAAGATGTCTCCCTGGGTCATTCGGGAAAAGCAACCGACCAACCAAGCAAACCCTGGTTGGTAGTTGTAGGTTGGGGAATTAAAGGTGCAGAAGACGGCTCGATTGGCCAGTTCCCCGTGGGTCAGAGCTTTTCCGATATCCAAGGTCAAAATCTCGTCTCCATACCAGGAGGGTGAAGTTCGAAGATTGGGAAGGTACAGAACCGCCCAAAGGCTCGTGACCAGAGCAAATCCAACGGCTAAGGACCGGATCCGTAGGGCCTTTCTCTTTTCAGAGGAAAGGGATCGAGAGGCTTGTTTTTTCAAGGGCGGTTTGTATTGGCTGCGCGGAATTTTTATATAAAGTAAAAACCATTCGTTTCCAAGAACTTGTGAAAACATCGCCTGCCCTAAAAATCCCGATTTTTAGTTTAAAAAAGCAGCATGGCTCTTTGCAAAAGGGGCTGGAAGAAGCCTTTCAGAGGGTGGTGACGAGCGGAAGCTTCATCCTTGGACCCGAAGTGGAATCATGGGAAAGGGAGTTTGCGGAATATCTGGGAGCCAAACATGCCGTGGGGGTTTCCAACGGTTCCGACGCCCTGCTCCTTGCGTTGCAGGCTCTTGGGGTGGGGCCCGGGGATGAGGTTATTGTGCCGACGTATACTTTTTTTGCTTCCGCTGGCTCCGTGGCCCGACTCGGTGCCCGGCCGGTTTTTGTGGATAGCGCCCCGTGCTGTTACAATTTGAAAGTCCCTGCGGTCGCCAGCGCCATCGGTCCGAAGACGAAGGCCATCATGGCCGTCCATCTTTTTGGACAAGCGGCGGATATGGATGCTCTCCTTAAGGTCGCTCAAAAAGCCGGCCTTCCCATTGTGGAAGACGTGGCCCAATCCCTTGGAGCCAAAGTGGGTCAAAAATATGCCGGTACGGTCGGCGCGATCGGCTGTTTTTCATTTTTCCCAACCAAGAATCTGGGTGCTCTGGGTGAAGGCGGTGCCGTGGTGACCCAAGATCCTCAGTTGGCGGAAAAAGTGAGAAAACTTCGGGTTCACGGGGCCAAGAAAAAATATTTCCATGAGGAGGTGGGCGGAAATTTTCGTCTTCATGAGCTGCAAGCAGCTTTCTTGCGCACCAAATTCCCCATGCTGGCTGATTGGCTGGAGAAGCGGGCTCAAAATGCTGAGATATATCTTCGTCACTTTTCTCAAAGTAAAATAGCCCGTCCCGCGGAAAGTGAATGTGTTTGCAACGAGGGTGCTGGCGGGACGGAGCCTACGGACGCACAACTGCTCCTACCTTACCGGTGCCATCCCCATCACACCTTCAATCAGTTCATTGTAAGAATTCCTGGAAGGGAAAAAAGAGACCGAATCCGGGAGTCCCTCCAAGAAAAGGGAGTGGGGACGGAGGTCTACTATCCCCGACCGCTGCATGTGCAGGATTGTTTCCGGGATCTTGGATACCGCGAGGGACAGTTTCCTTGGGCTGAGAAATTTTCCCGAGAAACCCTTGCCTTGCCGATCTACCCCGAATTGGAAGCTCAGGAAGTCGAATATGTAGCCCGTGAAGTAGAGGCTTTGGTCTGATCGGCGTGAGTATAAACACAAAATCCTCCTCGGTAACCGTGGAAGCCATTTTGGCTATCGGATTTGGACTTGTCTTGGCCTGGGGATGGCTGGCGACGGGACCGTCGAACCAGGAGCTGTTGGCGAACTATGCCAAGTCGCAGGATCTGGCGAATTTAATCTGGGAGAACAAGGGATTCGCGTGGTGGTCGCCGAACTATCTGGGCGGAGCCCCCACGGCACCCTTGGCCGGAACGGCTCTGACCATGTTCTGGATGTGGCTGGCGGGAATCACCGGAGATCCAGTTGTTGGCGGAAAACTCATGGGATTCGCCGCTCTCTTGGCCTCCGGGATTTTTATGGCGGCTTTTCTCAAGAAGCTAACCGGAGACGACCGAGCGGGTTGGATCGGGGCCTTTCTTTACGCCCTTGGCCCCCAGGCGGCCTTAAGGCTAGCCGGCAACGAGCACATGCCGGTGGTGTTTTGCATGCCCTATCCACCCTTAATTGGCTGGGCGCTGCTGGAGATCGCCACCCGAAATTCGGGCAGGGGAATGCTGATCCTCGGCATGGCGGTGGCGGCGATGAGTCTCACCTTCAATAAAATTGCCGCCGTTTTTGGGCCCGTGGCCCTTGGCTTGGCCATCTGGCTGCATTTCCAATATCCCTCCAAAGGCGCACCGCTATTGAAAGGCTGCCTCATGGCCGCAGGCATCTGGTTGGTGCTAGGAGTCCTCCCGCAGCTATCGGGTCTGCGAGAGGCCGGTCGAATGACCCTGTTCAGCACCGATCCGCTGCAGGGCTGGCAGGCCAGCTTTTCCATCAAGGCTCCGCTTTCTTGGTTCGACCGGGGTGGGCTTTTTCTCCAAGGCATGCCGCCCAACTTCACCGTCGAGGACGGGGGATTTTACCTCGGCCTGATTTTGGTGGCGGCCACCGCTATTGCGGTGGAGAGCCGAAGAAAAGGAAACCCGTCACCTCTGGACGGGCCGATCCGTATTTTTCTGGGACTGCTGCTGCTGGTGCA
>Ga0194122_10005355_pt1 | contig 12025 bp, 16 predicted proteins | sample TA2MahCa10mmetaG_FD_155487 | JGI IMG/M metagenome (GOLD analysis project Ga0194122, IMG submission 155487) | Freshwater microbial communities from Lake Tanganyika, Tanzania - TA2015021 Mahale Deep Cast 10m | ecosystem: Environmental > Aquatic > Freshwater > Lake | place: Tanzania: Lake...
ACGGCCAAGACATCCTCCGAAAGATCACCAGGGCGCGGGAATCCCTGGCTGCCGCTATTGAACGCTAATTCCATTACAGGACACTAGCGCGTCCAAAGCTGCCTCGAACTGGTTGGCCCAGTGCACTTCAAATTGGCCTTGGCCTTCTTCCTTTAACTACTCGGTCAGTAGCCGCGCATCGCCGGGGTTGTCCTCGACGACGAGGATCTTCATAGGTGGTTGCATGTGTTGGGCTCCGTGGGCTCGGCGGCGGGCGCGGCGGTCTGCGGCAGCGGGTCCGGCCCGGGCAAGCGCGCGGTGGACAGCCAGAATCGTTCGGTGTCGGCGAGGACCGAGAAGTAGCGGTCCAGGCTGCCCGGTTTGGGAACGTAGCAGTTGGCCGTGGCGGCGTAGGCGCGGCGCACATCCTCCTCGGTTTCCGACGAACTGAAGATGATCACCGGGAGTGGCGCCAGTCTGGGGTGACGCCGGATGCCGGCGAGCACCTCCAAGCCATGTTTGCCCGGAAGGTCCAAGTCAAGAAATACCAGATCCGGCAGAGGCTCAGAGCTGGAAAGATAAATCTCTGCTTCATCTCCCGTGCGGGCCACATGGATGACCTTGGGAACCTTGCCGCCGTTCAAGGCTTCGCGCATCAGTCGCGCGTCGGCCGGGTTGTCCTCCACGAGCAGGATACGATGCGTCTGGGCCATGTTGAGTCTACTCCGCCGCCGCCGGCAGCGTGAACGAGAATTGCGAACCGGTTCCATCCGGCGAGGGCTCGACGCCGATCTGCCCGCCATGCCGGTCCACAATTCGTTTCGCCAACGCCAGGCCAATACCATCGCCTGGATACTTGCCTGGGTCGAGGCGCTGGAAGATCTGGAAAATCCGCGCGGCATAACCAGGCTCAATACCAATCCCGTTGTCGCGAACCGTAAAACGCCACATCGCGCCGCGCTGCTCAGCGTCAATCGCGATGCAGGGGACCTGTTCCGGCCGACGGAACTTCACGGCGTTTGGTACCAGATTCTGAAACAGTTGCGTCAGTTGAATCGGATCTGCCGTGACCTCCGGCAGTTCGGCGGGCGCCTTGACTGCCGCGCCGGCTTCGGCGATCGCCACCTGCAGGTTCACCAGCGCGGCCTACAACGATGCCCCCGCCGGACACTGCGCCGGCGTGCGAGACTCGGCACCGACGCGCGAGTAGGACAATAGCCCGCTAATCAGCTTCTGCATGCGGGTGGCTCCATCCACCGCATAGCCGATAAACTCATCGGCATCCTCGTCCAGTCGGCCGGTATAGCGCCGCGATAGGAGTTCGAGGTAGCTCCGCACCATCCGCAGCGGTTGCTGCAGGTCATGCGAGGCCGCGTAGGCAAACTGCTGCAACTCCTGGTTGCTTTGGTCGAGCGCCCGCGCCAGTTCCTTCAGCTTGCGCTCGGTCGCTTTGCGCCGCGAGATACCGGCCACCTGCCCAATTGAAACGCTGGCCTGCCCTCGGCGCCCGGCGCCAGGCAGAGGTTCCACTGCACGTCGATCAACTGTCCAGCCCGGGTACGGAACCGGGCGTCGGTCTGCAAAACGGGCGGAGTGTCGGTGGGTGCGATTCCTGCCAGAATCCAGGAGAGGTTGCGGGCCGGTTGGCCAGGCTCCACAAGGTTCTCCCAACGCAGCCCGGCGGCCGGTTCAGCCGCGGTAATCTCCAGAATGCGCCAGAGCGCCGGATTCACTTCGAGGAAATGGCCGTCGAGGTTTGCCACCACCATGTCAATGGGCGCGTGGTCAAACAGCGCCTCAGCCACGCCCGCCTGCTCAAGCAGCGGCGCGGTCTGCAACAGCCGGTTCGGAAGGGCTTGGGAGGGCGAAAGAGCAGCCATGGGTTGTCGAACTTTCATATCGGAGCGCCGGGTTCGAATGTGAGACAAACTGCCGTGCCTCCGGAATCGTTCTCCAGCCAGCAGTCCCCGCCATGGTGACGCGTCACGCTGCGCGCCGGCACCAGGTCCGGTTCACCAGCCCCTGACTCGGGCTGGTAGCGAAGAAACAACACCGGGATTCCGTTGCGCCAAAACGCCCCCGCCTCGACTGGCCGCCCCTGCGCAGCTTGGCCGATTTGCTCCAGGAGTCCCTCGAGTGCGGGCCCAACTGAATCCTGGGCCAGTAGCACCTGCGGCATCTCGGCCACCCGCCAATCGAAGTCGCTTGATGGCAACCTTTTTTCTATCGTACTGGTGATGGATTCAATGAATTCCTGAAGGTCGCAAACGGCCCGCTCCAGGGGCAGAGAAGCGGCCCGGCAGGCATCTTCCAATCGTTTGGCGGGCGCCAGTGAGACTCCGCTCAACAGATCGGTGGCCTCGGCCAGCAATTGCCGGTGGCGCACGGCCTTGGCCTCCAGGCTGTTCCGTTGACGGCTGAGTTCGGCCACCCGTTACAACGCCTCGTGGAGCGTGGAAAGGTCCTGGATGTGGCAGTAGACACCGTCCTCATCGAGTCTGCGGCACCAGATCAGCGCCGGGCGCCAACGTCCTGTTCCGCCCATTCGCGCTTCAAATAAAGCCGTCTGCGAGTCGCCTTGCACCAATCGTCCGAACAGGGCCACTGATCTTCCTAAGTCGCTTGGTGAAATCAGGTTCCACCAGTTTCTTTGAACTAGTTATTCAAGCGGAATTCGGGGCCACTCAGCAAAGGCCGGGTTCGCGTGCCGGATAGTTCCGTTGGGGTCCACCAGCAACTGCCCCAGCGGCGAGTCGGTAAAGACGGGATCGAAGTACACATCGCCCTCATCGGCCAAACCGGGCCCACCATCTTTCCGATTGAAGCCGGACGGTTCGTCCCAAAAACGAACACTTCCTCTGCTGCGTCGTATCGAGAAGCGTATTGTTTGCTTTATTTTCGGCGCTATCCGATTGGCCCGACAAGTGCGGTCATGTAGGTATGGCAATGGATGTTCCCCGCAAAGACGCAAACTGCCGGAAGTGGGTGCGGCGCGGGGTAGTCGCTACCGTGGCTGTGGTCGTCGTCCCCGCGTTGACGGTGATGCTCGCCCGGCTGAAGCCAGCCGTGCCCGTCGTGGAGGCTTCTTCGGTCTGGCCTGACACCGTGAAGCGCGGCGAGATGCTGCGGCAGGTGCGCTGCATCGGTACTTTGGTCGCGGAGGATATCGTATTCGTTGCGGCCGTAACGGAGGGGCGGGTGGAGAAGATCCTGGTGCGGCCCGGTACGACTGTGGATGCTGACACTGTGATCGTTCAGCTCACAAGTCCTGAACTCGAACAGCAAACGGTAGACGCTGAATACGAGGTGAAAATGTCAGAGGCACGGCTTCGCGACCTGCGGGTGACACTCGAAAGCCAAACCCTCACCCAGCGCGCCGATCCCGCCTGGCTGGAGACCGATCTGACCCAGGCCCGTCTGAACTTCGCACTCAAAGAAACGATGTCCAAGGAAGGGTTGGAGCGTCCGATTCCTGATAAGATCGCGAAGGCAAACTTCGAAGACCTAACCAAACGCCATCAGATTGAACTTGAGCGCTTGAAGATCCGCAAGGACTCGGTGGAAGCACAACTGGCGCTCCAGGGCGCGGATATCGATAAGTTGAAGGCGATGGCCAAACTCAGGGCCTCGCTGCTTGACGCTTTGAAGGTCCGCTCCTCGGTCGCCGGGGTGTTGCAGGAACTGGCGGGCGCTACTGTCAACACCCAGCTCCAGGTAGGACAACGTGTAATAGCGGGTACGGTCCTGGCAAAGGTAGTACAGCCTACAAAACTCAAGGCCGAGCTGAAAATCCCCGAGACTCAGATCAAAGATGTACAGATTGGCACGCGTGCACAGGTGGACACGCGGAACGGATTGGTTCCCGGACGCGTATCTCGTATCGATCCGGCTGCGAAGGAAGGCACCGTTGTGGTGGACGTGCGCCTGGAAGGGGCCTTGCCGCAGGGCGCACGGCCGAATTTGAGTGTGGACGGAACGGTTGAGTGTGAAAAGCTCAACAACGTGATGTATGTGCAGCGCCCGGCGTTCGGCCAGCCCAACTCGGTGGTGAGCATATTCAAGTACGACGCTGACGGTAAGGGCGCCACGAGGGTGCAGGTGAAGTTCGGGCGCCACTCGGTGAACACCATCGAGGTGCTCGAAGGTCTGTCGGTTGGAGACCGGGTGATCTTGTCGGACATCTCGGCCTGGGACGCGCACGACCGCGTCCGGCTCAACTGAAAGTTCAGATATATAACCGGGATGCAATGAAAAGAAATGAGTTAGTCGATCATCAATCTCAACGGCGCCAAGAAAGTCTTCTACACAGATGAATTGGAAACGCACGCCCTGGCCGGCATCCATATGGACGTCAAGAAGGGCGAGTACGTGGCCATCAACGGGCCGTCGGGGTGTGGCAAGTCGACCCTGCTGTCGATTCTGGGCCTGCTCGACTCGCCGAGCGACGGCGTGTACGAATTGAACGGCCGCCCCGTGGAGAGCCTCAAGGCGGGTGAACGGGCTTGCATCCGGAACCGGGAGATCGGTTTCATTTTCCAGGCGTTCAATCTCATTGGCGACCTCACGGTGTATGAAAACGTGGAACTGCCGCTCACCGATCGCGGCATGGGCGGCGCCGAGCGCAAACGCCCTTGCCAGGACGCGCTCGAACGCGTGGGCATGTCGCACCGCATGAAACACTACCCCTTACAGCTCTCCCGCGGTCAGCAGCAGCGCGTGGCCGTGGCCCGTGCTCTGGTGGGCGACCCGCTTATTCTGCTCGCCGACGAGCCCACCGGTAATCTCGATTCCAAGAACGGCGAAGCGGTGATGGATCTGCTGCGTACGCTGCACGAGCAGGGCTCCACCATTTGCATGGTGACGCACGATCCGCGATTCTCAAAATATGCTGAGCGGTCGGTCCATTTGTTCGACGGCCGCGTCGTAAAAGAGAGCCAGGAGGTGATGTGATGTTTGGCCGTAACCCCGATGCTATTGCCCTGCCAGTGGTAACGCTCGGATTGGGGCTGCTCTACGGCGGCGCTGATGTGACCGCGCGTGCCTTTCAGCGGCTGGCCGACCCACAGCGCCGGCTGGATCAGCGCCTGGAAGAGGCCGGCCAACGCCTTGAAGACCGCATACAGCGAGTGCTTGAGCGGCTGGAAGAGAAGATTCACCGGCGGGCTGTTCCGGTGAGCAATCCGTTGCAGCGTGTGTGGGAGTAATGATTCAGCTCAATCAGATGGAAAAGTCGCACGACACGGCGGCGGGACGCTTCTTCGTGTTGCGGCGCATCAACCTTGCCATTCGCGCCGGTGAGTTCGTGACGATCATGGGACCGAGCGGGGCGGGGAAATCGACGCTGCTGTCTATCATCGGCATGCTGGACGCTTCCTGGACCCGGGAGTATTTTCTCGACTGCCACGCCGTGCACAAGCTGAAGCCCAAGGATCGCAACGAACTGAACAAGCGCTCCGTGGGCTTCGTCTTTCAGAGCTACCATCTGCTGGACGATCTGACGGTGGCCGAGAATCTCGATGTGCCGCTCAGCTATCACAACATGCGGTCGAGCGAGCGCGCGGCGATTGTGGCCGACACACTGGACCGGTTTCAGATTGTCGGCAAGAAGGACCTGTTTCCCAACCAGCTCTCCGGCGGCCAGCAACAACTGGTGGCTGTGGCGCGCGCAGTGGTAGCTAGCCCCAAAATTATCCTCGCCGACGAGCCCACTGGCAATCTGCACTCCGGGCAAGCCAAGGAGATTATGGAGTTATTCCGCAAGCTGAACGACGCGGGTACGACCATCATTCAGGTGACGCATGCCGAAGTGAACGCCAGCTACGGGCATCGCACGATCCATTTGCGCGACGGCTGGGTGGATCGCGACGAGCCGACAGGCCGGCCGTTTGAAGCGGCGGTCCTCGGGTAGGACAATCTACGGATGCGCTGTCTTCTGGAGCTTTTGTTGTTGGCGCCGGGCCTCGTTCGCGGCGGAGACCTGGCTGATCTGATCGCCAACAAACAGTGGCGGCAGGCCGCTGAACTGATGCAAAGCCAACTGAAGGCCAACTCCAACGACGCCTCTGTGCAGCTACACGCCGCCGAGATTCGTTTTGCGCAGGGACGTTTGGCCGAGGCTGCGACGCATGCCGAGAAGGCAGCCGAACTGGACGCAAGAAGCGCCGGCGCGCAGCACCTGCTCTTTGAGATCTATGGCAGTCAGGCGCAGCAAGCGTCCATCCTGCGCCAGGCGGGCTTGGCGCGCAAGTGCAAGACGGCGGTAGACCGCGCGATTGAACTCGATGCCAAACACTACGGCGCGCTCATCGGATCGATGATGTATCTCTATCAGGCGCCTGGACTGTTTGGGGGCGACAAGAAACAGGCTGAGTCGATCCCTGCGCGGATCGGCGCCTATGACCCGGCGCACGGGCATCTGGCCCAGGCGGAGTTGGACAAGATGCGGAAGCAGTTGGGCCGCCTGCGCGAGTCGTACCAAAGAGCTGTGGCCGCAAATCCGAAGTTGTACAACGCGCGGGTGGCGCTGGCGCGCGACTATGCTTTTGGCCGTGAACCGGAGTTGCCGAAAGCAATTGCCGAAGCGCGTGAGGCGGTGCAATTGATGCCACGCCGTCACGAGGGGTGGGATGCGTTGCTGTATGCGTTGGCGCGCCAGGGAAACAAACCGGGAGTGGACGCGGCGCTGGCAGACGCGGCGCGGCGCATGCCCGGCGAAGGCTCGCCGCTTTTTAACGCCGCGCGCGGCTGGATGGAAGGTGCACAACCGGACGATGCGCGCGCCGAAGCGCTTTTGCGTGCCTATCTGAAGACTCAGCCCGATGTGGGACGCCCGACGCTCGGGATGGCACACTGGAGCCTGGCGATCGCGCTCGAAAAGCAGGGCCGCAAGGAAGACGCGCGTGCGGCTATCGAGACCGCCGCTCGCCTCGAACCTAAGAATGAACGTATTCAAAACGATCTTAAGCGACTGCGAGGATAGCCGGGCGTGAGCGACACCCATCCGCTGCCAAGGCTACTGGTTGCCGACGATCAGGTTGACGTGCTGGAAGCGCTGCGCTTGCTGGTGAAGCCCGAAGGCTATCAACTCGAAACCGCCTCGTCGGTGGCGGTGGCGCTCGCCGTGGCCGAGTCGGCCGATCTGGACGTGGCGGTCATCGATCTCAACTATGCGCGCGACACAACCTCCGGCGCCGAAGGGCTCGATCTGCTCCAGCAACTGCGGCAAATCGAGCCGACGCTCGGCGTGGTGGTGATGACCGCTTGGGGCAGCATTGAACTCGCCGTCGAGGCCATGCGACGCGGCGCGCGCGACTTTGTGCAGAAGCCGTAGGAGAATCAGCGGCTGCTGAGTGTGGTGGCGACCCAAGTGGCGCTTACTCGCGCCTTGCGGCGCGGCCAGCGGCTTGAAGAGGAGAACCTCGCGCTGCGCTCGGGGAGCGGTGCGGACTCGGGCGGCCCGGTGATGATCGCCGCTTCGCCTGCCATGGAGCGCGTGCGGCAGATCATTGCGCGCGTGGGCCCGTCTGATGCTTCGATTCTGATCACCGGCGAGAATGGCTCGGGTAAAGATGTGATTGCGCAGGCCGTACACAGTGTGTCGGCCCGGGCGGGGCGCCCGCTGGTGACTGTTAACACCGGGGGCCTGAACGAGAGCCTGTTTGAGAGCGAGTTGTTCGGGCACGTGAAGGGCGCCTTCACGGATGCCAAGACCGATCGCGTGGGCCGCTTTGAACTCGCCGACGGCGGCACGCTGTTTCTGGATGAAATCGCGAACGTACCGTTGGGCCAGCAGGCGCGACTGTTGCGTGTGCTTGAGACCGGCGAGTTCGAACGCGTGGGTTCATCCCGTACGCGCCGCGTGGACGTGCGGATTGTGTCGGCTACCAACGCGGATCTGGATGCAGAGGTGCGCGCCGTGCGATTCCGCGAAGATCTGCTGTTTCGCTTGAACATCGTGGAAATCCTTGTGCCGCCGCTGCGCGAACGCAAGGAAGACATCCCTGATCTCGCCGCGTACTTTCTGACGCATAAATCGGCGCGGTACCGCAAGCGCGTCACCGGGTTCGATCAGGCGGCGACGAATCTGCTGCTCAGTCACACATGGCACGGCAACTTGCGCGAACTCGATCATGCGGTGGAGCGCGCCGTGCCGATGACCGAAGGGCCGGCGATTGCCGCGCATGACCTTGCGCTGCGGGGCGCCAATCGCGAGGTCGCCAGCCGCCTGGAGGACATGAGCATTGAAGAGGTAGAGGCGTTTCTAATTCGCAAGTCGCTGCAGCGCTTTCAGGGCAACGTGAGCCACGCCGCGAGTGCGCTCGGGCTGAGCCGCAGTGCGCTGTATCGTAGAATTCAGCGATATAGCCTGTGAGCGTCTCCCAACCGTCCCGGCCGCGCCTGCCATACGAACTGCGCCTCACGCTGCTCGTGCTCGCGGCTGGACTTCCTGCCGTAGTGGCGGCAATCTATCTGCTCTGGTACTTTGACCTTGCCGGCCGCGTTCGTTGGACCGTCGCGATCCCCGTGGTGGGCATCTGGATCGGCTGCGCATTGGCCTTGCGCGAGCGTGTGGTGCGGCCGCTGTAGACGTTGTCAAATCTGATTGCGGCGCTCCAGGAAGGCTACTCCATCCGTGCGCGCGGCGGCCGTGTGAACGATGCGCTGGATGGCGTGTTCGGCGGAGTGAACACGCTGAGCGCCGTGCTGCAGCAGCAGCGGCTCGCGTCCGTGGAAGCCACGCCCTTGCTGCGGGCGGTGATGGCGGAGATCGACGTGGCAGTGTTCACTTTCGACGAGAACGGCCACGCACTGCGTCTGGTGAATCGAGCGGGTGAGGAACTCCTGCGGATGACCGGCGCTGACATGGTGGGCAAGCGCGCGGCGGAGTTGGGCGTCGAAGAACTACTGAGCGCGGGCGAAGCCCACCAGATTCTGAATCGCGCGTTTCCGGCGGGTGCGGGCCGCTGGGCCGTGCGCGTCACGACGTTTCGCGAAAGCGGGTTGCCGTACCGGTTGCTGGTGATTGAAGACCTCACGCGTGCGCTGCGCGAAGAAGAACTGCAGGGGTGGAAGCGGCTGGTGCGCGTGCTGGGGCATGAGTTGAAAAACTCGCTGACGCCGATTCGTTCGATCGCCGATTCGCTGTCGCGCCTCGTCACGCGTGAGCCGCTCGCCTCCGACTGGCGCGAGGATACGCAACGCGGGCTGAGCGTGATTTCCGGCCGCGCCGAGTCGCTCACGCGCTTTCTCGATTCCTATGCACGGTTGGCCAAACTCCCGCCGCCGGTGTTCGGCACCGTGGAGGCCGAGACGTGGATCCGGCGCGTGGTGAATCTCGATACGCGCGTTCCGGTGCGGGTGCTGGGCGGACCGGCGCTCGTGTTCCGCGGCGACAAGGATCAACTCAACCAACTGCTGATCAACCTGCTGCGCAATGCCGTGGAGGCTTCGGCGGAACTGGCGGGCGGCGTGGATGTGGATTGGCGGCTGGATGGCGGTCATATCGAGGTGCGCGTGCGCGATGAAGGGCACGGCATCGCGAATCCGGCGAATTTGTTCGTGCCGTTCTTCACGCCAAAGAAGGGCGGGTCGGGCATTGGGCTGGTGCTGTGCCGGCAGATCGCCGAGGGGCACCGCGGGACGCTGGCGCTGCGGAACCGGGATGACAGGCAGGGGTGTGAGGCGGTGTTGCGGGTGCCGGTGGAAGCGCAGATTTAGAGGAAAAGTACTTTAAATTGTGACAGAGCCTGCTCCATAATGGTCCTGTGTTCCACGCCGCGATCATTATGGACGGCAACGGCCGCTGGGCTCAAGCGCGTGGGCTGCCCCGGCTGGCCGGGCACCGTCAGGGCGTTGAGGCAATCTGCCGCATCGTCCGCGCCGCGCCGGGCCTCGCAATTTCAGACCTTTCGCTCTATGCGTTTTCCTCCGACAACTGGCGCCGTCCGCCCGAGGAATGCGCCGGCATTCTGGCGATGATCGCCGAGTTCGCCACGGAGGACGCACCGGAACTGGTGGCGCAGGGCGTGCGGCTCTCCTTCGTGGGGCGGCGCGATCGTTTGCCCCGCATGGTGGCGGCGGCGATGCTGGGTGCGGAGGTTGCCACGGTTACCGGCCGGCGCATGCATCTGCGCGTTGCGGTTGACTATTCCTCACGCGAGTCTCTGCTTGAAGCCGCGCATGCCCGGCCGCGGACCTGCGAAGATATCGACCGGTCTTTGGCTTGCCCCAGCGTGGACTTACTTGTCCGCACCGGAGGCGAGCAGCGTCTGAGTGACTTCCTATTGTGGGAGTGCGCGTATGCCGAACTGGTCTTCGTGTCCAAGCTCTGGCCTGACTTCGCGGCGGCCGACCTGGCCTCAGCCGTGGCGGAGTTCCAGGCGCGGTCCCGCCGTTTCGGCGCAGTGCCAGCGTGGCTGCTACGCCTTGGCCTTCTTCAGCCGCTTCGAGCCTGCCCAGAAGAGGCTGATATCGTGTCCGTCCGGATTGTCGAGATGGGCATGCTGCCAGCCCCACGGCACCTTGGCGGGCGGCTTGGTGAATTTTGCGCCGCGCTTCACCAGCCGCTTGCAGAACGCCGCGAGGTTCGGCGTCTCAAAGTACAGCCGCACGCCGCCGGTCTGCAGCGTCTGGCCGCGCTCAAGGAGATGGATGGTGATCGCAGCCGCGCATCTACCTTCATGCCTTGATGCTCGAACGTCTCCAGCAGATCGAGCCCGAGCAGGCCGTGATAAAACTTGACGGCCGCGGACACGTTGCGTGAGTAGATCATGGCGTGGTTGAAGTCGAGTGGCATGTACGGAGTATGGCACACTAGCCGTTAATGTCAACCCACAGCGGTTACACGCGCAGTGAACTGCGTGCGCTCCGGCAGCTTCGAACTCCCGAACTTACCGCGCGCTTTCTCGACGAACGGATCGGCTACAACAAAGAGCGTGGCGGCGAGACGTGTTACTCGGTGCGCAGCGTGCTGAAGCATGGTATGGCGCATTGCATGGAGGGCGCGCTGCTGGCCGCCGCGGCGTTTGAACTGCAAGGCCGCCCGGCGTTGATCTGGGACCTCGAAGCGGTGCGGGACGACGACCATGTTCTGGCGATTTACCGCGGCGAAGACGGGGCGTGGGGCGCCGTAGCCAAATCCAACTACGCCGGTATACGGCACCGCGCGCCCGTGTACCGCTCGCTGCGGGAGTTGGCGATGTCTTACTTCGAGCACTACTACAACCCGGCTGGTGAGAAGACACTGCGCGGCTACGGCGCGCGCCCGGTGAAACTGGCGCGGTTCGATGGGCGCGTCAACTGGCGAACGAGCGAGGTGGATGTCTGGGAGATCCCCGATTATCTGTGCGAGATCAGCCACCGCCCGTTGCTTACGCCCGCGGCTGCGCGGAGGCGTTACCGTATGGACCGTCGGTTGTATGAAGCCGGCTTTCACGGGGCGGCGAAATGAGAGCAGGCGCGATGCTTTGTGCGCTTTTCGCCGCCGCGGGGCAGGCGTTGGCGCAGGATGGTTTTGTCACGATTCCAGAGACCGTACGCGAGGTGGTGGACGGTGTGACGGGTGTGCCGGTCAAGGTCACGGTGCCCACTTTCCGCATGGGTGAAGCTGAGGTGACGCCGGCGGAGTTCGAAGCCGTGATGGGTTTCAATCCGTCGCACACCAAGGCCTCGGCGCATCCCGTGGAAAACGTAACGTGGTGGGACGCGATTGGCTACGCTAACCTGCGCAGGGTGCGCGAGGGGCTCGCGCCATTGTATGACCTGACGACGAGCCTGGCGAATCCCTCGTCTGATGGCTACCGGCTTCCGACTGACGGCGAGTGGCAGGCAGCGGCCGGTGAGCCAGCGAAGGGCGCGCAGTCCAATCTCGGTTCGGCCAACACGAAGGACACGCAGGTGCTGCTGGAAGAATCGCGGCGGGGCGGGACGAAGGCCGTGCGGTCGTACGCGCCAAACGCGCGCGGTCTCTACGACATGACTGGCAACGTCTGTGAGTGGTGCTACGATTTTTTCGATCCCGTCGCCAACGCGGTTCATCGGGCCGCGA
>Ga0194122_10005356_pt1 | contig 12022 bp, 11 predicted proteins | sample TA2MahCa10mmetaG_FD_155487 | JGI IMG/M metagenome (GOLD analysis project Ga0194122, IMG submission 155487) | Freshwater microbial communities from Lake Tanganyika, Tanzania - TA2015021 Mahale Deep Cast 10m | ecosystem: Environmental > Aquatic > Freshwater > Lake | place: Tanzania: Lake...
AGGATTGGGTCGACACAACCCTCAACGTCAACAACCGCGGCAACGCGCTGTTCTTAAACGTCGACGGCCGTGCCCGCATCGACTTCGCCGAGATTCACTTTCAAAACGGCAACGTGCAAGTCGTCGATTTCAGGGACAGCCAGACCGAGAGCGGCACTTTCCGCCTGCTCGATATCAAAGACGGCCGACACGTCGAAGCCGTGCGGCTGATCGTGAAGTCGGAATCCCGCGAGTCCAAAATTACGGCGTACCTGGCGAAATAACGGTCGCCGCACAAAGTTATGGCTGGGAGACAGGGATTCGAACCCCGATAAGCAGAGTCAGAGTCTGCTGTCCTACCGTTGAACGATCTCCCAGCACTGGACTCCCCCAGTATAAATCACCACTCGCCCATGCGCAAAATCACACCCGACGACAATTGCAATCCCCGGCTGTAGGCCCGCCCGTCAATCGCTCCGGCCCAAGACTTCGTATACTCCACCGTCGCCACGCGCAACGCCACCGCCGGGTTGAGTCGCACATCGATTCCCGTTCCCGCCATCAATCCAAGTCCGTTCCGCGTTTCGCCCTTCGTGTACAACTCCTGCGCCGGCATCGGCGCCCCTGTCCTACGCGCCTCCGCCTTCAGAATCGCCGCGCGCGCCACGTCGACCTCATACCGAGTGATCTTGTTTCCGCCCACCAGCACCTGCGCAAACGGGCTCACGCGCCGCTCCGCCGCCGGCGTCCAGCGAGGCCCAACACCGTAGAACAAGGTATCCGCCGACCGGTTGGCCGCCAGATCCCGCAACTGGCACCCGCTCAACTGCGTTACGATCTGCCAGTCCGCCGACACCCGGTACGCCGCCTGCCCGCCCCCGCCCGCGCACTGCGTACCCTCGAACCGTGTCCAGATCGGTATCGCCGTCAGTTCGAACTTCGCCGCCAACGGAAACTCCCGGGCCCCTTCCGGGGCCAACGTCGCCGGCGCCCGATAATGCCCCGCCGTAATACCTCCACGCGTATCCCGATGCCACGGCGACTTAAATCGCATCGCATTGGAAAATGACCGCGTCGGATTGAGCCAACTCCGCACCATCATGCGGGCCCACTTGTTCTCGAATCGCTCCTCCAGCCGCAAGACAATCTTCTCGTCCACGATATCCTCGGCGATCAGCCAGCCCGTTCCGATAATCGGCGTCACCACGTGATCGACAAAACCCTGCTGCGGCCGCCGCGACTGAATCTTTCCGATACTCGCTTCACTCACCGGTCCCAACTCAAACAGTGAACTATACACAAACGCCGCGCCCATCGCCTTCATCCGGCTGCGCCAGTACCGCGGATCCCGTCCGAATCGCAACATCCGCTCTCGCGGGCTGTTCTGCAGGTAGATGAACCCGGTGATCGATCCCTGGATCGGATGCCCGATGTAGTTCACCAGGAACGGATCGCCGTCCCCCCAACCATGCATGCTCGAGACCGATTGCGCATACCCCGCCCAGAACGGACCCTTCATCCCGACGCGCGTCCCACGTTCTGTTCCCAGCCGAAATGCGTGCTGTAATCCCGTAAACAACGCCGCCTGCCGCGCCATCGAGCCCCAGTCGACTTTACTCTCAACTGCGCCGCCTTTCGAAGGTCGCGCCGGATCGATCGCCGGACGAATGGCGCCGGCAACAGCCCCCGCGTCGATATTCCCGTCTTCCAGCGCATCCGCTGGCTGAGCCACGAGCGTCAGGCCCGAAACGAAACACAAGATCGAGAAAATTCTAAAACCCATCGCCAGCATTCCCATTTTGACCCACCCACGCGTCAATGTTACTAACGTCCGCGCCGCCTCCGAAGTTCCAACTCCTGCCCATAGACCTCTCGAAATACCTCCGCTGCACGCTCACCGGCCCAGATCTCCAAATTCATGCCCGCGCCCGACGACAGCGCGATCACCGTCTTTTTTTCCTGCATTTCTATTTCCAAATTTTCGACTCGCTGCTCATGACTCCGATCCAGCGCATCGGCCAGCCTTAACAGCGGGATCATTCGCAACACTTGCCGCTGCGTCGCCGGCGGAAGTTTCTGATAGAACACATGCCGCGCCGCCGGCATCGACCTCCGATGAAACCGGCACAACTGGGCCACGACTTCACGCTCCTCCGCCGTAAACGCCGCCAAATCGGCGTTGGCGACCAAATAGTAAGAGTGTCGATGATGGCCCATATCGCTCACGTAGTGGCCAATATCAGCCAGATGCGCCGCAGCCTCCAGAAGTTTCCCGCACCCGGCAGGCAACCCGTGTAACGGCTTTAGCGCATCGAACAGCGTGCCCGCCAACTCCGCCGTCTTCCGCGCATGCTCCACTTCAATCCCGAACTTTCGCGCCATGCCTTCGATAATCCGCCGCTGCTCTCTGTCCAGCCGGGACAACTCCGCTCCCGCGCGCCGTGCCGCCAGATCCGCGATGATCCCATCGCGCACGCCCGCCGTCGAGTAGTACACCGACTTCGCCCCATACGCCCGCAACAATCGCAGCAGGACCGCCGCGCCCGCCACGACAATCTCCGCCCGCCGTAGTCCGATCCCTGGTACTTTCCGCCGCGCCGCGACCGGCTTGCCCGCCAGTTCTTTCACCAGCCTTTCCACCGCCGCCGTCGTCGCGCGCATCCGGTCCGCCGCCTCGCGCTCCCGCCTCCCGACGCCGTTGGCCGCGCACACCACCGCGGCCGCCGTCGCCGACGTTGCGATCACCCGGTCAACCACAACCTCTCCGGTCTTCCTCATCATCGAACCGATCTTCTGATCGATGAATGCGTGCAGTCGCACCAAGTCTTCCGCGCGCGGTGGATCATTCCGCAAGAACAGCTCCGTCAGCCGTACCGCGCCCAGCGGTTTCGACACCGCCGCCGTCATCCGTCCCAGGTCGCTGACAATTACCTCGGCCGACCCGCCGCCAATGTCGATCATTAGCACGGATTGATCCCGATGCGGCCACGCCGCCTGCACGCCGTCGTGAATCAACCGCGCTTCTTCGACACCCGAGATCACCTCCACCGGAATCCCAACCGCGCCGCTGGCCCGTACCAGAAACTCCTCCTGATTCGCCGCGTCCCGAATCGCGCTCGTCGCCACCGCTCGCGCCGCGTCGATATGCAGGCCCTCGTACGTCCGCCGAAACCGCGCCAGCGCGCCCTCCACCAGCGTCATCGCTTCACGGCTCACCGACCCCGCCGTAAACACACTCTCACCCAACCGCGTCACCTCGCGGTCCACCGCCAGGGTTCGCGGCGTCTTGCCCACATCCGCCTCGGCGACAGCCAGGCGCACGGAGTTGGAACCGATGTCGATTGCTGCGTAGCGAGCCATGAACTTCCATCATAACGGGCAACGTCTTTCACGCGACTGAAACACTCCACCCGCTATAATGTCGTTGGCCCTCATGCCCATCCTCACGCCCAACCGGTTCAAGGGCAAGCTCATCGTCGTCGAAGGCATCGACGGCTCCGGCAAGTCAACGCAACTTTCCCTGCTCGCCCAGTGGCTGCGTTCCCAGGGTCTCGCCGTCGCCTTCTCCGAATGGAACTCTTCGCCCCTGGTTCGCGATACCACACGCCGCGGCAAGAAGAAGCAGATGTTCACCCCGACGACCTTCTCCTTGATCCACGCCACCGATTTCGCCGACCGCCAGGAGCGCTACATCATGCCCATGCTCAAGGCCGGCGCCATCGTCTGCGCCGATCGCTTCGCCTACACCGCCTTCGCTCGCGATGTCGTCCGCGGCGTGTCGCCCAAATGGGTTCGCAACGTCTACCGCTTTGCCATCCAACCCAATCTGGCGTTCTATTTCCGCGTCCCGCTCGAGGTCGCGCTCGGCCGCATTCTCGGCGGTCGTGATTCGATCAAATACTACGAAGCCGGCATGGACCTGAACCTCTCCCGCCGCATCGAGGAGAGCTTCCGCCTCTTCCAGGGGCGCATCCTCGAAGAGTACGACGCCATGACCCAAGAGATGGGCTTCCACGTCATCGACGCCACTGGTTCGATTGAGGATCAACAAGCGCAAATGCGCGAGGTCGTCATGCAAAAACTCAGCGACGCCATCGCCACCGGGCAAATCCTCCAGGACGAAAGGGCCTATCGTGCCAATACCGCCGCCGCTCCAGTTCTATAACGAGCCGCTGCCCGGCGTCGATCCGGCCGAACTGCAGGGCAAACTCATCGTCATCGAAGGCCCCGATTCGGTGGGCCGCTCCACCCAGGTATCGAAACTCCGCGCCTGGCTCGAGCAGCGCGGCCACGCCGTCCTCGACACCGGCCTCGCCCGGGGCGCGCTTGCTGGCAAGGGTATCGCCGATGCCAAGGAAGGCAATACGCTCGGGCCCGTCACGATGACGATGTTCTACGTCACCGACTTCGCCGACCGCCTCGAAAACGAAATCGTCCCCGCCCTCCGCGCCGGCTTTGTCGTCATCACCGACCGATACATCTTCTCGCTCATGGCTCGCGGCATCGCCCGCGGCGAGGACGCCGTTTGGCTCGAAAAACTCGCCGGCTTCGCACTGGTCCCCCACGCCGTCTACTATCTCCGCGCCGATGTGCCCACGCTCGTCTCTCGCGTCGTTATGGGCCGGGGCAGCTTCGACTTCTGGGAGTCCGGCATGGACCTCCGCTTCGGCCCCGACATGTACGACAGCTTCATCCGTTATCAGACCCGCGTGATCCGCGCGCTCGACCGGATGTCGAAGAAGTACGAGTTCAAGTCGATCGACGCGTCGAAACCCGCCGATCAGATCTTTCGTGAACTGCAGCGGTCCATCGGCGAACTGTTTCCGGCCAAACGGACCGTCGCGAAGAAGCGGCGCTCGGCCAGCGCATAATTGTGAAATGCCCCGATTTGGGATCTTCATCGAACTAGCGACGCCGGAACCGGTCGAGATGGCCGGCTGGGCCGGCTGGGACTTCTGCGTCATCGACGGCGAACACGCGCCCATCGACAACGCCATGCTGCCCCACATGCTCCGCGGCGCGCGCATCCCCGCCTTCGTGCGAGTGCCCAACAGCGCGCCGGAGTCGATTCAAGGCGCCCTGGACAACGGCACCGCCGGCGTAATCGTTCCGCGTGTGTCCGGCGCCGGCGAAGCCGCTCGCATCGTGCAAGCCGCGCGCTTCTATCCCGATGGCCGCCGGGGCGTGAATCACATGGTGCGCGCCGCGCGCTTCTCGCTCGAACCCGTCGCCGAGTACCTCGCCAGCGCCGCCTCCAGAACACGCGTGATCGTGCAAATCGAAACCGCCTCCGCGCTGGCGGAAGTGGAGCGGATCGCCGCCGTCCCTGGTGTCAACGAACTCTTCATCGGGCCCTACGATCTAAGCCAGGCGCTCGAAATCCCCGGCCAGGTGCTCGACGAAAAACTACTCGCCGCGGGCCGCCGTGTGATCGCCGCCGCAAAGGCCAGCGGTATCGAAACAAGTGTCTTCGTCAACTCGCTCGATGCCGCCCGCGTCTGGATCGATATGGGCGCCGATTCCCTCCATTACTCCGCCGATGCGTTCATTTTGGCGCAAGCCATGCGCGCCACGCGGCATGAACTGGGCATGCTGGTAAAATAGTTCCATAGGTACTAGTGCAGAACTAGGTAGAAATAAGAAAACATACCTACGGATTTACTAATGTGATTCACTAGCGAGAATCCGCAAACTGGAATCATCCCAAAGGAGTGGTGATTCCAGACATGAGGAAACGAGTTCTTCAGTTTGCGCTGTTTTGCGCGCCTGCCTTCGCCGCCGGCGTCGCGCCATGTACCGACGGGTCCGCTGGCGAGTTGATCATCGCATTGCGAAACTCCCGGACGACATACTGCACAAGCGCCTTTGGCTGGAGCGACACATGGTTCCGCGGGTCGCAGGCGACCTACAACCAGCAGGCCGACGTCTTCTCGGGCGAGGACTCGTTTAACCTGCGTTGGACCGGCATGACTGGCGCCGGTTGGCTCAGTCCGTCGATGGACAATGGTACGACGGTCCCTAATCTCATCGGGTCGCAATGGGGCATTCTGACCGACATCGCCTACACTGTGGTCGGCCAACAAAATCAAACGTTTTCGCGGATCGGCCACGCCAACGGTCTGCAGATTGATATCACGACCACACTGACCAACGCGCTGCTAGACATCAACTTTGTTATCCGGAACACGAGTACGACGAACACCGTAAGCAACCTGGTCCTTTCCGACTACTTCAACTTCCATCCGAACGGTTCGCTCCACTCGAACCAAAGCACCCGACAAGGCACGACAAGATACCTCGCCAATTGCCCCGCCCACATCGGCACATGCAACGGCGTCATCTACACAACGGGCAATCAGTCGCTTTCTACGTTCGTTTCGCAAGGCTTCGTCTACGGCCAACGCGCGCCGGACGCCTATGCGACCGGCTACGCCAGCGGTATGCCCACCGGACAGCAAGCGCTGTTCACTCAGATGGCGAACGGCGTTTTCAACAATCAGGCCGGGCCCGTTGGTCCCGCCGACAGCGCTGGCGCGCTCGCCTACAATCTTGGCAACCTCGCCCCCGGGCAACAGACCGCGTTCACCTTCTACAAAGGCCTGGACGTGCCGACGCCGGAACCAGCCGCCTGGGTCATGATGTCACTCGGGCTGATTCTGCTCATTCTGCGCGCCCGGCGTCAGCGCAAACAGAACCTCGAACTGGCGCGCCTCCGCTCCCGTATGGACTGCGTCAAGCAGGTCTGAACAGCGCCGGACGAATCCGCCGAGTCCACACCCCTGCGCGCGCTACAGCTTCACGCTCAGGCCAGGGCCATTCAGCAGCCCCGTGTTGACGCGCCCGTTCCGCACATCGAACACGCCAGGATATTTTTCGATCCAGCCTTTGTTCGCCGCCGGCACGTACTGCCGCGAGTTGCACTCGATCGCCGCCACACCGGGCACATGCGCCGCCAGCGCCGCACTATGGATGAGACTCGCGCCCGGGCAAGTCAAGTCCTGCACGCACAAGAACATCTTCCACTTTTGCGCCGCCGCGGCCATCAGCAGAGCCTGCGCCTGCCCTTTGCAGGCCTTCAGTGCCGTACCTGTATAGCCCATCTCGCGCGCATCCTGCAACGCTTCGAGATCCGTCAACGACTCGTCGATTACAACAGGCTTCAGCTTCGCCGCCTCATGCATCACGTTCGCGCGATCGGCCTTCAAATCGCGCTTAGTCGGCTGCTCGATGTATTGAATCTTCGCAAATCCGGCCGGCGTGGCCTGCTTCACATCCCGCAGCATCTTGATCAGATACGCCACGTTCGGGCACTTCTCATTGAAGTCGAGCGAGTAATTCCACGCCTTTACGCCGCGCTTAGCCTGCGCTTCGGACGCGGCCTTATCGACCGTGAGCACACGCTCGGTGTCCCACTTGATGTCCTCGCCGTTTAGCTTGATCTTGATGTGTGTCAAGCCGGAGTAGTTGATCCACTCGGCCAGTGTCTCCGGCATGCCGTCGTTGATGCGCTTCTTGATGTCGCTTTCGTAGATGGGATCCACCGCGCCCACCAGGTGATACAGCGGCATCGTCGGTTTCGGCGCCTTCAGAACGTACTTCTGCAGGTACTCGCCTTTGAATTCCGGCGTCAGATAGTGCGAGAGATCGTGGCGCATCACGTCCGGCCCGTAGGTCGCGAAAATATTGCGATTCAGCATCCGGCCAAACGCATCGCCGATAGCGGCGTCGAACGGACTGCCCGTGACAAGCGTGCAGAGTTTTGGAATCGGTTGCGCCAGTTGAATCTCCGCTGCCGCCTTCAGCCACATCGGCTCCAACGCGTGATTGAGGTCGACCGGATGCCCGTACTCGGTGTAGCCGTTGCAGATCTTCTCGATCTTCTTCGACAGAGTCCGCATCGCCTCCAGCGTCTGATCGTAGTTCAGCGTCTTCGACGGAAACGCCCAGATATTGCCCATCGGCATCGAGCCGAAGCCCTTGCTCACTTTACCGCCGCGCGATTCGACAGTTACGTTGACGTTCAACAGCGTCACGCGATTCACCTCCACGCCGCCAAACTTAATCGGCGTGCGGTAGGTGAAGTCTTCGTAGGAAGCGCCTATCTCCTTGATGCGAATGTCGGTCGGCTTATTCTGCGCGTGTATCGCGGGGGCGGCGGCTAGCGCACCGAGGAAAGTGCGGCGTGAAGTCGTCATGAAAGCCATTGTATGCAATCGGGAACAAACGAATGTGTGGTGGAGTCAGATCAGGCAGGAGGCGTACATGTTTGAAAAAGCGTTGCTGGCGAGGACCAAGCGTAGCCCTTGGTCATGGGGCGGACTTGTTCTGCAGGCCGGTGTTGTCGCAGGCCTTGTGATTGTGCCGATGGTGCATCCGGAAGTGATCGCGGTGATCCTGCCAAAGGCCCTGATTCACGTCCCCGTGAAACAACCGCCGCCAGTCGAAGTGGAGGTGCAACAGACCGCGCAAGCTGCGGCTACGCCAGGTCAGGTAACCGTCGCCCGCCGGTATACCCGGACGATGACCGCGCCGAGTAGCTGGAACAACGCACCGGCCCCATTGATCGATACGGAAGGCGCGCCTCTCGTTCAAATCGGGTCGTCGACTGTTGGCGCCACCAGCATCGGGCCGATAGCCCCCTCTTCCAACTCCCTTCCCACCGCCCCGCCTCCTCCCCCCGAGCGCAAACCCGAACCATCCAAGCTCGTCCGAGTCGGCGGTCTCGTGAAGCCGCCAACGATCGTATTCCGCGTCAACCCCGCCTACCCGCCGCTCGCCAAAGCTGCGCGCATACAAGGCGTCGTCAAACTCGAAGGCATCATCGCCAAGAGCGGCGCGGTCGTTCAGCTCAAAGTCATTGGCGGCCATCCGCTGCTTGTGAAGGCATCGCTCGACGCCGTCGCCCAATGGCGCTACACGCCTACGCTGCTCAACGGCGAACCCGTCGACGTCATCGCGCCCATCGACGTCAATTTCATCCTGTCAAACTGAGCGCGCGATCAGCGCCACCGTCTCGCGGCCATCTAGAAACAAGCTCGGATTCAAATCGGCGCGGCGAAACAGCCGCGCCGATTCCACTTGCAGGCCCGCCTCTTCGGCGTACCGCGCGAGCGTCGTGTCGTCGAACAGATGAACGCTCGACGGCATATTTCCCAACCGCTTATGTGTCGACCAGGCCGCTGCCTTCTCGATCCAACCCGGCCACTGCAAACCCGCGGCCTTGCGCCGTTCAAACTCGGCGACAAACGGCGCGAACGGCGCCTGATAAGGCGTCGCCGCCTGCACGAACAATCGCCCGCCCGGCCGCAGCCACCGCCGAATCGACCGCAAGCCATACGCAACTTGATTGCCCGTCAGGAAATGAAACACACTCGCCGCATGCACGAGATCGAACGAGCCGTCTTCGAAATGCAACTCACGCGGAAACCGAGCGCTGACAATGCTCGCGCCAGGCGCATCGAGCGCGGTGGTGTCGATGTCGTTCGCCGTCACAACAGCCCCCTCCGCCAGCGCCGCACGCGCCGCAATCCCCGACCCCGAGCCAATGTCGAGCGCACGCACGCCCGGCCCACACGCCTCCGCAAACGCCTCGCTCAACGCGCTCAACGAAGCGGCGTGCCAACCCATCTTGTTCCGCGTCAGCGCGGGATTCGGCATGAGGTTAGGGTAGCGCTGGTAGAATAGAAGTTTGAAATACATGTCGCAACGCATCCGTTCGACCACCGTTCTTGCCGTTCGCCGCAACGGCAAAGTGGTGATGGCGGCCGACGGCCAGGTCACGCTCGGCAGCGAGGTCCTGAAAGCCTCCGCCAAGAAACTCCGCAGACTCTACAACGGCAAGATTATCTCCGGCTTCGCCGGTTCCACCGCCGATGCCTTCGCCCTCTTCGCGCGCTTTGAAGCCAAACTCGAACAACACGGCGGCAAGCTCGACCGCTCCGCCGTCGAAATGGCCAAGGACTGGCGGACCGACAAGATGCTCCGTCATCTCGAAGCTCTGCTGCTCGTTTCCGATCTTGACAAGACCTACATCCTGAGTGGCAACGGCGACGTCATCGAACCCGACGAACCGCTCGCCGCGATCGGATCCGGCGGCCCGTTCGCCAAATCCGCGGCCCAGGCGTTGTACGAAAACACCGAACTCTCCGCGCGCGAAATCGCCGAAAAGGCGATGACCATCGCCGGCCAGATCTGCATCTACACAAACCTGAACGTCATTTTTGAGGAGCTGGGCTGATGGTCATTTATCTGCCCGCCCAACATGGCAACGGCGCCGATGAATCGGTGCTGCTCGACGAACTGACGCCGCGCGAAATTGTCCTGGAGCTCGACAAGTACGTCATCGGCCAGGGAGACGCCAAGAAGGCCGTGGCCGTCGCGCTGCGCAACCGCATGCGTCGCCAGCGCCTCGATCCCGACATGGCCGAAGACGTCATGCCAAAAAATATTCTGATGATCGGCTCGACCGGCGTCGGCAAAACGGAAATCGCGCGCCGCTTGGCAAAGCTGGCCAACTCGCCGTTTCTCAAGGTCGAAGCCAGCAAGTTCACCGAAGTCGGTTACGTCGGCCGCGATGTAGAGTCGATGATCCGCGATCTCGTCGAAATCGCCCTCGACATGATCCGCGACGAAAAGCTCGACGAAGTCTCCGACCGCGCCGAACGCAACGCCGAAGAGAAGCTGCTCGATCTGCTGATCCCGCCGCCCGAGAAGTCGAGCGAAAGCGCGGACATGGCCCGCGAGAAACTGCGCGAAAAGCTGCACGCCGGCAAACTCGACGACCGCATGGTCGAAATCGACGTCAAGGACCGCGCGATGCCGTTCGAATTCTTCAGCGCTCCAATCATGCCCGGCCCGGGCGGCATGGACGATGCCGACATGTCGAACTTCAAGGACATGCTGCCGTCGCTGCTTGGCGGCCGCACCAAGAAGCGAAAACTGCCGGTCGCCGAAGCGTTCGACTACCTGATTCAGGAAGAAGAGCAGAAGCTCGTCGACATGGACCAGGTGCAGCGCACCGCCATCGAACGCGTCGAGCGCAGCGGCATTATCTTCCTCGACGAAGTCGACAAGATCGCCGGACGCGAAGGCGGCCACGGCCCCGACATTAGCCGCGAAGGCGTGCAGCGCGACATCCTGCCAATCGTCGAAGGCACCACCGTCAACACGCGCTACGGCTTTGTCCGGACCGATCACATTCTTTTCATCGCCGCCGGCGCGTTTCACGTGTCCAAGCCGTCCGATCTGATTCCCGAATTGCAGGGCCGCTTTCCGATTCGCGTTGAACTGAAGTCGCTCACCGAGGAAGATTTCATCCGCATTCTGCGCGAGCCCAAGAACGCGCTCATCAAGCAGTATCAGGCGCTGCTGGAGACCGAAGGCATCAAACTCAACTTCACCGACGACGCGCTGCGCGAGCTCGCCCGCTTCGCCACCCAGGTCAACGATGTGCATGAGAACATCGGCGCGCGCCGTCTGCATACCATTCTCGAAAAGGTGCTCGAAGAGGTCAGTTTCGAAGGCCCCGATCTCAAGAAGAAAAACGTAAAAGTCGACGCCAAGTTCGTCCAGGCGCGGCTCACCGATATCGTTAAAGATCAGGATTTGAGCAAGTACATATTGTGAGGCACGGGTTGGCGGTCGCGAGTTTGTGGGGCGTCGCCGCCTCGTGCGGCTACGTCGGCGACCCGCTTCCGCCCGCGTTCAACATCCCGCGCCACGTCCAGGACCTTCGCGCCGCGCAAGTCGGCCGCAACCTCGAAGTGCAGTTCACCATCCCGGCCACAACGACTGAAGATCTGCCCGTCAAGAACCTCTCGCGCGTCGAACTACGCGCGGGCCAAATGCCCGTCGGCGGTTGGAACGTCGATCGCTGGTTCGAGTCCTCCAAGGTCACGGCGGTCGAGAAGAGTGATCTCGGCCCGGCCGAAGCGTCGATCGATATCGCCGGATACGCCGGCGCCGAAGTCGTCGTCGCGGTCCGCATGGCGAACGCGAAAGGCCGTTTGTCGGCATGGTCGAACTTGGTCACGTTGCGCGTCGA
>Ga0194122_10005368_pt1 | contig 12012 bp, 20 predicted proteins | sample TA2MahCa10mmetaG_FD_155487 | JGI IMG/M metagenome (GOLD analysis project Ga0194122, IMG submission 155487) | Freshwater microbial communities from Lake Tanganyika, Tanzania - TA2015021 Mahale Deep Cast 10m | ecosystem: Environmental > Aquatic > Freshwater > Lake | place: Tanzania: Lake...
ACAATCTTGCTTTTTTCTTGTCAACAAGTTCGCGGTGTTGGATTGTAAGCTTCTCGCTATGTCCAGTCTGTAGATTGCGAAGTCTTTCTTCGCAATCATGAGTAATTCCAATCTTGACTGGCGAGTTGTTTGATGATATGATATAAATGTAGTAATTCATATTAGTATTTATTGCCCCTTCGTCTAACGGTAGGACAGCGGCCTTTGACTCCGCTTATTGTGGTTCGAATCCATGAGGGGCAGCCATTTATCGGGTTGGTCTAGTGGCTGGGCCTTGGTCTCCAAAACCAAAGAGGTGGGTTCGATTCCTACACCCGGTGCCAAAAATAGTCCTTGAATTGCCCAGCATGTCATTGTATACTTCAGATGTTGTTTGACAATTGAATATGCTCCTGTAGCTCAACGGATAAGAGCTGCTCGTTTCTACCGAGAAGGTTGTGGGTTCGAATCCTGCCAGGAGCGCCATGTATTCCCCTGTAGCACAGCGGTAGTTGCATTCGCCTGTTAAGCGAAATGTCGTTCGTTCGAATCGAACCGGGGGAGCCATTTCATGTGAAGGCATTAATACGGCCCTGTAGTTTAAAGGTAGAACACCCGGCTTATACTCGGCATTGTCTCCAGATTAGAGAGCAGTCCAGGTTCGAATCCTGGCGGGGCCACCAAATACGGACTGATAGCTCAATTTGGTTAGAGCGCGCCGCTCATAACGGTGTGGTTCCAGGTTCAAGTCCTGGTCGGTCCACCACCAGTCAACATAACGCCCATATAGCACAGCGGTAGTGCAGCGGTTTTGTAAACCGAAGGTCGGGAGTTCAATCCTCTCTGTGGGCACCATTTCATGCGGATGTAGCTCAGTCGGTCTAGAGCGCCGGCCTGTCACGTCGGAGGTCGCGGGTTCAAGTCCCGTCATTCGCGCCATTAAGGCCGCATAGCTCAATAGCGTAGAGCAATCGCCCGATAAGCGATAGGTTGCTGGTTCGACTCCAGTTGTGGCCACCAAATCTAAACCCACACTAAAACTCATAGGGTGTGATCATGCTGCCAATAAACCTAACGGGCCCTTAGCTCAATTGGCAGAGCAGCATCCTTTTAAGTTGTGGGTTCGGGGTTCGACTCCCCGAGGGCCCTCCATTTATAGTCTCTTAGTATAACTGGACAGAACACTCGGCTACGGACCGAGAGATAAAGGTTCGAATCCTTTAGGGACTACCATTCAACCCGTGTGTAGCGCAGTCTGGCTAGCGCATCTGCTTTGGGAGCAGAGGGTCGTAGGTTCAAATCCTATCACACGGACCACTACAAACCACTAGCAACTTTAATCATGAAAGGAAAGTGTTCTATGAAAATTCATAATCTTAATGGTATGCAAAAGTCGCTATGTGATATTCTATGGGAGCTAGATGATTCTTCGGAATTATATGTATTTCTTGATGGTCTTCCGAAAAGACTTCGTAAAGAGGCCGAGTCTCTTATGCAGATCATGCTATTAAATAGCTTTGACAACACACAGAATGACGAGTATGCTGATATGATGAGCGATATTTCAAATAAAGAAGGTCACACTATTCACTAAGTAAATTGAAAGGAGGCAACATGTCTATTGGTCTTAGAACGCTCGTGCTAAATGCTGACTATCATCCAATATCATTGTTTCCTCTGCATACAATTCCAGTAGAGGATGCGGTGACACGGCTATTCAATGGCACTTGTCAACTTGTGTATGAGCATGATCGCAAGATCCTCACGCCAAGTCTGAATATGAAGTGGCCGTCAGTAATTGCTCGCCTTGATACCAAGCGTGTCAAGGAACGTGTAAAGCTTGGTGCGGAAGGTCTATACTATCGTGATCATGGTCTATGTGCATACTGCGAAACTCCTCTAACGCTAAAATGCATCACGTTTGATCACGTTGTTCCAAAGAGTAAAGGTGGAATCTATTCTTGGAATAATCTTGTTTCAGCTTGCAGCACCTGTAATCTATTAAAGGGCGATAGTTCCCCTGTAGGTAAATGGGTACCAAAGCGTAAGCCCTACAGGCCAAGCTATTATGATCTTCTTGCTGTTCGCAAGAAGTTTCCAATACAAATTGATGATAAGAATTGGATTCAATTTCTTGGAGGGTGGAAGGCACCAGTGGTAATCAAGAACTAGAAATAGTTCTTGACTTACCTAACAAGATATAGTACCATGTAAATAATGAATTTGGGAGCGTTGGTACTATGGTGTGTGTGCCATTCGACTGTAAATCGGATCCCGTGTGGTAAACAATGCTGGTTCGACTCCAGCCGCTCCCACCAAATTGCGTGGTTGGTATATTGATTGTGCCTCGGCCTTCCAAGCCGATGAAACGAGTTTGATTCTCGTACCACGCTCCAGTATTGCGGATGTAGCACAGCGGTAGTGCGTCACGTTGCCAACGTGAATGTCGTGGGTTCGATCCCCATCGTCCGCTCCAGTTTTGCCCTTGTATCCCAATTGGCAGAGGAGGCTGACTCAAAATCAGCATGTTGTCGGTTCAACTCCGACCGAGGGCACCAAAACACCGAATGCGACGACCAGTATCGCATTCGGTTAGCACCGAAGTACGTTAGAGTTTGAACGTTTAAAGTGACGTAATGGCATATGAGAGGTCATATGACTCATTAGAACCATCTCCGCTTCGGTGCGAATTTATTATGCTCCTGTAGCCCAACTGGCAGAGGCATTGGTCTTAGGAACCAAGTGTTGTGAGTTCGACTCTCACCGGGAGCACCATTTTTTGTCTAAATAAATAAAATTTTATTAGGAAAATATCATGAGTAAAAAAATTAAAAACCTTTTCGAAAAGATTTTTGCCAATAAAGAATATGTTGGTGATCGTAGCAAACATAGAATTTATACTGGCAGATATGAAGATCTTTGTGAATAATTTTTTAGAGGTACTACCTTGAGGTGATAGGTGTTGAGAGTTTAAATATCTTCGGCTGCTTGACATTATATATTCCACATGATATGATCAACTATATATTTAGTGGTTATAAAAACCAATAGAGGATAAAAAAATGCAAACATACACACAGACAAACACAGTAGAACAATATGATGAAGGTCTTCGTTCATATATGATGGGTGTGTACAACCATATGATGGTTGCATTGCTTGTCACAGGATTAACATCATACATCTCAGCACCTTTTCTAAAGCCACTAATGGGAACATCATGGTGGTTTATATTTGCTTTTTTACCACTTGTATTTGTTTTAATACTATCATTTGGATTGCACAAATTATCAATTAGTATGGCCAAAACTTTGTTCTACACCTATGCGGTGAGCATGGGACTTAGTTTGAGTTCCATATTCATGATATTTACTGCAACCAGCATTGCAAAAGTATTTTTTATAACATCTGCAACATTTGCTGCGGCTAGTTTATATGGATATACAACCAAGAAAGACTTGACAAGCATGGGATCATTTCTATTCATGGGAATGATTGGACTATTGATTGCAAGTGTTGTCAATATTTTTTTGGCAAGTTCAATGGTGTCTTGGATCATATCTGTTGTTGGTGTTCTTGTCTTTACGTTGTTGACTGCATTTGATAGTCAAAAACTCAAAGACGAATATCTTAGCGGTGGTGAAGTTTACGGATTTGATTCTCAGGAAAAAAGTTCAATCTTTGGTGCGTTGACATTATATTTAAACTTTATTATTCTTTTCCAGTATCTTCTAAATTTAATTGGTCAAAAGGATGAATAAAATATTGACTTGGTAAAACTTATACTATATAATATACATGCTAGTGTTCTCTAGCAATTTCAAAGGAGAAATAAATGATGAAGTACCTTTTCGCACTTGCAGGTGTTTTGATGGCAACAACTGCCGCCGCCAGTGATCTATATGTTACAGGTGGTCTTGGTACCCGTGTTAAAGGATCTAGTGATGCTGTTGTTAGCCTTGCTCTTGGTAAGGAAACACACAAGAACCTACGTGTTGAAGCTGCATATGAGCACGATACAACTGATACTATCAGAGGTCCCGCATCAAGTAAGAGTAATAGATTTTTTGCTCATGCTCTTCCACAAGTCCAAGTTCCGGGAACTGCACTAACACCATACGTTCTTGTTGGTGTTGGTGTTGATCTTGAGTCACTTGATTCAAGACCATTGTATGCACTCGGTAGTGGTCTTCGCGTTGAGTTGACCAAGTCAACTGATTTAGATTTTCGTTATCGTCGTGTTGATAATGTAAACAATGGAGACAAGCGTGAAGTTGTTTCTGCAGGCATTAGCCTAAAGTTCTAATTTAGTGAGGTGACATGGGTAATCCATGTCACCTTTTTTTTATGCGAAATTTAATATATCAAGTAAACATAATTCAAGGTGAGGATACATATGCTGATTGTATAAAATCAGTTGCAGCATATTGTAAAAAATATAATATTGAGCATATTGTTCAAACTGAACCCTTGTTAAAAATAAAACCAAAAACAAATTATAGAAATCGAAAATATTTTGAATACGACGAGAAGATAAGAAAATATCATAGATTTCATACAGTGCATGTTCCGTATCTGTTGATATACGAGAAAGAAAATGCATTTGATTTACTTCATAGTTATGACAATATTTGTATTTTGGATAGAGATATCTTGATACGTCATTTTGCTCCAAATATTTTTGATGAAATAGAAGACTATGAATTTGCCGGAGTATTAGAAAATGATATTCCTGTTTTGCCAGGAAAGATAAGTGATTTTTTTTCTCGATCAAGAAAAAGATTAAGCATTCAACAGTTTTATCCATTAAAAGATGAGGCTGATTTCAAGTGGACAATGAATGGCGCATCATATTATAACTGTGGAATGATGCTGCTATCTAACAAGATAAAAAAACACTTTGAAAAAGAAAATGCTAGACACTTTTTAGATAGAAAAGAATTTGAAAGATTCATAGAGGGTGAAAATTCTTGGTATCTAAGTACCGAACAAACCCTCATCAATTTTTGGTTAAGAAAATATAAGATTAAAACAAAAGACTTGAGTTGGAAATGGAATGCACTCTATGGAATTCTAGATATGAAAACCATAAACGAAGCATTTTTTGTGCATTTTTTTCAGGACATGAAATACTTGCCTGGTAAAAACATATATGAATCGGAATTAAAAGATCTAAAATGAAAAATTTAATATATCAATACAATTTTGACAACGACAATATAGTAACTGATTATTGTATTGGTAGCGTTAAAAAATATTGTGCAAGACATGAAATTGATTACTTTTGTCAGAAAGATCCAATTTTATATGTAAAGGAATCAAACTTAGATGACAAAAGAGGATTCATAGCCGAATTTGAGAAATTCAATTGCTTTTCAATGATTGATTACGATAACGTTTGCTTTATTGATTCAAATGTTTTTATGAAAAGCGAATCCGAAAATATTTTTGACACTATAAAAAATATACCAGATTATGAGATTGGTATGGTCCATGTTTTTGATCAACCATACGTTAATCGGAAAAATATAAAATACTTTGTGTCAAAAATTGCAAATAATTATCTTGGATTAAGAGATGATGTTTTTCTACCCATAAAAAAAATTCATGACTCAAGCATCATTGACATTGCGTTGGATGATGTTTTTGTCTTTAGTAAAAAAACCATGAAAAAATATTTTGAAAATGTCAAAATTTATGATTGGATTAGGCAAGAAGATTTTGTAAAGTTTACTAAACTTTTGACATATGGTAACGCATCAACACAAGTAATGTTAAACTATTGGTGTTGGAAAAATAACATACATATAAATCGTTTGAATTGGAATTGGAATCTAAATTTCATAGAAAAAAATGTTGAACAAGCAATAGAACATTCAGATAAAGCATATTTTTTTAGTTTTAAGTCAAAAATGGAATATCTCGACTTTGGTTATCATTTGGCAACAAATATCGACACAGGACAAAATGAGCATAACAACAACTTTACAACACGACTAACCTTTTTAAGAAATCTAATAGAGAGCATTGACAAGCCATCAAAAAAAGAAATGGACAATTTGAAATTTTCACATGAAACAATCGAGAAGATAAAACAAAAAGCAATCTCAATTGCAAACGTGCATGATGAAAATGCAAGTTTTCAATCTAGTGATGTCGGATTTATAATTCATCAGTTGGTGAAGGCAATACGACAATTGCAGAGAGAAAACATATGAGGGGATTCATTACGCTTGCACATTCCGAAAATGAACAAGAGCCTGGAGGTAGTTTAGTACATCAGATCTCATGGAGAAATATTGAATATCTAAAAAAACTGGAAGGAAGACATTCAGTAGCAGGACTAATACGAGACTACAAAAAAGTAGACTACATACAAATGGCCTACTTGCAATGTCTTAGTCAAAAGATAAACAATCCCGAGTATCCTTTTGCTGTTATTACTGATGGGAATAGTTTTGATAGACAACCTAAAAAAATACAGGATGCCTTTGATAAGGTAATCTTTCTTGAAAAAAACAGGACTATAGACAAAAAAAGAATAGACTGGCAACTATATGATCTAACTCCCTTTGACGAAACAATTAAAGCTGAATCGGACTTGATTTACACGACGAACATGAAAGATTGGTGGAATGTTCTTACCCAGTATGATGTTGCATTTGGTATGGGTGCACGAGATTACACAGGTAATCTTTCAAAAGTTAGAAAATATAGAAAAGAGTTTGACGATGCATTTGTTCCCGATGTCTATAGCGGTTTGATGTTTTGGAAAAAAACAGAAAGAGCCAAAAACTATTTTGATCTCACGAGAAAGATATATCAAAATTGGGATAGCATACAGAAAAAATTAAATACAAGAGATCCATGTAGCAATGATTTTGTTTTTGGTCTTGCTGCCAAGATGTTTCCAGATGCGACAAATCATATAGATTTTTTCAATCTTGTTCACATGAAACCTGCAATTAATCACATACAAGAACACGAAAAATGGTTTGAAAAATTTTCATGTGTGATTAATCCACCAGACATAGTGATCAACAACATAAAACAAAAATATCCTATTCACTATTTTGAAAAAGATTGGATTACAGATGAATTGATAGAAAAATATGAGACATCACTATCATTGAAAAAGATTTCTATCCTTACTTAACCAAATGTTATCCAATTCAACAAAATCATTTATCTTATTTACAAACAAAGAATTTTTTTGTGCAAATAGCACACCTTCATTCGCACCCATCCAAATCATGTCATCCCATGAGTTGATCCATTTGCTAATTCTAGAATAACTTTTTCTAAAATTATATGTGGGAACTGAATACAGTTTAACAACCTCACGAAAAGCCGATCTCCATTTGTGTTTAGGACTAGACATTCGTATTTCACTAACTATCTCAGTATTTGTCATCGCGTAGTGAACGACATTTTTGTTTAAAGTTGTTTTTTTTAAACTAACTTTCATCATATTGTCGCCAGGCAAATTATGTTCCTCATCCTCTTCATTTTTTTGAAGATATAAACTTTTGTCCCATAATTTTATGCTGGCATTTCCATAGGCATCCCTAATAAAAGGATTCCAGGTTCTCCAGAATTGAATGTGTTTAGATGTTCCTTTTACTTCAGGAATCGGTTTTACTAAATATGTATCCCCATCCACGGTGTAGAAAAAATCTTCATCGCATTGAGTAGCACATGCAAGATGTGCATTGTAGACACCTTTGACGCCATGAACTCGTTGGGCTTGCGGATGAAATTGCAAAACTCGTTCGTAATGCTCATCAGCCTCAGGTTCATCATAAGATATAAAAAAGATAGGATACATGATAGACTTTCACATGATGATATATCATATATATGTGACATGTAATAATAATAAGGCACACAATGTTATTTTTTATACTTGCTCTGGCAATGATTCTATTAATGTTTCAAATTCATATAATTGACCCTTGACATTTCCAGAACTATCGAGTAGTATGATGAGCATGAAGATCATCTACGTTCGTAACAGTTCTGGAAAGAAAAAGCCTTCCAATTCCAAGAAGATGGAAGCACTTCGTCTGGAACATGCAAAGTTTCTCGCATCGGTTGGCTACAAGGGCGGCACCTCGCAACTTGTCAAAGCCAAACCAGTTTTTTTGGAAAAGTCGGATGCGACTGAGATTCCTTCCAGTTCCCTGCAAAACATGATTGCACCCTGTCCAAAGCGCGATATCTTTGAACGCACTCGGAATGAATCCGATGAGGTCAAAGAAGCCATTCGGCAGAAGGCTGCCAGAACTGCGCCGGCTTATAATAAGGGCGCGCTGCAGTACATCACCGATGGTGACAATCTCAAGACTTTGGGAAGAAAGGTGTAACATGAGAGACAATATCAAGCCAAGCCTAATGGATACTGCAATTATTCCAAGGAAACAAAAGAAGATTTATCACCAGTCAGAATCCATTTCATTGATGGCAAATCAAGTGGAAAGTCTCAAAAATGCCCTTGACAACATTCGTCAGATATGCGAGAATGAGAACATTAGACCAAAGATGAAGTTGTGTCTTGTGGAAACCATTTCGGGTCTTGCTCTTGGACTAAATGATGACTGAATATACCCCAGAACAGATTGAAACTATAAAGTTGCGAGCAAGGCGACTGATCAATGGTGTTTCGCACACACCAACTTTCATTGATGCCAATCATCTAATGATTGAACAGCTCCTAAATATAATTGATCAATATGATAGGCTCAAGGAGGCCTCAAATGCGTAATGTTGTTCTTTCTGTTATTGCTGCTTCTATGCTTACCGGCTGTCTTGCTACTGGTCCTAATCAGACTGGCGGTGCTGTTGTTGGCGGTGTCGCTGGAGGCGTTCTTGGTTCTATGTTTGGTGGTGGTACCGGTCGTCTCGTTGGCACTGGCCTTGGCGCTGCCCTTGGTACAGCTGTAGGCTCTTCTGTTGGTGCGTCGATGGATCGCCAAGAGCAGATGCAGAATCAGCCCGTGCATCAGCCATATTATGCGCCGTCGCATATGTATGGTCAGAACAATCTTTCTCGACCACACTCTTCAGCTGGTGAGGAATCAGCATATAATCGTGGTCGTGCAGAGCGTGAAGCTCAGATTCAGCAACGTCGTGAAGAGAACGCATATATGCGAGGTCTTCGCGGCTACTAATGAGGGTTTTCCGTGATAGAATTTGTTGTTTATACCAGCCCCTCCTGTGGATACTGCAGAATGGTCAAAGATCTAATCTTGGCAAATGGACACAAGTATATTGAAAAGTCCATTGGAAAAGATTTGACGAAAGAAGAGTTTTTCGCTAAGATGGGTCCAAACGTCAAGAGCGTTCCCCAAGTTTTCTTTGGTGACAAGAGAATTGGTGGATATGAAAGTCTTCGTGAGTATTACGAAGAAGTGACAAATAATTTTGGAAAGCAGGGATTCTAATGTATACAAAGCATCAACTCAAGGAATTTTGCCAGAATGGTGTTGTTACCGTGGTCTTTACAAAGGCTGACGGATCTGAACGCACCATGAAGGCCACTCTTCTACCCGAGTATGTAAACAATGGAAAAACTTTGCTTCAGGAGAGCGAGAACAAGCGCCCAGAAAATCCTGATGTCCTTGCTGTATGGGACGTTGATGCAAATGGGTGGCGGAGTTTTCGCATTGATTCAATCAAGGGAGTTTCATAATGCCACACGCACACAAGAATCGTCCACGCAAGGGCCGCCGCAAGATTGGCTCCAAGAAGCGTCGCGCACGTTCTCTTCGTAAGTAAAATATCTGCCCACATAGACCAACTGGCAGAGTCAAGGGACTTAAAATCCCTGTGTTGTGAGTTCGAATCTCACTGTGGGCACCATTTTGGAGAATGCAATGGCTCTATCTGTCAAGATCGCAAGAAAACCCAAGAAGCCTCGTGTAACTCGTGAGATCAATCTCGGATCTGAGCCGCGCTTTGATCCAAATAAGATCGCCGAATCATCTGAGCTTGCTAATGCATACTCTTGGTACAATACCGAGTATGACTATGCCGATTCGCGTAGATTTCTTTTGACCTATCTAAAGGCCAATGGATATGACAAGGTACAGATTGAAAAGGTATCTAATCTTCCTCTTACATTTCATGTGACCACAGTTGGTTGGATTGCGCGTATTCTTTCGCGTGGAGCAACTGTAAACGATCAATGTCGTGAATGGTTTGATGATCAGCTTCAGAACATTCAGGCTCATGAACCCAAGAATGTTGTCGTTGAGTTGAAGCCTACTGTTGATCGGTCATTTCTGTTGTTTGATCGCATTGTATCCACGATTGACGAGCAGTTGGATCTTTTCTTTGATGACAAGGTTGAGTCTTGGAATCTGAAGGAACATCTTGCTGGTGTGACTATCACTCCTGCTGCGGCCAAGCGTGTTGTTTCTCATTATCAGCGACTCATGGACGAATATGATGAGGCTCTGACTCGCAAGGACGAGCAGCTGAACGAGGCTTATTCCAAGATCTCTCGTCCCAAGCTGAAGCGTATGCGCGAGTTTCTCGCTTCCATCATTGCGTCTCTAAGCGCAGAGAGTCACAAGGCCAAGGTTGTTCGTGCTGCTCGTGCACCTCGCGCGAAGTCTGCTCATCAGCTTGTGCAGAAGATGAAGTATCAGCTTTCGTCCAAGGAACCAGATCTTCTCAGCGTTGCTCCTGAGTCCATTATCGGTGCTTCCCAACTGTGGGTGTACAATACCAAGACGAGAAAGCTTGGTGTGTATAACGCACAGGGTGCTTCTGGACTCAAGGTCAAGGGTTCCACGATTATTGGTTTTGATGAAGCGACTTCGGTATCCAAGAAGCTTCGCAAGCCCGAGAAGGTTCTGCCTACAGTCACTCAAGGTGGAAAGGTCGTACTACGTTCTGTGCTGGATGATATCAATGCTGTTGCTTCTGCCTTGACAGGGCGCATCAATGGTGATACAATTCTGCTTAGAACTGTGAAGTGAGGATAAAGCATATGAATAATGAATATTGCCCTGATCGGTGGCTGATCGTTAAGATCAGCCACCCAGACTATACGCCCATTGAGATTGTACCCGAAGATGTTGATCCTCTCACTTTGGTGGTTGAAAATAACAATGAAACATAAAACCTCACCAAAAGATCTAGTCAAAGCTGTTAGAGTTATTGCTAACTGGTTTGATGAGCAAGCAGCAAAAGCTGCTGAAGATGCTAATTGTTGGGGTCATGTTATTCGTGCGCGAGCCCTTGATGAGGTGGCAGATCTTTTGAAAAAACAAACAAAAGTTCTATCGCATTTGTTTCCGGAAAGATCTGGCGCATATTTCATCTGTGGTGAGAGCGGAGATAAAGATGAGATGGGACTGCCTGAACGCATCCTAGTATGTCCTAGTTATGGCTTAGATGGAATGGCTGTTTATACAAAGACAACGGATTATACTGCGCCGCAATATTGATAATTTTTGCACGGAGAAAAATTTAAATGTCTATTTACGTACTGATAATTTTTGCACACGTTGGAATGCTTTCTGGTAACAATAACAGTAATGCGCTTACTGTAGCAGAATTCACTTCGAAAGAGCGGTGCGTCGCAGCAGGTCGCGCAGCAGAAAAACTAGCCTCTGGCACCGTGAAGAAAATCGAATGGGGGTGTGTGGAAAAATGAAATAGCCTAGTTGCTACTGTATCAAATGTCATGATGAGTGGGCATCAAAACAAGATCCACCCACATTCAGAGCATTTTCATTTCCTATTAGATTTGCTTGCGAGATTTGTGGGAACAAGCGTTGTCCGCATCATTCAGATCATCGTCTTGCTTGCACAAATAGCAATGAGCCTGGACAGTCTGGAAGTATCTACGAATGAAATATTATTCTTATCTTGAACCAACCGAAGAAGGTAATGTTATATTAACTAAAAGCGAACAGGAAATCATAGATTCGTATTACGATTTTTGGTATGATAGAATGTGTAAGAAATTTGGTAAAGGTCATGTGGATGCAAACTATACCAAACATGATTGCATTGATGATT
>Ga0194122_10005372_pt1 | contig 12008 bp, 12 predicted proteins | sample TA2MahCa10mmetaG_FD_155487 | JGI IMG/M metagenome (GOLD analysis project Ga0194122, IMG submission 155487) | Freshwater microbial communities from Lake Tanganyika, Tanzania - TA2015021 Mahale Deep Cast 10m | ecosystem: Environmental > Aquatic > Freshwater > Lake | place: Tanzania: Lake...
TCACTACGGTGCGTAAGTGGGTGGTAAATAATATGGACAGTGACCCTAACACTATCATCCGTAAAATCTATAATACATTGAGTGAAGTGCTTGAGGGCTCTTCTATTCCTCCTGCTGTGTTGGTGCTTGCTAAGTATCAATATCAGATTGCCTTTGTAGCTGACCAAGAAATAAATCTGTTAGCTGCACTAACCGAAATCATGTGTGAGTGTAAATTCAAATGAAATCGTTAAAAACACCTCTTCGTTATCCTGGCGGTAAATCTCGCGCCATCAAATATCTACTTCCAAAGTTTCCTAAAGACATCACAGAATATCGCGAACCTTTTCTGGGTGGTGGTAGTGTTGCTATCGCATTCACTAAAGAAAACCCAGACATTCCTGTGTGGGTGAATGACCTTTATAATCCTCTCTATACATTCTGGTGTGTTCTTCGTGACGAATCACAAGAACTGTACGAATGTATCAAAGGATATAAAGAAGACTACGGCACTCCTGAGCTTGCCAGAGAACTCTTCAATCAAATGAAGATTGCAATCAATCATCCAGAAGCAGAAGATTTCTATCGTGCTGTAGCATTCTACATTATCAATAAGTGTAGTTTCTCTGGTCTGACTGAAAGTTCTTCTTTCTCACCACAAGCAAGCATTAGTAATTTCTCTATGAATAATATTGAGAAACTTCCTGGGTATGGTGAAATTATTAAAGACTGGAAAATCACTAATCTTAATTACTGGGAGATGATGATGACATCTGCTCCTGTGGGAACATTCTGGTTTCTTGACCCTCCTTACGATATCAAAGATAATCTCTATGGTAAGAAAGGAGAGCTTCATAAAGGATTTGACCATCAGATGTTTCATGCCTACATAACTCAAGGTAATATAAAAGATAAGTGGATGATTACCTACAACACCAATCCTACACTTATGGAATGGTATAATGGATATAATCAAACTAAATGGGATTTGACTTATACAATGCGTTCTGTGGGTGACTACATGAATGAGCAAAAAGACCGAGCAGAGCTTTTGATTACTAACTATGACGAAACCAACTTTATCCGAATATCTGACTTCTATCAATCAAACCAAGAAGTCGGTAGTTATTGATGAAGAATCAGAAAAAGCATATCCACCTTTCATCATTAATAAATGTTTATCTGGTTTTTTAGATACCGTTTTGTTTTCTAATGAAATGAATCTATACCCACATCTAGATAAGAAGATGCAATATGACTTTTTTATAAATAGTATCAGCCCAAGGAAACGTTTTAGTCCATGGGAAAAGAAATCTTCAATAGATTATCTTGATGCGGTCAAAGAATATTATGGGTATAACACCGATAAAGCTTTGCAAGCCTTGAGAATTTTAAATAAACAACAACTTGAAGATATTAAACGCTTAGTAAATAAAGGTGGAAGACAATGACAACTGATGTAGAAGTTAAGTGGAATCAAGCTGATATGGTTGAGGTGACTCTTAACGAACCTGATGATTTTCTAAAGGTTCGTGAGACGCTTACTCGCATTGGTGTTGCTTCTAGAAAAGAAAAAATTATATATCAATCTTGCCATATTTTACACAAACAAGGCAAGTATTACATTGTGCATTTTAAAGAATTGTTTGCTCTTGATGGTAAGAAAACAAATCTTTCGCTTAATGATGTGCAGCGTAGAAACAGAATCATTCAACTTCTCAGTGATTGGGGATTAATTGCTGTTGTAAAAGCAGATGCTATTGCAGATGTTGCACCGTTGAATCAAATTAAAGTCCTCGCCTTCAAAGAAAAAGATGAATGGACGCTTGAAAGTAAATACAACATTGGTCGTAAAAAGACCGAAGTAACCGAATAATTTAGTGGGGGAGTCCACACTCCTCTTTTTTATGCTCCTTGATATATAATATTAAGAGATGCCTTCGGGGTCTCAATTTAAAACTCGCTTATTCAAGGAGCAATCAAATGACGAATACATATACATGGGATGTTTACACCCCATTCAACGTAGGATTGGAAAATGTTTTTAATCGACTAGATGCAATGTCTGGTCATAATACAAGTTATCCGCCCTATAACATTATCAAAAACGACAATGCTAACTACGAAATTGAAGTCGCTCTGGCTGGATTTAAGTCAGATGAGATCGAAATCTCTACAGAACAAAACATTCTCAGAGTTGCCTCTAAGGTTGAGAAACGAGATTCTGAGAGAGAGTATATTCACAAAGGTCTCTCCAAGCGTTCATTCTCCCACAGCTGGCAACTCGCAGATGATGTCAGAGTATCCTCTGTAGATTTTGCAGATGGTCTATTAACAATCTCATTGGAGAAGATCATCCCAGAACATCAGAAACGTACCACATATAATATTGGTGCTGGTAAGCAACAACTTCTAACCGAAGGATAAATAAACGCGGGGTAACCCAAATATCGTCGGCGCTAGAGGCACGGCTGGTCAGAATCAGCCCTTGCCTCTTTTTTATTTTTGTGCTACAATGTAATTATAAATTGGAGAATAGTATGGTCCCTAAAGTTTTAGTGATGAAAACAAGCGAACGTGTTATTGCTGGTGTTTCTGAAATGACAGATAATAATACTGGTAAAGGAATCTGCCTGGTTTTAAAATGTCCTTACATTCTAACTCTCAATCCCAAAGAAGAAGGTGGAGAAGAATATTCAGTAAACTTTAGTAAGTGGAATCCTTTTTCTTCTAGTAATAGTTTTAATATTCCATATGATTCTGTAGTTGCTCTTGGTGATGTTGATCAAGGAATCTTGGATGTTTATTTAGAAAAATTTAGTGCAGAATTGTATTATGAGGAGGAACAAGAAAATGCAGAATCTGAAGTTGATCTTACTGAAGAGTAATGAATCTTTGCTTGCACAAGTAGAAGAATTGGAAGTTGAATATGGTTTGCCTAATTGCAAACTGGTTGAGCCATATTCAGTAGGCACAGATTACATTTATGAGGGCGAAGAAAGGTGGAATCCTAATCTAGATCCAGATGATTTCATCGGAAAACCATGTCAAAAAAGGATTGCGCTTGAGCGTTGGCCGTGGTATACTGACCAGAGAGAAGTCCTGTTTCATGCGGATAATATCTTAACGATTTTGTCTCCAAATGCTGAAGCAGTGAAAGCATATATTGATGCAGTCCCTAGCATACTTAATGAAGAATCTGATGAAGTTTTACAAGAACGTTGAGCAAGTTGGTAATAAAATTCTGGTCCGTGCTCATGAAAATGGTAATGATGTAATCTATAGGGAGGAGTTTAAACCCTCCCTTTTCGTGTCTTCAAATAAACAATCAGATTATAAAACACTTGACGGTCGCAATCTTCGTCGTGTCATGCCTGGCACCATTGCTGATTGTAGGCAGTTTGTGCAACAATATGCTGACGTAGAAGAGTTTGAAATTCACGGAAATACTAGATACTTATACCAATACATCAACGAAAAATATTCCGAAGATGAAATCAAATTTGATAGCTCACTCATCCGTGTCTTCACGATGGATATTGAGACGGCAGCAGAAAATGGATTTCCTAACATCGAATCTGCTGACCAGGAGATTCTGCTTATTTCTATTCGTGATTCTTATACAAATAGGATCATTGTTTGGGGAAGCAAAAGTTTCTCGACTGAAGACAGGCAGGTTGATTACATTCATTGCGACGATGAAAAGAAACTTCTATCATGTTTCCTTAGATGGTGGCAAGAAAATTACCCCGACGTAATTACTGGGTGGAATGTACAACTATTTGATATTCCATATATCTGTCGCCGCCTGGATAGAATCCTTGGTGACAAGTATACTAAACTTTTGTCGCCCTGGAAATTGATTTCTGATAGAGAAATTTATATTAAAGGTCGTAAGCAGATTGCTTACGATATTCCTGGTATTGCGTGTCTTGATTATCTTGAATTGTATAAAAAATTTACTTATACAAATCAAGAGTCATATCGCCTAGACCATATTGCATTTGTGGAGTTAGAGCAAAACAAACTTGATCACTCTGAGTTTGATACCTTCAAGGAATTCTATACAAAAGATTGGAATAAGTTTGTTGAATATAATATTCATGACGTGCGCCTTGTCGATAGACTTGACGACAAGATGAAGTTGCTTGAGCTGGCATTTACTATGGCATATGATGCTAAGGTAAATTATGAAGATGTATATTCTCAGGTGCGTATGTGGGATAACATTATCTTTATCTATCTCGATAAGATGAAGATTGCTATTCCACCTAAAAAAGATTCCCGTAAGGATTCGCAGTATGCTGGCGCATATGTAAAAGAACCTATTCCAGGAATGTATGATTGGGTTGTGTCATTTGACCTTAATTCGCTGTATCCTCATCTCATCATGCAATACAACTTGTCGCCCGAGACTCTCCTACCGCGCCGCAGCAGCGTCAACGTTGACATGCTGCTAGATAAGAAGCACGACACCTCAGACCTTGTGGGAGAAACTCTGTGTGCTAATGGGACACATTATACCACTCAGCACCAAGGGTTTCTTCCTAAGTTGATGGAAAAGATTTATGAAGATCGCACCATCTACAAAAAGAAGATGCTTGCTGCTAAGCAACAATATGAGAAGACCCCAACAATTGAGTTGAGAAAAGAGATTGCTCGCTGCAATAACATTCAGATGGCACGAAAGATTCAACTCAACTCTGCTTATGGTGCTATCGGTAACGAGCACTTTCGTTACTATAAACTTGAAATTGCTGAGGCAATCACTCTTTCTGGTCAACTATCTATTCGCTGGATTGAGAATAAGATGAATGCCTATCTTAATAAGATTCTAAAAACACAGGATGTTGACTATGTTATTGCTTGTGATACTGACTCTATGTATCTTAACTTGGGTCCTCTGGTTGAAACTGTATACAAGGGCAGAGAGAAAACTTCTGAAAGCATTGTCTCGTTCCTTGATAAGGTCTGTGGTATGGAATTTGAAAAGTATATTGAAAGTTCTTACCAAGAATTGTCTGACTACCTCAACGCCTACGCGCAGATGATGAAGATGAAGCGTGAGAATATTGCTGAGCGTGGTTTCTGGACTGCGAAGAAACGATATGTGCTCAACGTATGGGACAGCGAAGGTGTGCGTTATTCTAAAGCAAAGATGAAAATTTGTGGCATGGAAACTGCTCGCTCATCTACACCTGCTTACTTCAGAGATAAATTAGTAGAAGCATACACAATTATCATTACTAAAACAAACGATGAGTTGATTGACTTTATTGATGATATTAAAGAAGACACCAAAAAACAAAATTATCTCAACATTGCTTTTCCTCGCGGTTGCAATGGATTGAGTAAGTATCGTAATGGCACTGACATTTATGCTAAAGGTTGTCCAATTCAAGTGCGTGGTGCTTTACTTTATAACTATTATATTAAAAAGAATAAATTAGAGCATAAGTATCCTATCATTCAAGAGGGTGAAAAGATTAAGTTTTTATATTTAAGGACCCCTAATCCCATTGGGGAAAATATTATTGCTTTCTTTCAACAACTTCCTAAAGAATTAAATCTTGAGAAGTATGTTGATTATACTACACAGTTTGAAAAATCGTTTCTCGAACCGTTAAAAACTGTGCTAGAATGTATTGATTGGCAGTACGAGCGTCGTGGGTCACTATTAAGTTTTTTTAGTTGAGGTATTATGAATTTTTTACAATCCGTTATTAAGGAGTTAGATAATGAATACGCAAGTGTTGTTGAAGATGGAATCACATCTGGTGACTGTGAATCGTTTGTGGATACTGGTAGCTACATTCTCAATGCTCTTATTTCTGGTAGCATCTATGGTGGATTACCTGCCAACAAAATCACGGCACTGGCGGGCGAATCCTCAACGGGCAAAACTTTCTTTGCTCTTTCAATCGTCAAGCACTTCCTTAGCAATACGCCAAATGCTCAAGTAATTTATTTTGAAACAGAATCTGCTGTGTCTAAAGACATGATGGTTTCTCGTGGTATTGATGTAAAGCGTGTAGGTCTTGTGCCCGTTACTACTGTGCAGGAGTTTCGCACACAATCTATTAAGGTAGTAGATGAATATATGAAACTAAAGAAAGAAGATAGACCACCGCTCTTGTTTGTGCTGGATTCTCTTGGAATGCTTTCAACCTCTAAGGAGGTGCAAGATGCCACTGATGGTAAAGAAACTCGTGACATGACTCGTGCTCAAGTCATCAAATCGATCTTTAGAATCCTGTCACTGAAACTGGGGCAAGCTAGTATTCCTCTTATCGTTACCAACCATACATATGAAGTAGTGGGTGCATATGTGCCAACGAAAGAAATGGGTGGTGGCACTGGTTTGAAGTATGCTGCATCAACGATTCTTTTCTTATCAAAAAAGAAAGAAAAAGATGGCACCGAAGTTGTTGGTAATATTATCAAAGTGAAGGCACAAAAGTCACGCTTCACAAAAGAAAATTCAGACATCGAGACAAGGCTCTACTATGACGCAAGGGGATTGGATAAGTATTATGGACTATTGGAGTTGGGTGAGAAATACGGAGTATTCCAGCGCAAGGGTAATCGGATTGTTGTTGGGGAATCTTCCGTTTATCCTTCTGTTATTCTTGCCAATCCTGAGAAGTATTTCACGCCCGAAGTAATGCAGGCACTTGATGAATGTGCCACTAAAGAATTTTCATATGGAGTAGTGGATGGAGAGAATTGAAACAACAATCTTACGCAACCTCCTATGTAACGAACAGTTTTATAGAAAGGTTGTGCCTTTTGTAAAACCAGATTACTTTAATGAAATCCATGAAAAAGTAATTTATGAAGAAGTGTGGAATTTTGCAAGCAACTATGAGTTAGTACCTACTAAAGAAGTATTAACAATTAACTTAGAATCAAGGAAAGATTTAAATGAGGAAGTATATCAAAACGCAGTTAAAACGATTCAAGAATTTACTACTGAATCAGTCGAACACCAGTGGTTGCTTGACACCACAGAAAAGTGGTGTAAAAACAGAGCCATCTATCTCGCACTTTTGGAGTCTATCAAAATCGCAGATGGCGGCAATCAGAAAGTATCAGCTGATGCGATTCCAAGCATTCTCCAAGATGCCCTAGCAGTATCTTTTGACGAGCATGTAGGTCATGACTATGTTGGTAATGTAGAAGAAAGATATGATTTTTATCATCTCAAAGAAGATAAGATTGCTTTTGACCTAGATAAATTTAATTCAATTACAAAAGGTGGACTTCCAAATAAAACATTGAATGTTGCTCTTGCTGGCACTGGGGTGGGTAAATCTCTATTCATGTGTCACTGTGCTGCTAATTGTTTGCAGCAAGGTAAGAATGTTTTATACATTACACTAGAGATGGCAGAAGAAAAGATTGCTGAAAGAATTGACGCTAATCTTTTAAATGTAAATATTAAAGATATTGGAGGATTGCCAGAGATGATCTTTACTTCTCGCATTCAAGAGATTGGAAGAAAAACTCAGGGTCGCCTAATCATCAAAGAATATCCTACAGCATCAGCACACGTTGGTCATTTCAAATCTCTTCTCAATGAACTCCAACTCAAAAAGACTTTTAAACCTGATATCATTTTTATCGATTACCTTAACATCTGTGCTAGTGCAAGATATAAAGGAGCAATTGTAAACTCCTATACCTATGTCAAAGCAATCGCAGAAGAACTTAGAGGATTGGCAGTTGAGCACAATGTTCCGCTGGTATCTGCTACCCAAACTACAAGGTCTGGGTTTGGTAATAGTGATGTCGATCTCACTGATACCAGTGAGTCCTTTGGTTTGCCAGCTACTGCTGACTTTATGTTTGCTCTCATCTCTACAGAGGACTTGGAAAAGGATGGTCACATCCTTGTCAAACAACTTAAAAACAGATACAACGACCCCACATTTAACAAGAGATTTTTGATTGGGGTTGACAGAGCGAAGATGAAACTGTATAATGTAGAAGTAGCAGATTCTTCAATCATCATGATCGATGAGGAAGAGTATGAATATGAAGATTCTAAACCAAAAAACAAAACCAACAAGTTTACCGAATTTATTGTATGACACGACAGATTGATTTTAATAAGTATGAGCACTTTGTAGATGCTGTAACTTCAAAAGCATCCAAAGATTTCGTCAACTTCGCAGAGCGTATTGGTGAGCTTGACCGTGAAGGTGCAAACATTGAGCGTCTACTGACTGCTGGTGTTGGCATCAACGCTGAGGGTGGTGAGTTTTTGGAGATTATTAAGAAGATGATTTTCCAAGGTAAACCCTGGAATAAAGATAATCGGGAGCATCTTATCATTGAGCTAGGTGACATCATGTGGTATGTCGCACAAGCAACACAAGCACTGGAGATTTCTATTGATGAAGTCATCGCCCGCAATGTCAAGAAACTTGAGCGGCGATACCCCGAGGGCACCTTTGACCCGTACTTCTCTGAAAACCGTGCCGCAGACGACCGATAATGATAAACCTCCCGCTAAATACTAACAGGGAGGTTTTTTCATATGGCAAAGCAATTAGATTTATCTGGGTTTGGGGATCAATTTAAAAAAGCAATTCGTGATGTCATGGATTCCCTTGGGGATGAAAATTTTTCTTTTTATGAATTTGATGTAACAAAAATTGCTGACCCAACTGGCAGATCAAAAATTTTCTTTGCTCTTAAAGTAATTGTTCCTAGAGCAAAGAGAACAAAAGCAGCATTTATGATTGCTCAAAATGTTGCTAGTAAGGGATATACTGCAGTTGATACTAAAGGAACTGGTAATCAATTAGACATTGATGTTAGTGGTAAAACTTTAAGAATTGATATTAAACCTCAAGGTGGTGGATCTGGCGGCGGTGCTGCCGAAACTGCGAGGAATGAAGCGGCACAATGTCTTTATGCTGCTCTTGCTTTTAATGTATATAGGGGAGTAATAGATGAAGATATTCCTATTGCATTAAGTGATTTTGAAAAAGCATCAAAAATAATTGATGTTGATGTGCCATTTGAGCAACTCCTCCCAGAAGAATTGTCTAAAGAATGGCAGATATCTTCTATTAGAGGAGCAAATAAATTATGGCAAACATTTCACAATACTGGCAAGAGTTATATTTTTTGTAGGGGTGGTGGTCCCGACGATAAACAAATTAAAAAAGCATATCAAAGAGCCAGAAGAAGTATGCTGAAAGATCCTAATGTTAAGGTAGTATTTTCTTCCGAAGACAAATGGAATCCTGCTGATATTTGGATGGTATCAACTACTTTCGATCCTAGTGAATTAGATCAATATAAGACAGTTGATACTATAAATGAATTCATAAAAGAGAAATATGAAGAGAGGGAATTAATTGGTGTTTCTTTGAAAAAAATGAAAGGGGCAGCAAAACTAAAAGTTTTGAATTATAACTCAAATGATAAGATGAAAGAACTAGATGAAGTTTCTTTCGCTGGATATTGGTCGAGATATAAAGATGATAAAAGGAAAAGTGATGATGATGGATATCCAATGGATGTTTATCTTTACTGGAAGACGGGTAGTAATTCACAGTCAACGCGATTTCAATCAAGAAATTTTGGTGGATCATCTTCTCCATCATGGCAATTGGAACTAAAAGGAGTGTCAGCTGCTCAGGGTCGATGTGGCGGAGGAAGTATAGTAGAAATTTTAAAATCTTTAAACGTATCTTATCCAGGTATTACTAGTGGATGGAATAATAGAACATTGTGGTCTGATTGCAAACCAACAAATAAATCGAAAAAAGATGCTATTAATGATGAACTAATTTCATTATTTAATAAATACTCTGCTCCTAGACCAACTGCAAATTATCCTGGAGATGTGCAAGCCAGATTGGAACTTAGTAACAGAACGCAGTCATATAGATATAGCAAATTAATGGGTCTTCGTTTATTGGATTGTATCTCGACTTCTGGAAAAGCAGATGAGATTATAAAAGCATTATATTGTTATGCTGGATCTCAAACCGATAAATCATCTGTTCATGTTAAGTTGATGGATTAGAAAAGGCATAGTGTCACTTTTTAAACTGTCCACGCTATCGCCAAAAATTTTAAAAATCGTGTATAGTATATAAATGGCAAACATCAAGCAACTCAAGCATTTAGAGCATCTTGAAGATGAGATGCTGAACTACGGCACGGAAGGATGTGAGGCGGCAATTTCTTTCTTGAAAGAATTGAAAAAAATGCTTGGGCATCAGGAGAGTGCTGGGTTTATGCAAACGAAATGGGACGGAGCACCGTCTGTAGTTTGTGGTGTTGATCCTTTATCTGGAGTATTTTTTGTTGGTACAAAATCTGTTTTCAATAAAACAGAACCTAAAATGTGTGCTACTGAACAATCTGTAGATTCTTATTATGATGGAGACCTCGCTGAGAAACTTAAATTTTCTTTGCGATACTTTAGTAAGTTAGGTATAAAAGGAGTTATTCAAGGTGATTTGTTATTTACGGATTCCACCAGAAACACAGAAACAGTAGATGGAGAAAGACTTTATACTTTCAGACCAAATACTATTACTTATGGAATACCAGTTGATCATGAAATAGGAAAAGAAATTGGTAAAGCTAAAATAGGAGTAGTGTTTCATACGCATTACACTGGAAATTCTTTACCTGAAATGCAAGCCCGTGCGGGCGCACCAATCAATACTTTTAATAAAGTTTCTGAAGTAGCAGTAATTGATAATGACACCCCTATGCATCGGGTTGGTTTTTCTAAAACAGAAATGCAAAAGTTTGATAATTACATCACTAAAATAGAACGTATGTCTCAGTTGTGTGGAGATTTTCTCGATGACTTAGTGAGTAACTTTGGCACTACTGGAGATTCTAAGTTTCATATTTCTTCATATCTCAAACAGTTCTTCAATAGCGAAATCAAAAATGCCAGAAGTATTAATAATATCGATGAAGCAATTAATGAATTGATTAATTTTTATCATGAGAAAATGAGCAAAGAACTTGCTAAAATTAAGACAGTAGATAACTTGACCAAGAAACGCACTCTTGTCTATAAGAGTGAAAATTATTTGTTGGATAATGTTTATAAATTTAAAACAATGATTGCATTATATAAAGAGCTTCAGGCAGTCAAGCAAATGGTTATAGATAAATTAGATCATCTTGAAGAGTTTAGAACTTTCGTGCAAACTGATAATGGTTATAAAGTTACGTCTCCTGAAGGATACGTTCTTCACAAAGATGGTAGTATGATTAAGTTTGTCAATCGTCTTGAGTTTGCATACAACAATTTCACCCTACAAAAACAATGGCGTTAGAAGGAAAGGTTTGCTACTTTACTTTTGGTAGATTTCAACCACCAACAACAGGACACAAAGAAAATTTTGACGGCGTAAAAAAAGAAGCTGGGCAGAATGATTATCGCATTTATATATCACAAACTGTAGATACTAAAGGCACTAACCCATTACCTCCTGATATAAAACTTGCTTACATGAATAAAATGTTTCCAGAGCATAAAGGAAAAATATTTTCTGGACCTAAACAACCAGTTGAAATTCTTCAGGATTTAATGCTTGCTGGATATGACGAAGTTGTTTTTTTGGTGGGTTCTGATAGAGTATCTGCAATGCAGTTTCTCCATAAATACAATGGACAGGATTTTTCTTTCAGAAAAATTGATATTAGATCTTCTGGTAGCAGAGATGCTGATGGCGACACATTTGCTGTCTCTGGCACTAAAATGAGAAGAGCTGCATTTGCTGCAGATTTTAAGACTTTTCGTAAAGGTGTTCCTGCTGCTTTAAAAGATGCAGATTGCATGAAGTTGATGAATGAAATTAAAACAAGATTGCCAAAAACATTTAAATAAAATATGAAATCACTGAAAGACATCTTACAACAATCACAACAGAAATCCTACATGCTTGGCAAAGTATTTGCTGAGGGAGATTGGGTTAAGAATTCTGATGGCGCGGTTGGTAAGATTTACAGACGTGGTGTTAACTATGTGATTGCTGTGA
>Ga0194122_10005377_pt1 | contig 12004 bp, 7 predicted proteins | sample TA2MahCa10mmetaG_FD_155487 | JGI IMG/M metagenome (GOLD analysis project Ga0194122, IMG submission 155487) | Freshwater microbial communities from Lake Tanganyika, Tanzania - TA2015021 Mahale Deep Cast 10m | ecosystem: Environmental > Aquatic > Freshwater > Lake | place: Tanzania: Lake...
CGATCATGCGGTATCGGGGAACGGCGGAGGAGATGATGAATTTACCGCACTATCATCCGACACTTTCTGAGATTTGGACATATCCCGCAGAGGAAATTTTCGGGAAAATTTCCGCGGGGGGTGGAAGGCGGTAGAAAGAGGTCGGTTGTGGCGATGGCTTCGGGGTCTGACCCCACGATTCAAGAGGCTAAATCGGAGACGGAGGGGCAGGAGCAGATTAAGTTGCGGTCGCCGTGGACGGCGTCGATGCGGGAGACGGTGGGCCAGTATTTGGAGGTGCGGGTCCAAGGGGCGGGGAAGGCGGCCTTTTCGCGGGTGTAGGGCCGGTCCCAGGATTCGCTGAGAACGTCGGCCGCGGGGTGGGGGGCGAGCTTGAGAGGATTTTTAGCGCGGTCCATTTTGCCGGACTCGATCTCGGCGATCTCCTGGCGGATGGCGATGAGGGCGTCGGCAAAGCGGTCGAGCTCTTCGCGGGATTCGGACTCGGTGGGCTCGATCATGATGGTGCCGCCGACGGGCCAGGAGACGGTGGGGGCGTGGAAGCCGTAATCCATGAGGCGCTTGGCGACGTCGTCCACCTCGATCCCGGCGGAGGCTTTAAAGGGACGGAGATCGACGATGAACTCGTGGGCGACCCAGCCCCCGGCGCCGCGGAAGAGGATGGGGTAGTGGGGCGCGAGTTTCTTGGCGAGATAGTTGGCGTTGAGGAGGGCGACCTCGGTGCAACGGGCGAGGCCGCGGGCGCCAACCATGGCGAGGTACATCCAGGGAATGACGAGGATGCTGGCGCTGCCCTGCGGGGCGGAGGCGACGGGGCCGACCTTGCCTGCAGGAACCTTTTCGAGAGGGTGGGAGGGGAGGAAGGGGGCGAGGTGCTTGGCGACGGCGACGGGGCCGACCCCGGGTCCGCCGCCGCCGTGAGGGATGCAGAAGGTCTTGTGAAGGTTGAGGTGGCAGGCGTCGGCGCCGAAATCGCCGGGGCGGCAGATGCCGACGAGGGCGTTGAGGTTGGCGCCGTCGAGATAGACCTGGCCGCCGGCATCGTGGATCTTTTTGCAGAAGTCGCGGATGCCGGCCTCAAAGACGCCGTGGGTGGAAGGGTAGGTGACCATGGCGGCGGCGATGCGGGGGCCATGTTCCTTGATCTTGGCGTCGAGGTCGGCGAGATCGACGTTGCCGGCGGAGTCGCAGGCGACGGCGACGACGCGGAGGCCGGCGAGGACGGCGCTGGCGGGGTTGGTGCCGTGGGCGGAGACGGGGATGAGGCAGATATCGCGCTGGGACTGGCCGCGGGAGTGTTGCCAGGCGCGGATGGCGAGGAGACCGGTGTATTCGCCCTGGGAGCCGGCGTTGGGCTGGAGGGAGACGTGGGGCAGGCCGGTGATTTTGCCGAGCCAATCCTCGAGATCGGCGACCATGCGGGCGTAGCCGGGGTTCTGGTCGGCTGGGGCGAAGGGGTGGGGATCGGTGACGGTGGACCAGCCGAGCGGGGTGAGCTCGGAGGAGGCGTTCAACTTCATGGTGCAGGAGCCGAGCGGGACCATGGAGTGGGCGGGGGTGAGATCCTTGGCGGCGAGACGACGGATATAACGGAGGAGCTCGTTCTCGTTGCGGTGGGTGGAGAAAATGGGGTGTTTGAGGGGCGGGGAGGTGCGCGCCAGGGGACCTGAGATTTTGGGCGTGGTTGAGGAACCCCCCGAAGGTTTTGCGCCGAACAATTTTAGCAGGGCGTCGACCTCTGCATCGTCGGTCTTTTCGTCGAGGGCGATGCCGAGGTCGCCGTTATCGAAATGGCGGAGGTTGTAGCCAGAGGCATGGGCTTTGGCAGCAGCTTGCCCAAGTTCCCGGGTGGAACCGGAGATGCGGAGGGTGTCGAAATAAGAGGCGTGGGTGATGCGGAAGCCGCCGCCAGCGAGACCTTCAGCGAGCCGGCGGGCGTGGCCGTGGATGCGGAGGGCGATTTTCTTTAGCCCCTCGGGTCCGTGGAACAGGGCGTACATTGAGGCAAGGACGGCGAGGAGAACTTGGGCGGTGCAGATGTTGCTGGTGGCGCGGTCGCGCCGGATGTGCTGCTCGCGGGTCTGGAGAGAGAGGCGGTAGGCGGTGCGGCCGGCGGTGTCCTTGGAGACGCCGACGAGGCGGCCGGGGAGGAGGCGCTGGTGGGTGAGCTTGGTGGCGAAGTAGGCGGCGTGGGGGCCCCCGAAGCCGACCGGGACGCCAAAACGTTGGGTGTTGCCAACGGCAATATCGGCACCGAGTTCGCCCGGCGGGGTGAAGAGGAAGAGGGAAAGGGGATCGGCGGCGACGATGGAAAGGGCGCCGGAGTTGCGGAGCTGCTGCAGGGCGGGCCGAAGGTCGTGCACCCGGCCGTCGGATTCCGGGTTGGCGAGGAGGCCGGCAAATAGTTTGGCAGAGAGGTGGGCGGGGAAGTCGGCGGACTGGTGGATTTTCCAGCCGAGGACAGAAATGCGGTTATGAACAACGGCGGCGGTGGAGGGGTGGAGGCCAGGGGTGATCCAGAGGGTGTCCCGTTCTGTCTGGTTGAGGGCGGCGTGGGCGAGAGAAACGGCTTCGGCGGCGGCCGTGCCCTCGTCGAGGAGAGAGGCATTGGCAATCTCCATCCCGGTAAGCTCGAGGACCATGGTTTGGAAATTGAGAAGAGCCTCCAGTCGCCCCTGGGAAATCTCGGCTTGGTAGGGGGTGTAGGCACTGTACCAACCGGGATCCTCAAGGAGGTTACGCCGGAGCATGGAGGGAGTGAGGGTGCCGTGATAACCGAGCCCGATCAGGGAGCGGCGGGACTGGTTCTGGGAGAGAATTTTTTCCAATTCCACGAGGGCGGCGGCTTCTGATCGGGCGGGGGGAAGGGCGGGGGGGGTGGCGGAGGGCAGGCCGGGCGGGAGAGCCGCGTGAACCAGATCCTCAAGGGTTTTTAAGCCGAGGAGAGCGAGCATCTCCTGCTGGTCTTTATCGGTGGGACCGAGATGGCGAGGGAGAAAAGAAAAGTCTTCCGCCACAAGCGCTGGGGTTGCTGGCTGGGGGCCAGCCGAAGTCCTCTTTGGCTTGGCAGGGGCGGTTGCAGGCATTTTTTGGAAAATAAACAGGGTCAGGGGCTTGGCAAGGGCTGAGGAAAAGTTGGTCCCCGAGGCCGGGGGAAAGTGAGCCTAAAACGATGCCCGAGAGGGTAATCCAAGATGGTGGGTCGAAGGTCATCGCCCCGCCCCCAGGGAAGGTGCAAGATCTGCCAAGAATACCGGCTCACCTTCACGAAGGACTTCCGGTCCACCCGGCCGATTGGCGTTTCGCCGATAACTTGGAGTGAGATTACGGCGAGTAGGGCAACGAGGAATGATGAAGAACGATGCGCAGCACCCCCGATGAATCTTTCTTGTAGCCCCAGGTCTTGTCCACTTTCGTGACCTTGCCGTCCTTGTCCGTGAAGGTGACCCAGCCCATCCACATGGCAATGGTATCTTCCACAAAACAGGCGGCAGTTTCCGTTTTGACGGAACGCCAGCCTTTCAGCGCAAAGCCTTGGTCGGAAAATTTGGGATTTTGCCCCACAAAATAAGAGAGCGCCCCTTCCCGGGTGGTTCGAAAAGTTTTCGCTCCACTTGTCAACGTTGGTTTGAACAGAACCGGACCAAGATGGTAGCCGTAAACCTCATCCAAGGTCGCATTGGCCAGTTGGATTGCGGTGGCCATCCCTTGGGTGTCGTAAGCCGTAGAGATGGCAACCAAGGCGTCGCCCCAGATTTTCCGGGCCTGGGTAAGTTCAGCTTGGGTGATCGGCATTCATGCGTTTCCGGTGAGCCGCCAGGGGGTTGGCGCGATGAAAAATCATGGCAAATCGGCCGGGGACGTGCCGCTCGGCGGATGGTGAGCCGCTGGGCAAGCCGGATGGGGGAGCGGCGGAAAGGAGGTCGGCTTTGGCTTGGTCGAGGCAGTGCAGCGCACAATTTGGAATTAGAAGAGGGTCGGAAACTTGGCAAGGGCAGAGGGAAAGTTGGTCTTAGGGCAAGGGAAGGAGTTAATCTCCCATGGTGCACGAAAGGGTGACCCAGAACTGCGGGCTGGATGTCATCGCCCACGAGTTGGGGGAGGCGAAGGATCTGCGGGGGGTATCGGTCAGCTTTCATGAGGGGCGAATTGATTACGCCACCACGGGGCCGGGGCCGGGTCCAAAGGAGGCGGCGCAACTGGCGGAAGCGGTGCGGTCCATGGCGGCGGGGAGTGTTTGCCGGTGGAATCCTCCGTCGCCCCGCTGCGAGCAGTGCGGCCGGCTGCTGGTGGGGGAGTGGCGCCATGGAGTGAACATCCGGGGAGAAGGGGAAACAATTTACCTTGAGCGGGAGAGTTGTGTGACGGCTCCTCGGTTCTGGCTCTGGCGGATTCTGTACGGGGTGAAGTTGGAGGTGCGGACGTTGCCCTCCGTGGTGGGGGCAGGAAAAAAATGGAAAGTGCCGCTGGGCTTGGCCCTCGGGTGCGGGTTGGCGGGGGTGGCGGGATATTTTGCAGAGGGTTGGCCCCAGATCGGGTTTTTCCTGCTTTCGTATCTGGCGGGAAGCTGGAAGACGGCGGAAGAGGTCTGGCATCGGCTAAGGACACGGGCTTTGGACATCCATTTTTTGATGCTGGCGGTGGCGGCGGGAGCCGCGGCGCTGGGGGCGTGGGGCGAGGGGGCGCTGCTGCTTTTTCTGTTTTCCCTCAGCGGGGCGCTGGAGGAGTTGGCGGCGTATCGGACCGAGGACATCCATTTTTTGATGCTGGCGGTGGCGGCGGGAGCCGCGGCGCTGGGGGCGTGGGGCGAGGGGGCGCTGCTGCTTTTCCTGTTTTCTCTCAGCGGGGCGTTGGAGGAGTTGGCGGCGTATCGGACCGAGCGAGAACTCGCGGGCCTTTTCCGGGCGGCGCCGCGGGAGGCGATTCGGCTGAACAAAGACGGAACCGAGGAGAGGGTATCCGTTGAGGCGTTGGAACCGGGGGTCATGGTGCGGGTTCGGCCGGGGGACCTGTTCCCGGTGGACGGGGAGGTAGTGGACGGCAAGTCGGCCGCCGATGAGTCGAGCCTGACGGGCGAGGCGGCGCCGGTGGACAAGGAGGGGGGATCGATGGTGCTGGCAGGAACGCTGAATCTGTGGGGCAAGGTGGATGTGAAGGTGGTCCGGAGGTCGCGGGAGAGCGCGCTCGAGGGGATTCTGCGGCTGATCCGGGAGGCGCAGGAGCAGAAGGCGCCGGCGCAAAGGTTCACGGACAAATTTGGGACCAGGTATACGCAGGGGATTTTAACACTGAGCCTGGTGATGTTTCTGGTGTGGTGGGGACTGGAGGGATGGAGCCAGAGCGGGGCGGCGGCGGCGTTTTACAAGACGATGACGCTGTTGGTGGTGGCGTCGCCGTGTGCGTTGGTGCTGTCGATCCCCTCGGCGATTTTGGCGGGGATTGCGGCGGGGGCCCGGCGGGGAATCTTGTTCCGGGGAGGGAGTCCGATCGAAAGGTTGGGGACGGTCAAGCGGGTGGCGCTGGACAAGACGGGGACCCTGACAACGGGAGAAATGCACGTGCGGGCGGTGGAACCGGAGCCGGGATGCACCGAGGCGGAACTGCTGGAGGGGGCGGCGGGGTTGGCGATGCAGTCCCTGCATCCGGTGTCGGTGGCGGTGGTGCGGGAGACCAAGCGGAGGGGGTTGGTGATGCGGGAGGCGGAGGACTTTTCCTCGGCGACGGGCGGAGGGGTAAGCGGGCGGGCGGCCGGAGGCGAGATAGAAAGGTTGGGGCGACGGAGCTTTCTGGGCGAGCCGGCGTGGGTCCAGGCGAAAGCGGCGCCGGCCCCGGGCGTAACGGAGGTTTTCTATGCAGCCGGGAAGGTGAAAGGGCGGATTCTTTTGGAGGATGAGATCCGAAAAAGCGGCCGACCCTTGTTGAAATGGATGGAGGGCCAGGGGCTGCGGGTGACGATGTTGACGGGGGATCGGGAGGCGGCGGCGCGGCAGGTGGCGGATACGGTGGGGCTAAGGGATTTCCGGTGCGGGTTGCATCCGGCGGACAAGGTGGCGGCGATCCGCGACTGGGTGAAGGCGGGCGAAAAGGTGGCGATGGTGGGTGACGGGGTGAACGATGCGCCGAGCTTGGCGGCAGCCGACATCGGGGTGGCGATGGGGGCGCGGGGGAGTGGGGCGGCGCTGGCGGAAGCGGACGTGATCCTGATGCGAGATCAGCTGGAGAGTTTTGCCGGGGCCTACGAGTTGAGCCGACGGACGCGGCAAGTCATTCTGCAGAATCTGGTAATTTCTTTGGGAACGATTGCGGTGTTGGTGACGGCGGCGATGGGGGCGGCGATTCCGCTGACGGTGGGGGTGGCCGGGCACGAGGGGAGCACGGTGATCGTGGTGCTGAACAGCCTGCGGTTATTGGCCGGAAAGGGGAGATTTGCCGGGTTGCGCCCCAGCGGGGAGAAGGTGTAGGACTATACGATGCAATGGCGCGCCATTCTTCTCTTCGGGGCCCCGGGGTCGGGGAAGGGGACGCAGGGTAAAATCCTTGGGACGATCCCGGGTTTCTGTCATCTCAGCTGTGGGGACGTGTTCCGGGGGATGGATCTACGGACAAAGGTGGGGCAGGCCTTTTTAAAGTATTCCAGCGCGGGCCAACTGGTGCCAGACGATGTGACGGTGGATTTATGGCGCCAGCACATGGCCAACATGGTGACGCTGGGAAAGTTCAAGCCGGAGATTGACCACCTGGTGTTGGACGGGATTCCCCGCGATGTGGAACAAGCCAAATTGCTGAAGGTGGACATCAAGGTGGAGGCGCTTTTTCATCTCGTGTGCCATGACCGGGCGAAGCTCGAGGAGCGGCTGAAGCGGCGGGCTCTGCGGGACAACCGGCTGGATGACGCGAGCGACAAGGTGATTCACGACCGGCTGGAGACCTACCAAAAGGAGACCAAGCCGGTGTTGGACTATTACGGGGACAAACTGGTGAAGGAGATCGATGCGGAACAGTTCCCTTACGAGGTGACGCGCGACATCCTCAGTCAGGTGCACGCGACCAAGGCTGAGCGGAAAAACCGCAAGCTGGCTGAAGTCGTCGTCTAGGCGCGTGCGCGTTCTTTTTGCCGGCACCGGGGCGTTCGGGGTGCCTTGTTTGGAGGCACTGGTGGCTTCGGACAAACATTTTGTCCTTTCCGTGATCACCCAGCCGGATCGCCCGGCCGGGCGTTCCCAGAAGCCGCTGGCCTCGCCCATTAAGGAGGTGGCCCTCAAGCATCATCTACAGGTGTACCAACCTGAGGACATCAATGCGGCCAGCTCGCTGAGCCAGATCCGGTATCAAAAAGCGGATTTGATGGTGGTGGTGGCTTACGGGCAGATTCTCAAGAAGCCGATCTTGGAGTTGCCGGAAAGGGGCTGCTGGAACGTCCACGCTTCGTTGTTGCCCAAGTACCGGGGGGCGTCGCCGATCGCGGCGGCGATCCGGGATCGGCAAAAACGGACTGGGGTGACAATCATCCAGATGAATGAGGGCCTGGATACCGGCGACATTCTTGCCAAGGTGGCGACGCGAATCCGTCCGCATGAAACCACCGGAATTCTTCATGACCGGTTGGCTGGGAAGGCGGCCCCCTTGTTGTCTTACCTTTTGGATCGGGCGGAAAAGGGAAAGGTGAAGCGCGTGCGCCAAACCCAGGCCGAGGCTTCCCTGGCTCCGCGGATGAGCAAAGAGGACGGGAAAATCGTCTGGGACAAGAATCCTGAAGAGGTTGAAGCGCATATCCGGGCGATGCAGCCATGGCCGGGGGCTTACAGCTGGCTCCCCGACGGAGCGGACCAGAAGATGATGAAGATCTTCTCCGTGATTCTATCGCGGCGAGCCAGGGGAAAGCCGGGAGAGGTGGCGGAGGTGAATTCCCACGGCATCCTGGTGGCGGCGAAAAAAGGGGGAGTGCTCTTACGGGAGGTGCAACTGGAGGGGAGGAAGAAAATGACGGCGGCGGAGTTCGCGAGGGGAGCGGGGGTTCAACCTGGAATCGTACTAGCTTAAGCCGTTCGATGGTCGTTTACGTTTAGGAAAGGGGGGGTGGCGGGTGTCTCGTCGCGAGAGGCGTGCCAGGCAAACCTCTGCGATCTCTGCGTTTTGGCGGTAAAAATCAGGCCGACCGCAGAGGTGCAGAGAGCGCTGAGGATTGGCCCCCTAAAACATGCCCCCGCCCATCCTGGCGACCGCCTCCGGCGATTGCGGATATCCACGACCGCAGGGGATTGACCGCAGCGGAGCGCGGCCCTCCAGGGGTTTGAAAAGTTAGTGGGATTCTTTTTGTTTCCGGATCCACCTCTCTTTCTGAAGGGCAAGGCGGCGACCGACCCATTCACCGGGGCCCGGATCGCGGCCGGTGGCGTAGAGTTCGGTCCGGCGGAGGATGGATCGGATATAAGCCTTGGTGGTCGGGAAGTCGACGGCCTCCAGGAACTCGTGCGCTTTCATGCCGGGGGTATCGGAGGCCCAACGACGAGCGCGGGTGATGCCGGCATTGTATTCGGCCAAGCCGAACACCTCGGGTCGATCGGCACCCTCCTCGGCCCAGCGGCGGACGGCACGGGCAAGGTACCAAGTGCCGACCTCGAGGTTGGTGCGGGGATCCAAAAGGTCGGTCTCGCGGAAAGAGCGGACTCGGTGAACCCGGGCCCAATCCTGGGCGGCACCGGTGGTGACCTGCATTAACCCCCGCTCGCCGGCTCCGCCGACGGCCCGGACCTCAAAGTCGCTTTCCCTCCAAACCACGGCTTTGACCAAAGCAAGCGGAAGGCCGTGCTTGGCGGCAGCCTCGGCAATGAGGGGCCCCACTTCCTGGGCCCGGCGGATTTCTCCCAACCAAGCAAGTCCGACGATCACGAACGGGGCCAGAATGACGGCCAAGGCGGCCAGAATGCGGGGATGAGCCAGAAGCATTCAGAAAGAATAAGCACGGGGCGGAGGCGGGGAAGCTGGGGAAACTTGCCGGACGGACAAAAAGAGCGCAGAGGCAGAGGGTGGCATCTCCTGAATTTGTGAGGGTAGCTCCCGAACTGGGGTTGGACCGGCTGTTCGACTACCGGATTCCTGACGCTCTGCAGGGTCGCATCCGACTAGGGCAACGGCTAAGGGTGCCTTGGGGTCGAAGGGAGATTCTGGCCTACGCGGTAGAGTTTCCGAGGCGGCCTGAGGTTGAGAAGGTGCGGGACGTGGCCGAAGTGGCCGGGGAGCGGCCGCTCATCCCGACCGGTCTATGCCAGCTGGCGCGGTGGATGGCGGACTACTATGCGTGTGATTTGGCGGCGGCGCTGAGAACAATTCTCCCCGGGCCGGTGCGGTCCCACGAGGGCGGCGGAAAGATGGCTTGGTGGATCGGACCGGTGGTTGGGCAGGAGGATTTGGCGACGAAGGTCCTCAAAGGGGCCAAGGCACAGAAGAGGGCTTGGGGTCATCTCAAGGAGACCGGGGGAGGCTGGCTCACGGCGCTCGTGCGGGATAGCGGGATCGGAACGGCCACATGGAAGGCGCTGGTGGATCGAGGACTGGCGGAGAGGTCGGAACGAAGGTTCGTGAAGGCCGAGGAGGGACCGGAAGCGGGGTGGCCGGATGCCGGAAAGAAACCGGAACTGGGCGAAGAGCAGGTCGCCGCGATGAAAAGTTGGGAAGAGGAGAGAAAAAAGGAGGGCGGCGGTCGGCCGATCCTGTTGGAAGGGGTGACGGGGAGCGGGAAGACGGAGATTTACCTGCGGGCGTTGGAAGCGGTGTTGGCGGAAGGAAAAACGGCGGTGGTGTTGGTGCCGGAGATTTCCCTGACCCCGCAGACGGTGGCGCGGTTCCGGGGCCGGCTGGCCGGCCAGAGGATCCGGCTGTGCGTGCTGCACAGCGCCCAGACGACGGCGGAGCGGAGGGAGTCGTGGCACGAGATCCGGGAGGGGAGGGCCCGGGTGGTGATCGGAGCGAGGTCGGCGCTGTTTGCGCCGCTGGAGAATCTGGGATTGATCGTGGTCGATGAGGAGCATGACGGGGGTTACAAGCAGGGGGAGTCGCCGCGGTATCATGCGAGGGATCTGGCAGTGGTGCGGGGAAAGCTGGAGGGGGCCTCGGTGATGCTGGGGAGTGCGACGCCGTCGCTGGAAAGCGCCTACAACGCCGATCGGGAGAGGTATTTGCGGGTGCGGCTGAGGAAGCGGGTGGACGGAGCGAAGCTGCCCAAAGTCCACATCCTGGACCTTCGAAAAGAAGAGAAACCAAAGTCCGGCGGGCCGGTGATGCTTTCCGCATCCCTGCGGGCGGCCTTGGAGGAGAGAAGGAAAAAGGGGGAACAGAGCCTGTTGCTGTTAAATCGGCGGGGCTATGCGCCGAGCGTGCAGTGTCCGCACTGCGGAAAGGTGGAGGAGTGTGAGCGGTGTGCGGTGCCGATGACCTACCACCGAAGCGCCGGGAGGATGAAATGTCATTTTTGCGATGCGGAGCGTCCCGCGCCCGGGGTTTGTGCGGAGTGCCAGTCGCCGCAGTTGAAATTCACCGGAGCAGGGACGGAACGACTGGAGGAGGCGGTGGTGGAGGCCTTACCAGGGGTGCGGTGGACGAGGATGGACTCCGACAGCATGAGAGCGCGTGGGGCGCACGGGAAAGCGTTGGCGGCGTTCCGGGAGGGGCGAACGGATATCCTGCTGGGGACCCAGATGATCGCCAAAGGGCTGCATTTTCCCAAAGTGACCTGCGTGGGGGTGGTGGGGGTGGATTCGGCGCTGAATTTGCCGGACTTCCGGGCTTCCGAGAGGGTGTTCCAACTTTTAGTGCAGGTGGCGGGTCGGGCGGGGCGGGGGGAGATTCCCGGCGAGGTGTTCGTGCAAACTTACACCCCGTTTCACCCGGCAATCCAACCCGTTTCACCCGGCAATCCAATTTGCCCGGCACCATGACGTGGATGGGTTCCGGGAGCAGGAGTTGGAATATCGCCGAGCTCACGGCTACCCGCCCTTCAAGCGGGCGATCCTGGTTTCCTTTTCCGGACCGAGCGAGGCGCAGGCCTCGGCTTCCATCCGCCATGTGGCCGGAAGACTACGGGAATTATGGAAAGGCCGAGTGGAGGTGCCGGAGCCTTGTGCGGCGCCGATCGCGCGGGTGGAGGGGAAGTTTCGGTTTCAGTTGTTCCTGTTGGTGGACAAGGTTCCGGAGTTGATGGGCGATTTGAAGCGGGAGGTGTTAGGGGCGAAGTGGCCGACGGGGATGAGGGGGACGATTGATGTGGACGCGCAAGACATGCTTTAGGGGAGCGGGTGGCGAGCCACTAGCGGCGGGACGGCAAAGGAGACAGAAGCTGGCAGACAGTACATAGGAAAATGTTCGTTTACGGTTACGATTACTATCATGCCCTGATGATGTTTCGGACCACAGGATGAAGGTTGTGGGGTTGTTCGTGAAAGTGGGGGTGAACCTGAAGGTAGATCGTGAAAGGATGAAGGAGGAGTGGTAATAAGAGAGCTTGAGCAGTTTGTTTCTGACCACGGCGATTGATTACGCCAATGCGAAGCCCCACTTGGGGCACGCGTACGAGAAGGTTTTGACCGATACCCTGGCGCGGTTTGCACGGCGGACGGGTCAAGAGGTGCGCTTTTTGAGCGGGCTGGATGAGCATGGGCAGAAGGTTCAGCAAAGCGCCGGCAAGGCCGGAAAAAGTCCGCAGGAGTTTGTGGACGGGATTAGTGTCCTTTTTGCCAGTCTTTGGAAGCTCCTGCGGGTGCAACCGGATGACTTCCTAAGAACGACCCAAGCCAGACACAAAAAACTTGTAGGGGAGGTGCTGGAAAAACTGCACCGGCAGGGGGATATCGTGAAGGGGACCTTCAAGGGATTCTACAGCGTGCGGGCGGAACAGTTTCTCACGGAGAAGGAACGGCAACCCGATGGCTCTTGGCCGGAAATTTACGGGGAGGTGGTGGAGCTGACCGAGGAGAACTACTTTTTTAAATTATCCAAATATCAGGATTGG
>Ga0194122_10005379_pt1 | contig 11999 bp, 8 predicted proteins | sample TA2MahCa10mmetaG_FD_155487 | JGI IMG/M metagenome (GOLD analysis project Ga0194122, IMG submission 155487) | Freshwater microbial communities from Lake Tanganyika, Tanzania - TA2015021 Mahale Deep Cast 10m | ecosystem: Environmental > Aquatic > Freshwater > Lake | place: Tanzania: Lake...
AAACCCCCCGCTAATTCGACCAGTTTATATCCATTGGTTGTTAGGGCAATTTTTTCTACTTCAGAGATTTCTGAGATGGCGCGCGCTATTTCAAGTAAATCAGGTCGAAGCGTAGGTTCGCCTCCTGTAAGTCGAATCTTTTTAATACCCATTCCGGTAAGAGCTGCGACAAGTCTTCTAATTTCATCTCGGGTGAGATGTTTTTTGTGGAGGACCTCTTTCGGATTCCCATTGGGTAAGCAATAGAGACAACGAAAATTACATACCGGCAAGAGCGATAATCGAAGATAGGAAAATCTTCTTTGGTAGGAATCAATTAGCAAGTGAGCCTTCTCAAGTTTTTATCAGTTCAGAATTGTTGCAAAATTCTCTTTTATCTCTATCCTTTGAAACGTTGATAAATGTCAAGAAAATGGGACCGTGAGTCATGGGGTAATTTCGGTAACGGCCATTCGATTAAGTTAGCAAGCACCCCCAGGTTGTTTTTTATTGGTTCGTAGGTTAATCGCAATATCATGGTTTTAGACTCTAAAGACAAACTTCGTTACTCGCGCCACTTATCGCTACCGGAAATTGGGAGAGAGGGACAAGAGCGACTCAAGGCCAGCCGAGTTTTAGTTGTAGGGGCTGGCGGTTTAGGGTGTCCGGCGGCTCTTTATTTGGCAGCCGCAGGGATTGGGACGATAGGGATCATCGACCCCGACTGTATTGAACTTTCGAATTTACAAAGACAGGTTCTTTATCGGGATAGTGAATTGGGTCTAAGTAAAGTAGAAGTGGCCTCGGCGCGGCTGAAAGAAAATAATCCCAACGTTACGGTTGAGACATACAGAACAGCTTTGAGTCCAGAAAACGCTTTTGAAATCATCCAGAGGTATGACTTGGTTCTGGACGCCACCGATAATTTTACGGCTCGCTATCTTGTTAATGATGCTTGTTTCTTTTTGAGGCGACCTAATGTGTTTGCATCGGTTAGTAAGTTCGAAGGGCGTCTCTCGGTTTTGTGTCTACCCGATGGCCCATGTTATCGTTGTCTTTTTCCTGAAACCCCGCAGGATAAGATTCTTAACTGTGCTGAAGAAGGAATTTTGGGGGCTGTCCCTGGTGTGATGGGAACTCTTCAGGCTTTGGCAGCACTTAAATTGATTTTGGGTTTAGAAGATTCGGGCCATCGACTTTCTATTTTTAATTTTCTCAACATCGAACTTAAAAACATTGTACTGCCTAAGAACACTCAGTGCCCCTTGTGCGGAGCTCATCCTACGATAAGAAAACTTGAATCTAGGGCTCTCGATTGCCATTCAGTACCAGAGATTTTACCCGGAGATCTTCAAACTTTTTTGGAAGCAGAAGAGAGTGTCCATTTAATAGATGTCCGAGAACCTGAGGATTTTCGTACGGGAAAAATTCCTGGATCCCTTTCAGTTCCTCTGAATGTAATTCTCTCAGACACGGCAACGCTGCCACAGGACAAGGTGTTAATTCTGATTTGTCAGAGAGGGCAGAGAAGTCGAATTGGGGTTCAACATTTGATAGAAAAGGGTTTTAGAGGCACAAGGAGTTTACGTGGAGGGTTGTCCGAATGGCCAGGCAAACTTGAAAGGTGCCTATCGACTTCTCGTCCGTAAAAGTAGCGAGTGTCTTTTGAGAGCTAAGTTTTAAATCCTAAAAGGGGAGGCACTTTCACGAATTAGAATAGACAGTTTGGTGTGCAAAGGATATTTTTGTTTTGAATGCTTAAAACCCTAAATTTATTTTATCGTTATCGTCTTTTTCAAAGATTAATCTGTTGGGGTTTACTGTTTTCAATCGTTGGGTGCGCGACTGGCGGTGTAGTGAGGGAACCTGGAGATTTCGAAATAAATACGGAAGCGGCAAAGGCCTATCGCGAAGTGAAGGCAAAATCAAAAATTTCAAACCATGTGCAATGGAACGCTATGGTTCAGAGAGTGGTAACTCGCATTGCAAAAGCTTCTGGTGAAAACTTTCAGTGGGAATCCGTGCTGATTGAAAACGCTGAAGTCAACGCTTGGTGTATGCCTGGAGGAAAAATCGCCGTTTACACTGGCATTATGCCCGTTCTAAAAACTGAAGGGGCCTTGGCTGCAGTTCTTGGCCATGAGGTAGCTCACGCAACTCTTCGCCATGGTAAGCAACAATATGCCCGCGCTATGAACACCAATTTATTGGGGCTAATCTTCGGTGGTGCAATTTCTGTTGGAGGACAAGTGCTTTGTAAAACTAGGGAGTGTAAGCTTTTAACCGGAATCGGTGGCGCTGCCGCAGGCCTGGCTGCAACATTTTTTACATTAAAATTTTCTCGAGGTGATGAATCGGACGCCGACTACTATGGTCAACAGTACATGGCTAAAGCCGGATATGATCCTTCAGAGTCCATTTACCTTTGGCAGCGAATGGCGGCAGCTCATAACGGTAAAGCCTCTCCTGAAATTCTTTCAACCCATCCTTCCTATGATAATCGACAGGAAAAGCTTAAAGCTACGCTGCCTATAGCCAATAAACTATATGCAGCCTCTCCGCAGAGATATGGGGTGGGCGAATCTATAAGATAGCGAATGGTACCCATCGACTTTCCGGCCGGAAAAGGCGATGGGTACGTTTTGCTCGTTTTGCTGGATACACCTTTACCGTTTTCTGTTAGAGTAGTTAAATGAAATTTCCTTTTGGATCTTCAGATGATGAAAAACAATTCAAGGTTCAGGATCGCGATAAAATAAAAGCTACTACCCATTTTGATAAAAAGTCATCCAATTACGATCGAAAAGTCACATGGGGACCACTGGGCTTTTTCAGACGGAAGGAGAGGGCGGCAGTCCTTGAGCTTGCTGATCTTAATCAGCCTAATTTAACTTTAATAGATATTGGGTGTGGGGCTGGCTTCTATTCTCTCGAAGCGAAAAAAAGGGGATTAATTGTCCATTCGGCAGACATAAGCCAAAATATGCTTAAAAATGTTGAAGGTTATGTTGATAGGGTTCATATTTTTGATATTGAATCAAATCTTATCGATCAAAAATTCGATCGTGTCATCTGTGCTGGAGTCCTTGATTTCGTAAGAAATCCTGAAGTAGCTTTTTCAAATCTTTGTCGCCTGGTTTCGCCAGGGGGGAAATTGGTGATTCTTTGCCCTAGGCAGGGGATGGGAGGGCTCTTTTATCGCTGCGAGAAATATCTTTTGGGAATGCAGATAAATTTATTTAGTTCGGATTGGTTATCTAGCCAGGCATCTAAGCATGGTCTCAAAATTTCCGATATTTCTTATCCACTACCGACAAATATGGCTATTCGCTTTGAATAGGAAATCATAAAAGAGTCTTTTGACTACAACAGGGTTTTTAGTCAAATACTGTCGATAAGTTTGACAGTTGGTCAAATGATTTGTTCCGACATCTCCGGCCACAACCACAAAAATTCTAATCTGAGCCCCGACGTAATTGGGATGATATTTTTTAGTTCCTATTCATCTATTTCTCTAAAAATAGGGCTAGGTATAAAACGATACGGATCCTAAAAACTGCTTAATTATTTTACAGTTGTTACCACGTTAAGCTTTTTTAAAATTCGTTAAGCCGTATTCTAGCCTTAATCTTATTTCACTGTAGCTGGAATATGTATTGCAAATTACGTCCTTAATTGGGCACTTCCATTTTAATTTAAAATATTGAAAAGCAGTCAAGATGAATTGAGGCTGAAAATTCCATAATCGATACTGTTTTTAAAAGTAGGGGTCAGAAAGTTTGAAAAGGCCTTTAAGGTAATGTTGCAATAAAGCTTAATGGAGGATGAGAATGTTTAGTTCAGTAATACGTTTGGTTACGGCATTGATATTTGTAGGCTATGTGGCCCCTGTGAAGGCCGATTGCAAGGCTTTAGAAAAAATAGGTAAAACCGATTTTGTGATCGTTGGATACGGGGGAGTGGGCGAAGCAACAACTCACGTATTGCTGAAAGAATTTCCTGAAAAGACGATTACCGTTATTGATTTTCTGGATAAAAGAGCAAAGCTTGACCCACTAAAAAAACAAGGGGTCAATTTTGTACAGAAAAAGATTGATGAAAACAACTTAAAGGACACTCTAAAGGATCATTTAAAGCCCGGCGGAGATGTTATTGATGCGGCCTGGGAGATTTCAACTGAAAAGTTTATCGAAGCCTCAAATGAGCTAAAAGCAACTTACCAAAATACTTCGTTGGAGGAGTGGCCTAGCGAAGTTTCTGTAAAAGAACATCACAAGGGGGAAGATCCCTCGTCTTTAACGCTTTATCGGCGACACGCTGAGATTGAAGACTTCAGCAAAAAAATGGGTCCAAATGCTCGAACTGCAGTCATAGAGAATGGGGCAAATCCTGGTTGGATAACACATGCTCTTAGGATGGGTATCCATGATATCGCGAAAGAGTATATTAAACGAGATTTGCCTGAGGCAAAAACCCGTGAATTTCAAGAGGCTTTTGCCGCTGGAAAGTTAAATGAGTTGGCTCGAATAATGAACATAAGGGTAGCGCACATCGCTGAAACTGACACACAAGTGACTGCAGATCGCAGAAAGAGGGGCCTTTATTATAACGTCTGGAGTATTCCAGGAATATTCAGTGAAGGAAACGAACCGGCGGAAGGTTCTTTGGGGACTCATGAGAACCCAAATCTACTCCCAAAGGGAGTGCGGTTTCATACTTCAGGCCATAAGAATCAGTTTTACATGGATACCACAGGATTTCAAACTTATGCGCGTAGCTCAACACCCGAAGGAGTCATGTTTGGAAATGTGATTCCACATGGAGAAACAACAGATTTTGAGATGATCACAAGAGTAGAAAAAGATGGCAAAAAGATTTTTGGCGTTACTTCTCATTATGTGTACAACGTTCCGAAAGACACGCAACGTTCTAATCTAGAATGGCGCAAAAAGGGATTCCCCGTTCCAACTCTTGATCAGATGCATTACATGAATACTGATATTGTGTCTGGAGCAGACCAATTGGGTGTCTTATTACTTGGAAGCAAAGTAGGTCCGTGGTGGACGGGAAGTCGGCTTGATATAGACAGCGCCAGAAAAGTGGTCCCCGGTGGAAATGCCACAACCTTACAAGTGGCAGCTGAACTCGCAGCCACATTAAAGTGGATGAAGAAGCATCCAAATGCGGGAGTTCTCTATCCTAGAGACTTACCTTCGGTTGAGATCATGTCCGATGCAATGAAGTACTTAGAACCTTGGTACTCTGGGCCTGTGGCATCTCCAGTTAAACTCAACCCGAGAGCTGATGGTTCGATTCCAGACTCTGACCTACAATTTAAAAATTTCTTGGTCAGACCGAAGTTACAATAAGAAAGGTTTCAGTCTACCATTAAGCTTCAAATCACAAAACAGTACAACGGATAAGCAACATAAAAGCCCATTTCTTGTTGGGTTATAATCTCTGTAAATAAAGTTATCGCTAATAAACAACACATTTATGGACTTTCAAGGGGCTAGGTTCGTCGCCGCGAGTTACCTTTACAACACAGACGGGTATATCGCAGATAGTCTTGGGTTCCCGGTTGTCTTTTTCAATGAGCACTTGAACAGGAAAACGATTGGAAAGATCAATCACCACTATCATCAGAGTACAGACACCTCTGACAAATTGGACCTCTCCTATGCACCCCACATGTCACAAATTGCGATTACCACAACTTGGAATGCAGCACTCCATTAAGCCTATTCTTCATGAATATATTGTTAACCTAACCCAAAACAGCTAAATGATTTACACCTATCTAAATGGTTTGATTTTTCAGTCTTTATTTTGAAATCAGAAATTTCTTTGCAAAAAAGAAAAAAACTTTGACATCTGCTCAAAGTCTTTCCGTGCGGCAACCTCTTGGGCAACCTTTTTGCAACAGCAATAAGAATCATCAATTAAATAGTCACTGGGGGTTTTATGGGACGTTTATTTTTTGGCGCTACCTTTCTCATGGCAACTTTACTCATCAGTTGTAATACCCAAGAGTCGTTAATCTCTTCGGGTGCGGAAAATCCTGAGCTCCCAATAACGAAATCCTTCGTTAATACAGTTTCTGTGTTTTGGGGCACCCAAGACCCTTCAAACGCTGAATTAAAGCTTGCCGGAGATAAGAACCATGTTTTAGACCGATCAAAATTTAATAGAACCGTGCTTACGTTAGGCGGAGTGGTTAAAACAAGTCCCATCACGCGAGATATAGTTTTCGTCGTGGATGTATCTGGATCAATGGGCACGCACAACGTTAACAATTCTACCCTGCCTGGCTCAGACCCGCTGATCAACGGCAGCTGCAATCGACTGAATGCGGTTCGAGCAGCTATAAACTCCACCAAAGCACAAGGACCCAGTCGTTTTTCTTTGATTACCTTCAATCGAAACAAGGTCAGATCTTCCGGAGGTTTTTTCTCGAGCCTGGAACAGATGTTTCCCAGTGAAAACCTGGCAAATATTCTCTGCGCAGCCCTGGATGGCACAAATTATACCAACGCGCTTAATGAGGCTATATCTCTTCTCGAACTTTCTCCACCCACACATTTAAGAGAAGTTTACTTTCTAACCGATGGTGAACCCATGGACATCTTCCCCGGAACCAACAACCATTGCAATTATCAGCACCCCTTCTGTAATGGAAGAGCACAAGCAATCACCCTCAGAGATACTATGGATGCAACCCTAGGCACGCTTATGCTCGGAAACAATAGTGCCGGTAATCTATACTTGCAAAATAATATCGCAGGACTCGACGCTCACAATTCCCCCCTCCACGTTCAAGCCGCTAATTCGCTCGACCTCATAAACAGTCTCTTTAGTTTGAGCCGTGACAATTTAGTTCGGGGCACAATCTCAGTTCGGGCTAAGAACACTCAAGCTTGGAGTGAATTCGATATGCTTTTAATCTCCCTAAACGGACAATTTAAAACAGAAGGCTTTGCATTTGATTCAGCGCTATACCCCGAAGGCATTGAAATGAGCGTGGAATATAAAACAGAGAGGGGGCATTACCACACCGGTTTTGCTTCGATTACCTGGGGGAGCTCTTTTTCAATGCAAACTCAATGAGCAATTGAGAAACCCTTTTTGGCAGCTTTGACTGCAGACTTAAAGTCAACACTTCATTCCCTCCTTTCAGTTTAGCCTTTGTAAAGGGCGCACTAATTGCACTTGTCTGGGCACGAGGTGCTGTACCTATGCTGTCGTGGCTTCCGCTTGTTCTATATTCTCTCGCTCTCAGTTCGGCTTTTTCAGCTCCGCAATTTACCAAGTGCTCGAAAACACTTCGTAGCTTGCTGACCCCAAAAGAGGACACGAGTGTAGAAATCGAGATTGAAAACACCGACCCTATCCTGGCGCTTCTAACGACGAGCGACGGGACTCTAGCGCCCCTTTTGCCCCCCAAACCTCACTTTTCACTGTTTCGATTCAGATTACCCCCCTCTTTCGGGAATGAATTTCAGGGTTGGTCTTACGAAAAACTAGCAGCAGAACCCTGGAATAATTTGACACCTCATCAAAAACGCCTTTTCTTATCCTGGGTAACGTTCAGAAAGACGACCCCATTTTTTAGCGACCGAGGAGTCCCTGGATTCGTAATAAAGGAAGCTACGACTCTAACATTCAAGAAACCCACTGAATTTCTGGGGCAGTCATTTGAATCGGGAACTCACGAGTTGGACATTTCAAAACTTTTCAGAAAAGTTGAATACGGAACACCTAGCCAAAACCCCAACATGTTAGAGCTCCACTTTAGAACCAACCGGCCGGCGGGTGAGGTTTCTAATAGCGCTTGGACTTTTCTTGAGGCTATTGATGTCGCAAAAACCCACCAGCATGTCCATATCGTGGCCCCGATCAACATTAAACGCCTTCAAGAGGAAGGGCAGATCCGGTCGGTGATGCTGACCGACTTTTACCGACGGGCCAATCTGGTTTTAGAAATGATGACCCTTGTTGAAGAAAAGTTTCGGGGAATCACTGCTAATCGCGCGGGAGCTGTTGTTTTTTGGGATAATTTATCCTCAGAAAAGCTAAATACGGTTTACCGACACTTCGAAACCACTCGTGAATTGGGTAGACAACGTCCGCTAGGAATGGCTGCAAAAATGGCTTTTGTCGGATTCCGAGGGGCCGATACCTACGATGATCCTTCACTCATGGGATTTGAAGTGCGTGGAATTTCAAGGCATTCAAACCCTGAATACGTCAAAAAGTATCTAAACACAATCCAATGGGCTTTGACCCAAGATCAATTTGGCGTTTCCAAAGAGGATATGAAGACGTGGCTGGAGAGGCAAGACAAATCGAAGGACCTTGATTTAGGTGCGACTTGGTACAATCAACCTTGGGAAAAATTACAAACCAATGGATTCGGCCATCGGTTTGAGGAAACTATTGATCCCTATTTACGTAAGCATATTTATAATCTCGAGGAAAACAGGGAACTCAAAATGCTGATCCACAATTGGTCCAATGACCCTCTTCTCTTCAACAAACCGAAATTACTTCGCCACATTCGGAAAAAACAGGAGGAAGCCTTAAAGAAACTGGATATTGGCTATATTTCCCAACAACAAATTGTATCTGAGTTTTTAATTCAGTCTGGTATCTATGGTATTTTTACAAGATCTTTAGGACAGTAAAAGAGCTCGATTCATTTCATTCCTCATGATCTGCAAAGCTTCATCTATGCCCATCCCGGGTTTTGCCAAAAGGGCTGTGGGCTGTGTTGCAAGTGCTACGTGAACTGAAACTTTAGCGGACAGATCAGTTTCGACACAGCTGCCTCCGAGAAGGCTTAAAAACGGATAAGAAACTAAAAGCCCATTTCTTGTTGGGTTATAATGGCCGTAAATAAAGTTATCGCTAATAAACAACACATTTATGGACTTTCAAGGGGCTAGGTTCGTCGCCGCGAGTCTCAATACGATATTACTAATAGTTTAGAAATTTGTTATGAATAATAGCGACAAAATCAAGGGGCTGTAAATGTTGTAGGTAATTCAGTTGATTTTTTACCTTATGGTAATAGTAAAAGGAAAAAGTAAAATGAACAGATATTTAAATTGGGGTGACTTTGTTTATACTAGAAAACATTTACTTTCTAATTTTAATTCAATTTATGATGATTTCATGAAAAGATTTCATGAATTTGGAAAAAAATTAGGTATTTCTAGCGAAAATACTCAAACAATTGGTAATAAATTATTTGATGCAATGGCTAGTGATAGAAGAACTTATCATTCTCCATTACATATTTTAGCAATGTTTGACTTTGCTAAATTGCATAATATTTCTATCGAATTGTGGGAAGAAAATGCAATTTGGTTTCATGATGCAATTTATGAATTTGAAAAAGGGGAATTTTCTAATGAAGTAAATTCAGCATTTTTCATGAAAAATTTAATGCGAACTTATTTAACTTCAAGTGATTTAGAAAGATCAATTGAAGCAATTCATGAAACAGAAAAACATTTACTCGAAAATACAAATCCTGATTATAATAAAATTATGGATTTGGATTTATGTTCTTTTGCTAATCCTGATGTTTATAAAGCAACTGCAAGACTTTTAAGAGAAGAATTTTCTACAAGCACTGATGAACAGTTTGAAAAAGATAGAAGATTCTTTATTGGAACTCTGAAAGGAAAAGGCTTCATTTATAGAAGTCAGTTCTTCAAAGATAATTTTGAAAACATTGCAATGGAAAATATTAATAGAACTTTAGGAATTAATTAAATAAGGAACAATATAATACGGATAGGAGAGATAAAAGCCCATTTCTTATTGAGTTATACGGGCCGTAAATAAAGTTATAGCGAATAAACAGCGATTTAATGGGCCCTCCCGGGGCTAGCTTCGCAGCCGCGAGTCTCTGTACGGAGAGATTTTGATTGCCAAGAGCCGCTTTGAAAACTGCCAGTTATATCCTGGCATTAACTTGGTACAGAAATCCTAGTCAGGAGAAACCGCAATAGTTTGTCCTCGGAAAACCCTTACCGCTGAGCCTTCGGCGAGAACCACTGAATGCACCTCACTGAGATAAGGAGCAAAGGCAGCCGGATAGTGCTTAGCTATAGCACCCGAGACCTGAATCTTTGGTTCCGGCCATACCCGCCAGGCCGGATGCTCGACTTCATATTCTGTGCTGCTGACCCGAGCTTTTTTTGCATAACCGAAGTAGTGCTCGCAAATGAATTCAGCTAACGAACCTTTTACCAGTGGCTTAGGCTCGCCCTGAAAAGTCCCACTTATCGCGCAAATCCCACTATGATCGGACCAGCTATACCGGAGAGTCTGTCGTCCATTCTCATCACTAAGCTCATGGTCCATGGTCAAAGCCGTATAGCGTTCACCATAGAAAATATTAGCGGTCTGCGCGATTAGTTTAAAGGGTACGATCTCACGGATGAAGACGACGCCTCGGCGCCAAGTACGGACCCCATTCTCTACGACGGCGCGACGAACGTAGAAGCGAAGATTGACTTCTTCGAAGTCGCTATGAATCGGTAAGCTCATCCCCTGTAGAGAGGTACCGGTAAAAGCAAACCCGACGAGCGACACCAGCATCTCACCTTGCCAGTCGTCAAGTTCGGTAGCGGCTGGCAGATAGGCTTGGAGTAGCTCAGCAGGAACCCGGTAGTTGACCATGATGAGTTGGCGCCACTGGGCGCTGAGAAAGACTCGAGGGCGTGGGGCAAAGATTGCTTGTCCACTCGGCCCCGGTTGAGGAAACAGGGCTCGTTCTTCGGCGTTTAGCAGACGGCAGATCTCAGGGTCCCGTGCACGTCCGGCGATCTGGTAACGGTGCCGAGCATAGAGTCGATAAATAAAATCTAGGCATGACAGCGGGAGTAGACGCAAGAGCAGGAGGAGATTCCAGGGCCAGCCTAGTTCGGAAAAAATAACCGCCACAGCCGAAAATTGGGCGTAAAGTTCACCGTTTTTGCAAACGATTAAGCTGCTGTTCAGATCGAGTTTGAATTGCCGCTGTATCGTCTGCTCCAGCGTGCTGCCCACGAGCGTCTGCAAGGGGATAAAGCGAAAGCGCTGGCATCGTCGACGGCGTAACAGGAATTTAACAACGAAATGGCAACTAGCACAGTGCCCATCAAAATAGACATAAACGGCTTCGCAGGGCAGTTGATGGCGACGATCTGTAGTCAAGAGAGGCATGTGTATGTCCAAGATTGCTTGGCCCATCCAATCGTTTGTCCGAGCCGCTTTAGGATGCTAGTCATCTCAAATTGCTAGTCAAGGCAGAGTTTCCTAGCTTTGACGGATAAGCAACATAAAAGCCCATTTCTTGTTGGGTTATAATGGGTGTTGAGAGTGCCGATTGTGTATGAAGCAGCGATGTGGCCTTAAACAGTGCTTGGCTTTGAATCCTTGGCCGAAAGGATCTTGAATATCCCAACATCGCACTTCGCGCATTTTCCTTGAAGCGCTGGCCTTCCATTTTTCATCCGAATCTCTTTTGCGTCCACGATAATCTCTTTGCTGCGGCATTTGACGCAGTAACCTGTTTGCTCTTTTGGCGACTCACTCACGATCACCTTCTTTCAACTCGTTTTTATCTTGCCAAAGAAATACTTAAATGCAAATATTTTGCATCTATGGGTAAAAAGGACTTAGAACGAATTGCCGTAATCTCCTGCGTTCATGGAAACATTGCCGCTCTGGAAGCGGTCCTGTCGGATATAAAGCAGCAGAAAGTTGATCGTATTGTCTGCTTGGGTGATCTAGTTGGGTACGGCCCTTACCCGAATGAGGTGATCAAGCTCATCGAAAAGGAAAATATCCAAACGGTGATGGGGTGCTGGGATGAAGGCATCGCGAAAGATACCGGGGATTGCGGATGTCATTTCGCAAGCGAGGAAGATGAAAAGTGGGGAGAGATTGCCTTTAGTTGGACGCGAAGAAAGATCAATAAATCATCCATTGGATTCTTGAAGGAGTTGCCTTTCTGTATTAGAACC
>Ga0194122_10005381_pt1 | contig 11996 bp, 16 predicted proteins | sample TA2MahCa10mmetaG_FD_155487 | JGI IMG/M metagenome (GOLD analysis project Ga0194122, IMG submission 155487) | Freshwater microbial communities from Lake Tanganyika, Tanzania - TA2015021 Mahale Deep Cast 10m | ecosystem: Environmental > Aquatic > Freshwater > Lake | place: Tanzania: Lake...
CGTGGTTAATCCAAAAGACTCGGTTGACAGATTTTTAGGCCTGCGACAAGACCAAATGATCCAGCGCTAAGCTTCAAGTCATCTGCACTCTTCGACCGACTTTTCTTTTCATACGCTTCGAGGACTAATCGGATGACCACTAAGCCTCGCAAAACTTACGACCGTGTCGCTATCATATTGCATTGGCTGATGGCAATCCTTCTCATCGGCATGCTTTTGCTTGGCGAAGACATGATGGAGATCGAGAAAGAAATCGGCGAGGATCATGGTGAGGGTGGTATTAGCTTGATCAATCTTCACGTGAATATCGGCATCGCGATTTTGGTCCTCATTGTCCTTCGCATCGTCTGGCGGATTGCCAATCCGCCACCGGCATTGCCCGATACTGTGAAGCCTTGGGAGAAAAAAATAGCGACCATCACCTATGGTCTCTTCTATGTTTTGATGATCGTCTTGCCGCTTACAGGCTGGTTTGCGTTGCCGGGTTTTGTCGCAAAACATTCGGAGGTTGTGGGTCTAAATCTGTTTGGCTTTATGGATTTTCACCTCGCACCGGCGGTTTCGATTAAAACAATCATTCTGCATAAATTAGGAAGCACGATTGCGCTCGCTCTTCTCGCACTGCATGTGCTCGCGGCTTTGAAACATCAATTCATTGATGACACAAAAATCTTCTCACGCATGATGCCGCATTAAAAAAGAAGACGATTATTTCAACGGATCCAAAGCGGCGTTTGCAAATGCCGCTTTATAATCTCTGATGAGAGAAGCGCAGAGATCGGCAGTTGCAGGGCAATCCTCAATCGCGCCAACGCCGTGCCCTGCTGACCAGATCGTTTTCCACGCTTCCACTTCTTTCGATAAATCGAGCGCATGGGGTGTCGGCAGATCATCCGGATCAAGTCCGGCCGCGCGAATGCTGGGCTTTAGAAAATTCGCCGGCACACCTGAGATATTGGCCGTATAAAGAATGTCGGCCGCACGGGATGTGGCGAGCATGTCTTTATAATCTTCAGGGATCATCGCTTCGCGCGTCGCAAGAAAGCGCGTCCCGAGATAGGCGAAATCAGCGCCCATCATGCGCGCCGCTGCAATATCACGTCCGGTGTTCATCGAGCCCGATAGAATAAGCGTGCCGGAAAATACTGAACGCATCTCGGAAAGAAGCGCGAAGGGATTAAGCGTTCCCGCATGACCGCCCGCACCCGCCGAGACGCCGATCAAACCATCAACGCCCGCCTCAGCCGCTTTCTCAGAATGGCGACGATTGATCACATCATGAAAGACGAGCCCTCCATAAGAGTGGATCGCTTTGACAACATCGCTGACCGCGCCGAGCGACGAGATCACCAGCGGCACGCGATGACGGACGATCTCGGCAAGATCCGCCTCCAACCGCGTATTGGTCTTATGCACGATTAGATTGACGCCATAGGACGCCGCTGGCGGGCCCTCAGCAAGGCGCGTTTTGATCTCATCAAGCCAGCGCGAAAACTCTTCTGTGCTGCGCGCGTTGAGCGCCGGAAACGTCCCGATTAAACCCGCGCGGCATGTCTCGACTACGAGATCGGTTCCAGATGCCAAAAACATCGGGGCGACAATTGCAGGCAAACGGAGATTGCGCTCAAGAGAAGGGGGAATGCTCATCAATAAAATCTCGATCCAGGGCTCAAATTTGTTCAAATTTCGTCATGATATGGCGCCAAATGACAATCATAGCACCAGATATGTCAAGCTTTGCCTTCGTTTGAAAAGATAAGGACGGATTTTCGATAGAGGAAAAGAGGAGATCGGCGCATAGGCTTGGCAATTGAAAATACTTCGCATGGGGGAAGACATGGCATTAAAGACCGATATTGAAATTGCGCGTGAAGCCAAGAAAAAACCGATCATGGAAATCGGCGCCAAATTGGGCATACCGGCCGATGATCTGCTCCCATATGGCTATGACAAGGCGAAAGTCAGCCAAAGCTTCATCAAATCGATCCAGAGCCGCCCCGAGGGCAAGCTCATCCTCGTGACGGCCATCAACCCGACGCCCGCGGGCGAAGGCAAGACGACAACCACTGTGGGTCTCGGCGATGGTTTGAACCGCATCGGCAAGAAAGCGGTCGTCTGTATCCGTGAAGCCTCGCTCGGCCCGAATTTTGGCATGAAGGGTGGCGCGGCTGGCGGCGGCTATGCGCAAGTCGTGCCAATGGAAGAAATGAATCTCCATTTCACTGGCGATTTCCACGCGATCACATCGGCGCATAATCTTCTCTCGGCGATGATCGACAATCATATTTATTGGGGCAATGAACTCGGCATCGATGAGCGTCGCGTCACATGGCGCCGCGTGATGGATATGAATGATCGTGTATTGCGCGACATTGTTGTGTCGCTCGGTGGCGTGTCGAACGGCTTCCCGCGTCAGACCGGTTTTGACATCACGGTCGCTTCCGAAGTGATGGCGATTTTGTGTCTCTCGAAAGATCTTGAAGATTTGCAAAAGCGCCTTGGTGATATTGTTGTTGCTTATCGTCGTGACAAAACGCCTGTCTATTGCCGCGACATCAAAGCCGACAGCGCGATGGCGGTGCTATTGAAGGATGCAATGCAGCCGAATTTGGTGCAGACGCTCGAAAACAATCCCGCCTTTGTGCATGGCGGTCCGTTCGCAAATATTGCGCATGGGTGCAACTCCGTTATTGCGACAACAACCGCGCTGCGTCTTGGTGATTATGTTGTCACCGAAGCAGGGTTCGGTGCGGATCTCGGTGCTGAAAAATTCTTCGATATCAAATGCCGTCAAGCCGGTTTGAAGCCTGCCGCAGCTGTTATCGTTGCGACCGTGCGCGCGATGAAGATGAATGGCGGCGTCGCAAAAGCCGATCTCGGTGCAGAAAACATTGATGCCGTGAAAAAAGGCTGCGCTAATCTCGGTCGTCATATCGCCAACACAAAGGGCTTTGGCGTGCCGGTCGTCGTCGCGATCAATCATTTTGCGACAGACACCGATGCTGAAATCGCTGCTGTGAAAGAGCATGTGGCATCACAAGGTGCAGAAGCCATTCTCTGTAAACATTGGGCGCATGGTTCAGCAGGCATCGAAGATCTCGCGCGCAAGGTGGTTGATCTTGCAGTATCCGGCAATTCCCATTTCGCCCCGCTGTATCCAGATGAAATGCCTCTTTTCCAGAAGATCGAAACCGTCGCAAAACGCATTTATCATGCTGATGAAGTTATCGCTGACAAATCGATCCGCGATCAATTGAAGACATGGGAAGCGGCAGGTTACGGCCATCTTCCGGTTTGCATGGCGAAGACGCAATATTCCTTCACAACTGATCCGAATGTGCGCGGTGCGCCGACGGGTCACTCAGTGCCTGTGCGTGAAGTGCGTCTCTCTGCCGGTGCAGGCTTCATCGTCGTGATCTGCGGTGAAATCATGACGATGCCGGGTCTGCCGAAAGTACCTTCGGCCGAAGTCATCAAGCTCAATGCCAAAGGCGAAGTTGAAGGCTTGTTCTGAGACTTCAATACGCTGATCCGCGCGCTTTGTTTAAATGCCAAGGCGCGCGGATAAGAAATCGAGAGCAGAAAGATTGTGTACTTCAAGCGTTTCGATAATCGCAAGCGCACCTGAAAAATTTTCGCTCGCTGAATAAAGACTTGGCGTGACGATCACATCAAGGCCAGCACCACGCGCAGCGAGAACGCCATTTTTTTGTCTTCAAAAGCAAGCGCTTGATCCGCTTGAAGCGCAAGCCGTGAGAGAGTGATCTGATACACTTCAGGATCAGACTTCTTAATCGCAACATCTTCACCAGTAGAGATCGTTTCGAACCAGTGATGCGGGTTGCCGCCCAATGTCACGCGAATTAAGGTTTCAACATTTTCACGGCTTGTGGTGGTCGCAATCACAAAGCGAAGGCTCTTTCTTTATCCTTGCGGGTCAGCGCTTCAGCACCGGGACGCAGAGCGATCGCGCCTTGCGAAAGCATTTCTTTTTAAGTGTGGTCTTTCTTTTATGCAGCGGCAGCGGATCAAAATCATCGATGCCAAGAGAGATCGCATGCGCAAGCATGCGTTCTTTGCCGCCGGTGATTTTCAAAAGCACGCGATAGCAATCCTGATCCCAATGCCATGGAAGATCAAATTCATTGAATGTTTGATTAAACGCTTGACGATAAAGCTCTTCAGTCTCGGCCAGTGTGCCATCGACATCAAAGATCAGCGCGTGAAGCGGCATGGGTTTTCTATTTCAGTCGCGAAAGCGCATCGGCAAGATGGCCGAGATGATCGATCACAAGATCCGCGCCGAGTGTTTCAACGGGCGCAGTTGTATAACCGCCACGCACGAGGATCACAGGTATCTTGGCATTGCGAGCAGCAGCAACATCAATCGTGGAATCGCCGATCATGAACGCGGTCTCGCGCGTACCGCCCGCTTTTTCCAAAGCTGCGAACAACATATCGGGCGCCGGTTTTTTGGGTAGATGCTCTTCAGCACCCTGCACGGCGTGAAGATGCGGCGTCAAACCGAAATACGAAATAATTTGTTCTGTGAGAAAGCCGGGCTTGTTCGACACAACCGCAGTACGATGGCCCGCTTGATGAAGGGAAGCCACCGCTTCTTTCGCATGCGGAATCAAAAACGTTTCAACCGTTAGTGCTGCGTCATAGAGTTTGTTCATTTTGGCAATATGCGCGGCAAGTACCGTTGGTTCTGGAATGCCACCGCGCATCGCAAAAGCTTTTTCGACAAGGCGTGCGACACCTTCGCCAATCAGCAAACGCGTTTCATCGACTGTCACTGTGGCGCGGCCTGCGTCTTTGAGAACCACATTCAACGCATTGGCAATATCGGGCGCAGATTCAATTAGCGTTCCGTCAAGATCAAAAAGCAGAGAATACATGGGCAATCGACTCACGAGGCTGCGGCATCGGCGGTCGCGCGGATGGCCTTGATATTCGCGGCGTAATGAGACTCGCCACCTTTAAAGACGGCAGATCCTGCCACCAAAACATTCGCGCCCGCAGCGGTCAGAAGCGGTGCCGTTTCTGGCGTCATGCCGCCATCAATCTCGATATCGATCTTGCGGGTGCCGATCATTTTTTTTACGCGCTTCACTTTTTCAATCACCGCCGGAATGAAAGCCTGCCCGCCAAAACCGGGATTGACCGTCATCAGCAAAATGAGATCAAGCCGATCAAGCACATATTCGATGACGCTTTCATGGGTTGAGGGATTGAGTGACACGCCCACTTTCTTGCCGAGCGCGCGAATGGTTTGCAATGAGCGATCCAAATGCGGACCGGCTTCAGCATGAACCGTGATGATATCACAACCTGCATCGGCAAAGGCTGCGAGATAGGGATCAGCAGGCGCGATCATCAAATGACAATCGAAAATTTTATCTGTGCGATTGCGGATCGCTTTGATCACCGGCGGGCCGAAAGTGATGTTCGGCACGAAATGACCATCCATCACATCAAGATGTATCCAATCCGCGCCCGCTTTGACGACTGATTCGACCTCATCGCCAAGTTTCGAAAAATCCGCCGAGAGCACGGAGGGGGCGATTATGGTCTTTATCATCACTTACGCTTTCTTTTGTTCAATCCCGCCAGAAAAGACACGGCTCGCCGCGATGTCTTCTGCAGCAATCGTTAAAAGGGCCTCTGCATCAAGGGGCCCCTTCGCTGAAATGAAGAGACGATTTGCCTGACGAAGCCGCGCGCGGTCAAGCGCATTTCTTATTGAGCGGGCATTCGCAAAATGGGGCTGTTGCCGCCGTGCTTCGATATAGGAGGCCATCACGGTCTTGGCATCAGCCGCAAAATGATAATTCTGTCGTGCGAGCATATTTTCCGAGATCGAAAGCAGCTCTTCATTTGCGTAATCGGGAAAATCGATGTGATGGGCGAAGCGCGAGCGGAAACCCGGATTAGATGTGAAAAACTGATCCATACGGTCCGAATAGCCCGCGAGAATGACCACGAGATCCTCGCGGTTGTTTTCCATCACTTGCAAAAGAATCTCGATCGCCTCTTGTCCGTAATCTCGTTCATTATCGGGGCGATAAAGATAATAGGCCTCATCGATAAAGAGTACGCCACCCGTCGCCCGCTTTAATACTTCTTTCGTTTTGGGAGTGGTGTGACCGATATATTGGCCAACAAGATCATCGCGCGTCACCGAAACGAGATGACCTTTGCGTATATATCCCAAGCGGTGAAGAATATTCGCCATACGGAGCGCGAGTGTGGTTTTGCCCGTACCGGGATTGCCGGTGAAACTCATATGAAGCGTCGGTGGATCAAAAGAGAGGCCAAGATTTTTCGTGCGCGTTCCACAATTAGGAGCGCTGCGATTTCACGAATACGTTGTTTGACCGGCTGCAAGCCGATCAATTCACGATCAAGTTCATCAAGAATATCGGCAACGCCCGAGGCCCTATATTCGGCCTGAAGATCAATGTGGGTAATCGATGTGGGCGTTGCGTCATTCATGATGGAAGATCCTTTGTTGAAGGCTTAACGCGTAACCTGCCACGCATGACGCTGCGAGCGACTAACCGTATCCATACGTGACATCGCAATCGTCGGTTCATTCTTCGGTCTGTTGACGAAGAATGACATGCGCACGGTTTCAAAGTCGCGCGTTGAGTCGAATGCATTGACGCGAATATAGGATTCCGGATGTGCTTTGCGACACTCTTCCAATTCCATCATTACGCCTTTCGGATTGTGAAGATCGAACATGGGCAAACCCCACATTTCCCAATAAGTATTTCGGGGATGAGGATCATCCGTGTATTCGAGTCCAATCGCCTAATCATTTTTGAGGCAATCTTCAATCTGCTTCGAGATTTGCTCGTCCGTAAGATCCGGCAGAAAAGAAAAACATCCTTGAGTGATACGCATGAGAGTGATCCTTTTCGCTCAGATGACAGAGACTTGCGGCACGAAATGAGACGTGTCGGTTGATGTGTAATTAAAGGTGATATTGCCCCATGTATCGAGCGCGGCTTCAAGCGGTTTGCACCATTTTGCGGCAGCACGAGAATTTCCGGGCCTTCATTATTGATGTCACGACCTTCGTTACGCGCGAGTACCATCGCTTCAAGCGCAACGCGATTGGCCGCGGCGCCTGCTTGAATGCCCATTGGATGGCCGATCGTACCGCCACCAAATTGCAACACAACATCGTCACCGAAGAGATCAAGCAATTAATGCATTTGCCCCGCGTGGATGCCGCCTGATACAACCCGGCATCACTTTTAGCAAATCTGCCCAATCTTGTTCGAAGAAAATACCACGCGGCAAATCAACTTCGTTTTTAAGCTCGCGACAGACATTATAATAACCCGGCACCGTCATCGGATCGCCTTCGAGCTTGCCGACCGCTGTGCCGGATAGATAAATTTTTTTAATTTTAATCATGCGCCATGTCACATTCCGGTAATTGCAGTCTCTGCTTGCGATCAGGCGGTCGGGGAAGATTTCTCAAGCCGCGCAAGAGCTTAATCTTACCGGTCCGGCAATCACGCTGCAATTAAAGCAGCTTGAAGAGCAATTGGGGCTGCCCCTTTTTGACCGGAGCCGCGATGGTATGCGGCCGACAGTCGCAGGCGATGCGGCGCTTCGGACGGCGCGCGATATCGAGCTGCGCCTGCGCGCTTTCTTTGAGGAGGTCGACGCAATCAAAGAGGCGGGTACAGGGTGGCTCGCGGTTGGCGCGGTCTCAACCGCCAAATATTTCGCACCGCAATTGATTGCCGCGTTCCGCGCGAAACATTCGGGCATCGAGATTGTGCTCTCGGTTGGCAACCGATTCGCTATCATCGATGCGCTTCGGCAATATGATATCGATCTTGCATTGATGGGCAGACCCCCGCGCGATTTCGGCGTGCGGTCTCTGCTTTTTGGTGACCATCCGCTCGTGATGATCGCTGCGCCCACTCATCCGCTTGCGCAAAGGCGGTCCCTCGCAAAAGAAGATCTTCTCGGTAACGCCTTCATTGTTCGTGAAGTGGGGACCGGCACGCGCTCTTCGCTTGATATTTTCATGAGCGATGTTTCAGGCTGGCAGGAACATCGCCACACCGAAATGACATCGAATATAACCATCAAACAAGCGGTGATGGCAGGCATGGTAATCGCATTTATCTCCGCGCATATAATCGCGATGGAGCTTGAACTCGGACGACTAAAGATTCTTGATGTTGAAGGCATGCCGATCAGGCGGCAATGGTATGGTGTCACGCGTGCTGATCGTGAAGCCAATCCGGCCATGCGTGCTTTCAATGAATTTTTGGTGGCCGAAGGCGCGCGCTATTTGCCCTTCATGCCAACGATCTATCCGATGCAACCGGATGAGGGTTAGCGCGCTATCAGCATTGCTGCGTGCGGATCATGTTTAGCAAGACGCGCGAGAAGATATTCCACTTCCAACTTTGCTTTTTCACTCAAGCCACTACCGGGTTTGCGTTGCGCGTCAGAGGCAAGAATTCCCCGCCGCATCAGCGTATATTTACGCACGGCCAAACCGACGCCTTGTTGTTGTTCGTAGCGCATCAAAGGTAAATGCGCATCAAAAAGATCATGCGCCTCATTGCGGCGTCCCGCTTTTTGCCAAGCGACAACATCGACGAGAAGTTCAGGAAAAGCATAGCCGGTCATCGCACCATCGGCACCACGTTCCATTTCAAAATCCAAGAACAAACCACCATTGCCTGTGAGAATGGAAAGTTGGCGTAGTGTGCCTTGGCTTTGAAATTTTCGAAGCGTTGAAATTTTTTCCAGGCCTGGCCAGTCTTCATGTTTGAGCATCGTGCAAGAGGGATTGTCCATCACAATGCGCTTGATGACATTCGGCGTCATGATAACGGAAAGAGTCAAAGGGTAATCTTGAATGACGAAAGGAATATCCGAGCCAATTGCTTCAACCGCTTGCGCATAATAAGTCACAATCTGATCATCGGTGCGTAATGAAGATGGCGGTGCGATCATCACACCGGCTGCACCCTCATCCATCACCGCACGCGCGAGCGCGCGCATCGCGGCAAAGCCGGGTGCAGAAACACCGACAATGAAAGGCAGTTTTGATGCGCGTTTGATTGTGCGTTTGGCAAAGAGAAGCGCTTCATCCGCGTCAAGTTTCGGCGCTTCGCCCATAATGCCGAGGATTGTCACACCCGTCGCACCGCAGCCGACATAGTGATCGATCAAGCGATTCGTGCTGTTCCAGTCAATCATGCCATCAGGCAAGAAAGGGGTCGGCGCGATCGGAAATACGCCTGCAGCCTCAGCAGTCAACATATACACTCTCCCGGACAAAGCGCCGCCACGCTAATGGCGCGTTGTGCTCCGGGCAAGCGCTTCAGGCGTTTGATGTTTGGAAGAAGCTTACGATCTTCACCGTCAAGCCACTCACTGCCGCCGAGAGCACCATACCCCAGACCATATCGATCAACGCGATCTTGAGCGTGAAGCCCTTCATCACCGCGAGATTGGTCAGATCATAGGTCGCGTAAGCCACGAGACCGAAGACTGCCCCCGAGACGACCGCTTTCGTGACGGACTCTGCCTCCGCCGCCGGCGCGATCACGAGATAGACAAGGCCAGCGATGTAGAGCGCATAAAAGGTGAAAGCGGCGATGAGATTGGGTTGTTCGAGCAGTAAACTGCCGATTTCTTCAACATAGAAGCCACGACCGAGCCACATGAGCCAGACCATGTCGATAATCAGAAGAAGGGCGAAAGCAATGGCCCAGAGCAATACATAGAAAGTCATGGCGCACGGTTCCCGTTTCTTGACAGAGATACGCGCTCCTGCCAAAGCGGGATCATCTACGCGGCGTTACGCCACGGCGCGGGCCAAGGCGCATTGCGACCAGAGGCTCGATAAAGCGCCTACAAGATGATCAATATCCGCGTCGGTGTGAAGGGGCGTCGGTGTAATGCGAAGGCGCTCAGTACCGCGGGGTACCGTCGGATAATTGATCGGCTGGATATAGATGCCATAAGAGACGAGCAGAATATCGCTGATCCATTTGCATTTCTTCGCGTCACCCACCATCACGGGCACAATATGGCTCTCATTGCGCAAATAGGGTACGCCCGCCGCATCGAGCTTCGTGCGAAGCCGTGCCACACGATCGCGCTGGCCTATGCGTTCCGCTTCGCTGTTCTTCAAATGTCTGATCGAAGCAGCCGCCGCCGCCGCACAGGCTGGCGGCAAAGAGGTTGTGAAAATGAAGCCCGAGGCGAAGCTCCGTACGAAATCAACAAGCGCGGCTGAACCGGTGATATAGCCGCCCACGACACCAAAAGCTTTGCCGAGCGTGCCTTCAATCACGGTCACACGATCCATGAACCCTTCGCGCTCGGCAATACCGCCGCCGCGCGGACCATACATACCGACGGCATGAACTTCGTCGAGATAGGTCATCGCCCCATATTTGTCGGCGAGATCGCAAATCTCTTTGATTGGTCCGAGATCGCCATCCATCGAGTAGACACTTTCAAAGGCGATCAGTTTCGGACGCTTGGGATCAAGAGTTTTGAGGATGCATTCTAGATCCGCGACATCATTATGTTTGAAGATATGACGTTCAGCACGCGAATAGCGAATGCCTTCGATCATTGAAGCGTGATTGCCAGCATCTGACAATACGATGCAATCAGGGATCATGCTTGCAAGCGTGCCCAGTGCCGCCCAATTCGAGATATAACCCGAGGTGAAAAGCAGTGCTGATTCTTTGCCATGTAGATCGGCGAGTTCCTGCTCCAATTCGACATGGAAACGGTTGGTACCGGAAATATTACGCGTGCCGCCCGCGCCCGCGCCACAAAGATCAACCGCTTCATGCATGGCTTTTAGCACGGAAGGGTTCTGTCCCATGCCGAGATAATCATTCGAGCACCAGACGGTGATCGGTTTTGTCGCAGATGCGCCATGATGTCCCGCTGTCGGGAAGGCTCCGGCCTTGCGCTCTAATGTCGCAAAGACGCGGTAGCGGCCCTCCGATTTCAATTCATCGATTTTCGATTGGAAAAAAGAATTATAGTCCATCATCGAGTTCCGCTTTTAAGACTTTGACAATTATGGCCGTCATGAGCAGCCGGGACGTGCGCCGAAACTGCGGCTAATTCATGGTGATCTTCAGGGTGCCGTCTTTGCGGTAGGTCAAGAGTGGGGCGCGGCAGGCTCCAGCTCCAAAGTTTTTGCACCGAGAGAGGAATGACGAGCATCCAATGCTCGACAAGAGCGAGACCCATAATCGCGGCGAGAAGCGAATAGCTTGTGATCGCATAATCACTCGTCGCATCCGCCGCGCGACCTAAGAGACAAATTACGCCCGTCGTCGCAATCGTCACGGAGACGGGGAAAAGCATATTCATCGGCTTTTCCGTGAGGAAGCTCTTCAATACTTCCATGTGAGGAGGAACAAATTCCACACTGACATTGCGCACGCCCAAAAACACATTGAGCCGTGCGGAAAGATGCATGCCCCACAACGTCACATAAGTGTAAAAGCCTGTCCAATTCGGTTGATCTTTAACGATGAACCAAATGATTGCTGCAACGATGATGATTGCCAATTCATGCCAGAGATTGGCGGCAATCGCATGGCCGAAATGTCTGACGCCCGAACATCCTTCCGCGCAGCGGATCTTACGCGGGCCTGTCACATAGCCTGTGTAAAGGCTCAACTCCTGCCAACCCCACGCAATTAAGCCCGCAGAGAAAGCGAGATAGGCGCTTGTTGAGTCTGTTTGTTGTGCGGTGAGATGAACCGCCCACACAGCTAAACCAAGCATCACCGTGCCACCCATCATGCTCCATTTTAATGTATGAAGCGGCCGGCTGTCTAAAAAGAAAATCGCCCCGGTGGTGAACCACCAGAGAAACAGGGCGAAGACAGCGGGCACGAGATAAGCCATTAGGGCAGTCACTTCGCTTTCATCGATTACCAGGTTGGCACAAGACAAATAACGGGTTT
>Ga0194122_10005385_pt1 | contig 11995 bp, 7 predicted proteins | sample TA2MahCa10mmetaG_FD_155487 | JGI IMG/M metagenome (GOLD analysis project Ga0194122, IMG submission 155487) | Freshwater microbial communities from Lake Tanganyika, Tanzania - TA2015021 Mahale Deep Cast 10m | ecosystem: Environmental > Aquatic > Freshwater > Lake | place: Tanzania: Lake...
CGCGAGTGGGGAACGTACTTGGAAGCTGCCCGCGTTTCGACCCTGCGTCTCGATCCAACCAATTACCCCAATGCCGCCGAATTACAGCGTCCGGAAATGCTCGGTCGCCTCAACGTTTCCACCGCCTCGGGCGACATTGACGGTGACGGCGATTACGATTTCCTCTACTCCTTCGGCGCTCGTTCGATCTCGGTGTGGTCGGCTGACGTTGCTCAAGTTTGGGACAGTCATAACCAACTGGAGGTCTTCACCTTCCTTGACCGGCCCGCAGCCTTCAATGTCTCCCACACCGATAATATCGTCGACTCGCGCAGCGACGACAAAGGGCCCGAGCCGGAAGCCCTGGCTATCGGTGAGGTCCGCGGCAGAAATTACGCATTCGTCGCGAACGAAAGGTCGAGCAACATCATGATCTACGACTTGACGATCCCCGCCGCTCCGCAGTACGTGGGCATGGTTTGGAACCGCGACATCACCGCCGCCAACAACTCCGTCGCCGCCGGCGACCTCGGACCGGAAGGGATCGCGTTCATCCGCGCCCAGGACAGTCCCAACGGAAAGCCGCTCATCGTCGTCGCGAATGAAGTCAGCGGAACGACAACGGTCTGGCAGATCGACTAATTCGCTTCAGGTAGGGCCGGATGTCCTCGACGACTCGCCGCGAAGTGTGTGATCGTCGGCTTGGCCATATCACGGTAAGTTATAAAGAATGCGAACCCTGCTTTTCCTGGCGGTTATCGGCGCACAGGCCGAGCCGCTTTCTTACGTATGCAAGCGGGCTGTGGGACCGGTGCGGGTTGACGGCAGACTCGACGACGCCGCGTGGCGAGCGGCGGCGTGGACGGCGGAGTTTGTCGATATCGAAGGCGACCGCAAGCCGAAGCCTCGGTTTCGAACGCGCGCGAAGATGACCTGGGATGACACCTACTTCTACTTCGGCGCGGAGATGGAAGAGCCGCATGTGTGGGGCACGCTCGCGCAACATGACGCCGTGATCTTTCGCGATAACGACTTCGAGATTTTTCTGAACCCCTCTGGCGACGGATTGAACTACTTCGAGTTCGAAATCAACGCGCTGAACACGGGCTGGGACCTGTTTCTGGCCAGGCCGTACAAGAAGCAGGGCAAGGCCGACAACAGTTGGGAGATGCCGGGGTTGCTAACCGCGGTGCACATCGACGGCACCTTGAACGACGCGCGGGATACCGATCGAGGGTGGTCCGTGGAGATCGCGATTCCGTGGACGGCGTTTGCTTCTCGCGCGCCCGTGCGCCGACCGAAAACGGGCGAGTCATGGCGCGTGAATTTCTCGCGCGTCGAATGGCGCGTCGACATTCGCGATGGCAAGTACGTGAAATTGCCGGACACGAAGGAAGACAATTGGGTGTGGTCGCCGCAGGGGTTGATCGATATGCACGTGCCGGAACATTGGGGCTTTGTGAAGTTTGAAAATGCGGATGTGTTGGATCGCGTCGATCATCTGGTCTACGCGACGCCGGACCTGGCGCGCGGCATCGCCGAAATTGAAGCGCTGCTCGGTGTACGCGCGACGCCGGGCGGCGCGCATCCGGGAGTTGGTACTCGCAATGCGCTGGTGGCGCTGGGGCCGTCGTCCTACCTGGAAATTATTGGGCCCGATCCCGATCAGCCCAAGCCCGCCGAACCGCGGCCATTCCGTATTGACGAATTGAACTCCTCGAAGCTCTACACATGGGCCGCGAAAGCGAGTGAACTGGATGCACTGGTGCGCGCGGCGCGGGCCGAGCGTGTCAGTGTTGGCGATGTACGCCAAGGCCGGCGGCAGCGGCCCGACGGAGTTGCGTTGTCGTGGCAACGCACGGGACCGGGCGTCGAACCGCCGGTGCCGTTTTTCATCGATTGGGGAACATCGCCGCACCCGTCGGCATCGGCGGCGCGCGGAGCGACGCTGGTGTCCTTGCGCGGCGCGCACCCACACGCTTCCGAAGTGACGCGGCAACTTGATGCCATGGGTCTCTCCGTGTCCGTGATGCCCGGAAACGCGGCCGCGCTGATTGCCGTGATCGATTGCCCAAAGGGGCGCGTGGAACTCAGGTAGCCCTACACAAACTCGATCTCAAAAATCCAACCCGCCGTCGGGCTGTCGCGATTCGCCCAACCCGGATGAATGCCCGCGTCGCAGCTGATCAGCCGCCCGTCCTTTATCGCCAATCCGTGCGGATCGCACGACCCATCGACGAAATCGACCACTTCGACCGGGCGGCCCGTGGCCATGTCGTAGCGCACCAGCGCGGGGCGGTAGTCCTTCCACGCTTTGCAATCGTTGCCGACGACCTGCCACATGCTGCCGTTGTCGATGGTGATGTCGTGATACCGAACGCGGTCGGGCGCCTGATAGAACGGGATGATGAACTCGGGCGTCCACGTCTTGACGTCGACGCGAATGTTGGCGCGCAACCGCAGGGCCGAGATCCACAGCTTGCCGTCGTCCCATTGCGCGCCATGGCAGCCGCCGCCGTCGTTGGCGGGGCCGAGCGGAATCTGATGATGGCTGATGAGCTTCGAATTCATGTCGACCTGAAACACGCCTTGCGGCGGCGCGTTCGCGACCATCCACACATACCCGCCGCCGACCGCCATGCCGCTTGTATTGCGCGACGGCGTCGCCACCGACTTCAGCACCTTGCCGTTCCAATCGACCAGCCACGCCATCTCGGTCAGCGACTTTGGATCCTGCATGCCGTACTGATTCGCCTGCGCGCCGGAGAGTTTTTGCTCCGCGATCCATAGACCTTCCGGCGTCGCCGCCATGCCGTTCGGAAAACCGTCGGGCGCTTTAAAGAGTTTCTTCGTCCGCGCCTTGCGTTTGGAAACCGTGCCGCCGCGTTGTGCGAGCAAGACGCCCGCGCCGAGTCCGGCCGCAAGAAATTCTCGTTTCGTCATGTGCCGCATCATATCAAGTCTCGCTACGGCATGCGGCATTCGAAATTCGCCGCGTCGTCGATGCTGCCCGTGCCGCGATACTTCGCCACCTGCGGATACGGGCACAACGGCCGAGTGCGCGTGGGCTGGCCCTTCTCCAAATGCGCGCCGACCAACTGATTCGGCGCGACACCTTTTTCCACCCAATCCATTAATGCCGCCAGCCAATCGACGCTGCCGCAGCCCGGCCCGCCGCTGCAATGAAACATGCCGGGTACCATGAACAAGCGGTAGAAATCGCGCGTAGTGGCGTCGCCCATTTTCTTGCTGACCGTTTCGTAGTAGGTGATGCCGGGCAGGGGATTGACCTGCTGGTCGGCCCATCCGGACCACTGAATGATCTTGCCGCCGCGCTTCTTGAGCGGAGCTAGATCGTGATTCAACGGGTTCATGATCTTCGCCGCTTTCGCCAGCCGCGCCGGATCTTTGTCGAAGTCGAACTGCTTGTAGCTCCAGTCGGGGCCGGGCGGGGGATCGAGCGCGTAGAACTTCATCTGGCTCTCGGCGCGAGGCAACACGAGCTTGCTCGGACCCACCAAATTTTCCGCCCACACCGCTTCGCTGCCAACCGGTTCGCCGGGGAAAAGCACTTGTCCTTTGCTGTTGCGCACGCCGCCGTAGATCTTCGCGATGCCTGCGATCTGCAGTGCCGTGAAACAGTCGGTGTTGTCGGAGCCTTTGCATTTCGGCAGATCGCGCGCGGGTTGGAAGTCGCAGCGTCGCGGGTCGTCGATGACGCCATCGGCGAGGCCGTCGGAGTTATCGCACTTGGCGTACACAAGTTTGTTTAGCAGCGGAAGCTTTTCGACCGGAAGCGCGGCGTCGCCCATCTGCGCTTGGCCAACCCAGATGCGGCGCATCACGTTGCCGGTGAGAAACATGCCGGGCGCGCCGATGACGAGGCCGTCGAAGTCTTCCGGATACCGCTGCGCTTCCTGCATGCCCTGCCGGCCGCCGGTGGAGCAGCCGACCCAATACGAGTACTTCTGCGCCCTGCCGTAGTGGCTCTTGATGATCTGCTTGGCGAGAACGGCGGTGTTGTGCACCGAGAGATACGCGAAGTCGAGCAGCTTGCGATGGCCGTTCGGATTTTCGGGCGTGACGTACGCGAACGTGGCGAGCGGTTCCTTCGCCGCGTCATGACCGGTGTCGGTCGACGCGGCGGCGAAGCCCTTGCGCAGCGCGGCATCGACCTGACCCATGCTGATGACGCCTGCTGTGCCGCCGTTGCCGACCATCTGGAAACGGTCGTTCCACGCGGCGGGCAGCTTGACGACGAACTTCGCTTCCGGCCAGATCACGCCGCGTACATCGCAATGCGCGGGCAGTTTATCGGAGGCGGCCACTTCGGTGGCTGAGTCGATCGTGACTTCTTTGCCAAAGGACTTCTTTGTGAGGTCGGCGCAAGGGCCGGCGATGGCAAGAGCGGCGGTGGCGAGAAATAGGAGGAGCTTCATGGAAGTTTCCTATTGAATGGATAACCTCACGCGCACGGGCGCAATCGCCCAGGAAATTGTGACGCGCGCGCTTTCCGACCGTGCCCCCCCGACGCTTCGCTCCCAACAAGCCGTACCCAAAGGACTCGCTCCCGTTCGCGAAGGCTCAACACGTTTACGAACTCCGCTGGTTAGTCCAGATCCGCCCCTGCTAACTCACGAAACGTAACCGGGTACTCTTTCATGAATCGCCTACCAACTTCAAGCTGCTGCGCGGAACAGGAATCGTAAGGGGTGAGTAAATAAACGCCGGGCGTCTCGACCGCGAAAAGGGAATCGCCCCTTTCGACCTGGAGCCGCGCGAGCATTTCATCCGGAAGAATTACACCGGCAGCGTTCCCGATTGCGATCAGTTTGAGTGGTGTCGGCACAGCTAACCCTAGCTCGATTATGCCAGAGCGCTCGCCTATGCCTCTTTCCGCTCCGCATACAGCGCCTTCAAACGCCAGCAGATGTAGAGCCAAACCAGCACCATACCGACAACGATCGTCGCGAACTGCCCGAGTTCCAGCTTCCATTGTTGTGTGACCAGGAAGACCGCGCCCGCGGCGGCCACATCGCCGCCCCGCATGAAGAACGTGTCGATGGCCGCTTTGGCCTTGTACTTGGCTTCGCGGGAGGTGCGCAGGAAAAGCGCGTTGCGCGTGGTGTTGTTGACCGAGTAGTCGGTCGCGTTTTCGAATATCTTGGCGACACGCACCAGGCTCAGCACCGGCGCGATGGCCAAGATCGAATAGCCGGTCAGCGAAATGAGCGGCAGCATGAACAGCGCACCGGTCACATTGACATACCGGAACAAACGCGAGACCAGAAATGTTTGAAACAAAAAGCCCAGCAGATTGACCCAGGCAAAGTAGTCGCCGTAGAACGAGCCGACGAATGCCCGCCGTGCTTTGGCGAATTCAGCGCCCGCGCCGGCGACGCGCTCGGCCTCTTGCGTAACCAGTTTACTGACCATGTACTCGCCCGACGAGTTCACCAGATTGAGCAGCAGCACCGTGAACGCGATGAAGAGCAAATAGCGATCCTTCAGCAACAAGGCGAAACCGTCCTCGGCTCCCAGCGGTTTATCGGGAGGCGCGGTCGGCGCGGCTGTCGATCGCGTATTCACCCACAGCGTCAGCCCCAGGCAGCCAAGCAGCATCCCCGCGCCGATGATCATGAACGTGTAGGGCTCCCACGCACCGGCGAGATCTCCCGCAACCTTCGCTCCGAGCCACGCGCCAAGCGAACTGCCTACGCCGATAATCGGAAACAGCCGCTTGCCTTGCGATTCGGAAAACAGATCGTTGGCGAACTGCCAAAACTGCGACACCACGAAGGTGTTAAAAACGCCGGTCCAGATGAAGTACGCGATGCCCTCGCGCGCGCCCGCCTTGCCGAGGATCCAAAAAACTACTAGATTCGAAAAGAAAAATAGCGCCGTCAGCGTTAATAGCTTGCCGCGTCCGACTTTCGAGGCAATCCATCCATAGAACGGCACCAAAAAGGCCAACAACACCGCCTGCGCACCCGACGAATACGACTTCACCTCCGCCGTGCCCTCGGTCAAGATCAGCGCCTCGCGCGCCGTCTTTAGCATGTAATAGGCCGACAACAGCATGAACACGTTCAGCGCGAGCAGGACGACGTTGATCCCCTCGCCCGCGCGCACATCCGCCGCCAGCGACAACGTTTTTTCGAGCGCGTTCTTCTTCGGCTCGCCGACCGCGCGGAATACAGGGAACGATGCGTGCGACTGCTGTTCGCCGCCTACCACGTGCGTTCCACGCCCGCAATGCGCGCGCCCCGGCCGTACACACGAATCGTCTGCTTCGCCCGCTGTGGATGCGAAATCTCACCCATCCAATACCCTTCAACGGCGGGCGGCGTAAAGCCACTGGCGTTCACCGGCTCGGTACGCTCGGTCTCGTTATCGAATCGATGCCACTTCACTCGGTAACCTCCCTCGGGTCCCATCTTATGACGCGCGCCGAGATCGTCAAACACCAGCGCGCCGCCGCGCACCGCGAAGTTGTCGAGCGGCAACACCTTCGCAAAGTACGTCTTGCCGATCTTATCGCGTCGCTTGGCCATCGCGCCAGCCAGGAACTCACTCACCTTGGGATCCGAGTATTCGGCGGTTGCGACGATGGCGCGGATTTCTTCGTCGGTAAACGCCATCACTTGCTTGGCGGCCCAGAAGTCGTCATCCGGAAGGCGGTTGGAAAACGCGGGGTTCGGATACTCGGGAACCCACGAGGCCGGGTCGAATCGATCGCCTTCGAACAGTCCGACCGCGGGCAGTGTCGAATACTTGGCGCGGGCCCAGTCCGGCACGTCGAGACCGAGCGTCACCAAATTCTTGAGCGCGAGCTTCCAACCAAACAGATACTCGCCGCCCGACCGAGGGCTGTTGGCCTTTGAGCTCGCACTGCCAAGTGTCGAGCCGAGATCGAGCAGGTAGTGCTTGACGAACTTCGCGCCGCCCTCTTCGGTCAGCGTGTCGTAGGTGTTGATCGAGCGCGAGTCGTCGTGCGCGGTCCAGGCGCAGAAAACGTGCAGGCCGCGCAGATCGCGCCTGTGCTCGTGTGGGACGATGTCGTTGGGATCGTCGGTGCGCTGGCCGAAGTAGCGATACGGCCCGATGCCTTTGCCGGGAATGGCCAGCGACGCGGTCGCGCGATAGCGGCCGTCCTTGGACTTCGGAACCTTGAGCAGAATTTCGCTAACGTCTCGGCTGGTCATCTTGCGCTTCTTGCCGACCTTGTCGGCGATCTCGACGTCCTGGCCCAGCACGAGCATGTCGGCCGTGAACGACGCGAGGTAATTATCGGGCACGTGATAGCCGAGCGCATGAAAGAGCTTGAGCGAGATTTGATCCGCGCCGGTGGCCATCTCGGGATTCGACAGCGGATCGAACTTCACGAAGTAACGCCGCTTATTGGCGTCGAGGATAACGAAACCCGGCGTGATGCCCTCATTCTTAGCACCGATGACGGTCCAGGGTCCATTCTTCGAAGGCGGCAGCCCACGCGACGGCCCGCGCTGCAAATCGCCGATCGACATGCGCTCGTAGTAGTGCCGCCGTACCCACCAGGCGCCTTCCATCGGCTCGCCAAGCGTGTTGACGCCCTGCGCCGGCAACGCCTTCAGATCGCCGGGCGTGGCCAGCAGATGCGAAAACGTGTCGTAGTAGTCGGAGAGTTTACGCGACGCTGCCTTGTCGATCGATTTCGACTTCGGTTCGGCGACCAGGGGATCGTCGTCGAAGAACTTGCGGGCCTCGATGGAAGCCGTGAGTGCGAGGAGGAGGAGAAGTGGCTTCATGGCTAGAAAATGGGTTGTGAACTCGATGTGCCGAAGGGCCGTTGCGAGAAGAGGTCGTTGAACTTGAAGAAAAGCTGGAAGCCTTCGTGACTGAACGAGGCGTCGATGCGCATGAAGGTCTGATTGCGCGCGTTGAAGCGTAGGCCGAAGCCACCACTGCTCTCAAGGTCGCGAAAGTTCAATAAGCCCCGGCGCGGAAAGACCTTGCCGGCATCGGCAAACACGGCGCCATCGAGACCGGCGAAAATCTCCCAGCGGTACTCGGCGTTGTAGACAACGCTGTTGCGGTCGTTGAAGCGAAAGGGCCGGAAGCCGCGGAGGTCGTCCGAGCCCCCGAGCACGGGCCGCAAATAGAACGGCACCTCTTGCCCGGCGCGGGTGTCAGTCAGAACGGTTTTGCCGCGCAGCGCAATGCGCCGCGTTTTGTTGAACATCGCGATGTGTTGTTGCAGCTCGACTTCGATGCGGTTGAAGTCGTGCTGTAACTTGCCGATGTCCTCAAATCGGCTGTATTGGATCACATAGTTGCCGCCCGACTTCGGCCCGAGCGGGTTGTCGCGATAATCGAGTTGCGCGAACGTGCCGAAACGGAAGAAGTTCGTTTGACTGGTAATGCCGGGCGCCTGACGTTCGGTATAGATTTTGTCCGCGCTGATGAAATCGTTGTGCGAGCCTGGGCCGACGTTCATCCAGAGCCCGCCGATCGAAGCGCCGATCTTCAGCTTGTCCTTGTACTTCCAGCCGCCCGTTCCGTCGAGTGCGCTGTCTTCCAACCGGTAGACCGAACGGCCCGTCTTGGCCGAGTCCGGACCGGGGCCATAGTATTGAATGCCGGGATAGTTGTGGTGTACCGCATAGACGTCGATGAACGCGTGCTCGCCGACCAGGTTGGGCAGGTTGATCTCACCGTCCAGGCGCTGGTAACCCGAAAAGGAAATCTGCGCGGCCGAGCGGACACGCAAGTTTCCATGAAACAGATCCTCCCGCAGATATTCCGGGCCAACCGCGAATCCGCCGCCTGTCACCAACCCGCCGAGTTTTACGCGGAGACCGTTGTATCCGGCCGCGAACCGTTCGGCGTATTTGCGGTCTTTGAAGCTCCGGAGGAACTCTTCGGCGCCTTTATTGACTTCTGGCGTCAGCGAGGCCGCGCGCGCCTGACGCGCGTTTTCAATCTGTTCGGCGCGCGAGTTTTGCGCGTAGCCGATCGCGGCGGCCAGCAAAAAGCCGCCAAGTTTCTGCAATAGGTGCATTCTGATCCCGGAAGTCTCGCTCCCTTGTAACGTGCGATCTATTGGACTCTACGAATGATACGCGGGATTCGGATTTGTTCCGGCTCAAACAAAAATAGGGCGCTCGCGTCAACCCGCGCGAACGCCCCGAGGAGTGAGAACCGCATCTGAAAGACAAATTGCGATGCCTACGTCAACCTTCGCCCCGAAGGATTCGCTTCGCGAGCGACGTCGCGTTCGTGCTCCAACGGTGGAACCGCCCTTTCCAGTCTCGCTCGCTTTCACTCATTGCTCACTCAGAATGCATATCGCCAACTGCCGCCGCTTCCCCAACAGGATTTTTCCGGGAACAACGTCCAACGTCCCTCTACCGCAAATTGATAAGATCTGAGCAGCGTGACACTCCGATTTCTTGTACTCTCGGCGACCCTGGCCGCCGCGGCTCCCGAACAAGCCGTCCGCATTCTGGAAAAGAACTGTTGGTCCTGCCATGGCCCTGCCGTCGCGCTTTCCGGCTTGCGCCTGGACTCCCGCGTCGCTCTCGAAAAAGGTGGCCGCCGCGGTTCGGTGTTAAAAGACGATCTGCTCGTCCGCGCTATTTCCCGCCAAGACGCGCGTCTCGTCATGCCGCCCACCGACAAACTCGCCAACTCCGATATCGCCGTCCTCAAAGAATGGGTCGCCGCCGGCGCCGCGTGGCCGAAGACTACCCAGGTTTCATCGGCGAAATGGTGGTCTTTCGTGAAACCCGTTGCCACGCCAAACGCCTCCGTCGATGCCTTCATCGATAACCAACTCGCCGTCCGTAAGATCACCGCCGCGCCGCCCGCTACGAAACGCACCCTCATCCGCCGCGCCACCTTCGACCTTCACGGCCTAGCTCCCTCCCAATCCGAAATCGAAGCCTTCGAAAAGGACGCTTCGCCCAAAGCCTTCGAGACTCTCATCGACCGCCTCCTCGCCTCCCCGCGCTACGGCGAAAAGTGGGCCAAGCACTGGCTCGATCTCGCCCGCTATGGCGATACCGCTGGCTTCGAACAAGACCCCTACTCCCTATACGCCTGGCGCTATCGCGACTACATCGTCAGGTCCTTCAACGAAGACAAACCCTACGATCGCTTCGTCAAGGAAACCATCGCCGGCGACGAACTCTTCGAGGATCCCGAAGCCCAGCAAGGCACCGGCTTCTACTCCGTCGGCCCCAACCGCGACATGCTCTACAAGGTCGAAGACGTCAATCGCATCGAGTCGCTCACCGACTTCGTTGACACCACGTCCTCGGTCTTTCTTGGTCTGAGCGTCGGCTGCGCCCGCTGCCACGATCACAAGTACGACCCCATCCCACAGCGCGACTACTACCGCATGCAGGCCATCTTCGCGCCATTTCAGAAGAACCGCGTCTTCCTCCACTACAACAACGCCCGTGGTTACGATCTCGCTGAAAATACGCGCAACTTTAAACTCTACGAATACGCCGCCGAAATCCAGGCCATCAAAGCGACCTATCAGGCCGCGATACGCAAGGAAGCCATCGCCAAGTTTCCCAAGGATGTCCAGGACGCCTTTCACGCCTCCGAAGACGAACGCACGCCCACCCAACGCCGCCTGGTCGAACAGTTCTCTCCGCGTTTTAACGCCCGTGACAACGAAGTGATGGCCGCGATGTCGGCCGCCGACAAAGAACGTCTCCGCCGCGTCGAGCAGCGCATCGTCGGCCTCTACGCCAACTATCAGCCCGGCCCGTTCTCTCCGGGGCTCACCGACGTCGGCCGCGAATCACCCCGCACCTACGTTCCAACCAAAGGTGTGCCGCCCCCCGGCGAAGAGGTCGGCCCGGGCCTGCTCTCCGCTCTCGGCGGCAAGGACATCCCCGATCCCCCGCTGACTTCCCTAACGACCCAGCGCCGCAGCGCGCTCGCTAACTGGATCGCCTCCGCCGATAACCCCCTCACCGCCCGGGTGATCGTTAACCGCGTCTGGCACTATCACTTCGGTCGCGGCCTCGTCGCCACGCCCAGCGACTTCGGCTCGCGCGGCACCGCCCCGTCCCATCCGGAACTCCTCGACACACTTAGTGCCGATTTCATGCGCGACGGCTGGTCGCTCAAGAAACTGCACAAGCGCATCATGCTCTCGGCCGCATATCGGAGATCGTCGAAGCCCGCCGCCGGCACGGTCGACAAGGATCCGGAAAATCAGTGGCTCGCACGTTACTCGCGCCGCCGCCTGGACGCCGAAGAGATCCGCGACGCCGTCCTGCAAGCCGCCGGAACCCTCAATACAAAAATGTACGGACGCCCCGTCGTGCCAGTCCAAACGCCCGAAGAACTCTACGGCATGAGCCAGGGCCTCGGCAACGCCTGGGTTGTGACCGCCGACAAGGCCGAACACAATCGCCGGACACTCTACATGATCTCGCGCCGCAACTTTCGCATGCCGCTCCTCGAAGTCTTCGACCGCCCCGATGGCGTCCTCAGTTGTTCCCGCCGCGAATCGTCCACCACCGCGCCGCAGTCGCTCTCGTTGCTCAATAGCAAGTTCACGCAACAGCAGGCGGCCGCTCTCGCCGAAACGGCGTCGAGACAATCCGATCCCGCCCGCTTTATCTTCGAACGTATTCTCGGCCGCGTGCCGTCAAACGACGAACGCACCATGACCTCCGAATTTCTCGCCAAACAAACCGCGCTGACTTCGAGCGCCCAGACCGCGCTTACCGAGTTCGCTCGCGGTCTTCTCAACGTCAACGAATTTCTCTACGTGGAGTAAGCATGTATTCTCGCCGCCAACTTCTCGAAACCGCCGGCAAAGGCTTCGGCGCCCTCGCCCTGGCCGATCTGATGCAAGCCGGGCCTACCAGCGTCAAGGCCCCCCACTTCGCTCCGCGCGCCAAGAACGTCATCTTCCTCTTCATGCACGGCGGCGTCAGCCACGTCGATACCTTCGACCCCAAACCATCGCTGACCAAGTACAACGGCCAGCCCCTGCCCGGTTCCTTCG
>Ga0194122_10005390_pt1 | contig 11988 bp, 11 predicted proteins | sample TA2MahCa10mmetaG_FD_155487 | JGI IMG/M metagenome (GOLD analysis project Ga0194122, IMG submission 155487) | Freshwater microbial communities from Lake Tanganyika, Tanzania - TA2015021 Mahale Deep Cast 10m | ecosystem: Environmental > Aquatic > Freshwater > Lake | place: Tanzania: Lake...
GGCCGGCGGGGCGGTGGCCGCCTGTCAGGATCTCGGCGAGAATAGCTTGTTGATACAGCACCGCGTCAATGGCATTCTTGCCCGTGACCCGCAATCTTGGCAGACAGAACTCGCGTGGTTGCTTCGCAATCCTCAAGCACGCCATGCCATTGGCCAGGCTGGCATGTCCACGATCCGACGCACCTGCAGCCGAGCCGTTTGTTTCGCTCGTTTGAGCGAGGTGCTCCGGGAGGTCGGGGCTTTGCCACTCGCCTCCCGATGAAGATCACCCACTTCAGCGCCGCGCACGAAGGCACCGGCGCGGCCAACGCGGCCACGCGCATCCACCGGGAATGTCTCCGGCTCGGGATGCGCTCGCGGATGTGGGTGACGCAGCCTGGCTCGGACGATCCCGAGGTGCGGCTGCTCAGGCGGCGCGGCCTAGCCGGCCGTCTCCGTGAGCGCTTCGAGCGCGTGTGGGAAGACCGACTACTAGCCGAGGTCCAGACCCGCTCCGATTACGTGCTTTCCACCGGCCGATTTGGCCACAACGCCGCCCGCGTGGCGCAAGCCGATGCGCCGGACCTAGTGCAATTACACTGGATTGCCGGCGGCTCGTTCCGGCTGGCAGGGCTCGTGGGCATTGCCGCGCCGATCGTGTGGCGGCTGCCGGACATGTGGCCATTCTGCGGCGTGGAGCACCTCATGGAGAATTCCCGGCGCTTCACCGAAGGTTACTCTCCCGCGAACCGCCCGGCGGATTTGACGGGGCCGGACATCAGCGCATGGGCATGGGAGAACAAGCGCCGCACCTACGCGGACTTGCAGAACCTCACCATCGTCACGCCCAGCCGCTGGCTCGCGGACTGTGTCCGCCGCAGCGCGCTGCTGCGCGAGCGCAACGTGGTTATCATTAAGACCGGCTGCGACACGGAGGTGTTCCGTCCGCGCGAGCAGGCTGCCTGCCGCCATGTGCTGGACCTGCCGTCGGACAAGCGGATCATCTTGGCCGGCGCAACGTGCATGAGGACACGCTGGAAAGGCGGTGATTTGCTGGTGCAGGCCCTCAATCAACTCGCCGCATCGGCGACCGCATCCTTCGAGTTGGTGCTCTTCGGGCAGGGCGGTGAAGCAATTCAGCAGCAGGTAAAATGCCCCACGCGCTGTCTCGGCAAGGTGAAAAGCGAGCAGCTCATGGCCGCGCTCTACTCGGCTGCGGACGTTTTCGTGGCTCCGTCGCGCATGGAGAACATGGCCAACACCGTGCTCGAAGCCATGGCCTGTGGCACCCCGTGCGTCGCCTTCGACATTGGCGGGATGCCGGACATGATTGAGCCCGGCGTGAACGGCGAGCTGGCCAAGCCCTTCGACACCGGCGAGCTGGCCAGGGGAATCCGTTCCGTCTTGGACCAGCCTGCGCTGGCGCGCCGCGCCGCCGCCCGACGGAAGATCGAAGCGGAGTTCAGCGTCACGGAACAAGGTCGCCAGTATCACGCGCTATACCAGTCCTTGGTGCCCTCCGCCGCATGAAGCCGCTCAAGCTTCTCATCCTCGGCGGTGGCCCGGTGGTCACCGAGTTCTATTTGCCTGCGCTCGCGCGCCTAGGGTGGACGGCGGGCATTACCGTCACGGACCGTTCTCCCGAGGTGCTGGCGAAGTCGTCGCGGCTCGCCCCATGGGCGGCGACGCACGCGTTGGGCTTTCAGGAAGCGCTGGCGGGCCGTGCGCTGACCGGGGCTCACGATGCTGCGGTGGTGGCCGTGCCCAACAGCCTGCATGTGGCGGCGGTGGAGGCCGCGTTGCGGGCCGGATTGCCGGTCCTGTGCGAGAAGCCGCTCGCCCTGCAGGCGGCGGAGTGCCAGCGGCTCGGCGAGCTAGCCGCGTCGCTCAAACTCCCGCTCGCCGTAGGCATGGTGCGCCGGCTGGTGCCCGCCATCCAGGCCACACGGCTCGCTTTGCACAACGGACTGCTGGGTGAACTGACATCTGTCGAGGTCGCGCACGGTGGGCCGTATGCGTGGACTTCGGACAGCGGTGCGTTTTTCCGCCGCGAGAACGGCGGCATCCTCGCGGATCTCGGCGTGCATTATCTCGACTGGCTTGCCTGCGCGCTCGGCCCGCTTACCCCGGTTGGCTACGAGGATGACGCACGCGGCGGGGTCGAGGCGTCCTGCTGCTATCGGCTCCAGACGGACTCCAGTGTGCCCGTGACACTGAGAATGTCGCATTTGCATCCGGACGCGAACACGGTCACGTTCCGCGGCACGCGCGCCACGCTGACGCTGGACCGGAATGACTTTGCGAAGTGCGTGGTCAGCGGCCTTATGCCGGGCATGGGCATCGAGCTGACGCCGGAGCAGCCGTTCGTGGATCCGGCTTGGCCGCGCGACTTCGTGTCATGCTTCGCTCAACAGTTCCATGATTTCGCCGCCGCCGTGCGCGGACAGCCGGTGCGCGTGTCGGCGGCGGACGCACGGGCTACGACGGCGCTCATTGAGCACGCCTACCGCGTGCGCATCGAGCGCAGGGCAGGACTGGAGCCGGAGCGGCCCGGACTGCCAGTCGGCCGCACGGTGGTCACCGGCGGGACGGGCTTCATCGGCGGCACGCTGGCGGAGCGGTTGGCGGAACTGGGCTTCACCGACCTCGTATTGCCGGTGCGCAATTACCGCACCTGCGCGGACGCGGCGCGCTTTCCCGTGACACTGCCCCGCGTGGATTTGGCGCAGCGTGATCAGGTGCGCGCGGCGGTGCAAGGCGCGCGGTGGGTATTTCACCTCGCCTACGGCCAGACGGACGCAGAGGCGCGGCGCATCACTGTAGACGCCACGCGCCTGCTCATCGAAGAGGCGGTCGCGGCTAGGGTCGAGGCGGTCGTGGTGCTGAGCACCATGGGCGTCTTCGGCCATCCCGACACCCAATCGCTGGTGGACGAGTCCTGGCCCTATGCGCCGGCTTATGGGAACTACGGCAGGACCAAGGCGGAGATGGAGCGCTGGTGCTTGAATCCGGCCACGCCCTTGGGCACGACCCGGGTGGTGGTGCTGAACCCCTCGTGCGTCTATGGACCTAGAGGCAAGACCTACACACGCCTGCCAGCGGACCTCGCAAAGGAAGGCAAGTTTGCCTGGGTCGCAGGCGGAAGGGGCATCGCCAACTACACCTACGTCGAGAATCTCGTGGATGCGATGCTGTTGGCGGCCACGACGCCCCAAGCCCACCAGCAACGCTATCTGGTCAACGACGGCTCTTGTTCTTGGCGTGAGTTGCTCACGCCGCTGCTCGGCGAGTGGGCGGTCAACGTGCCCGACCTGACGCCCGAGGCGCTCCGTAGCCACCGACCTTCGCCCGTGGAACCCAGCACCCTGCGGCAGGTCGCCAGACATCTCGTCAGTGACGTGAAGTTCCTCGCACTAGTCAACCGGCACCCTGTGCTGGGCCCGCTCAAGCAACAGTTGCTGAACCGGTTTCGCGGCCGCATGGAGCGGCTGCGCACGGGACCGCCGCCATTGCCCGCCACCCCGGCCAGTGCCGCTCCGCCGGTGCCGCCCGATTGGCTCACTGAACTATTCGGCCCGACCCGCACCCGCTTCAGCAGCGCGAAGCTCCAGCAACTCGGCTGGCGGCCGCGCGTCTCGCTGGCCGAGGGGCAACGCCGATCGGCTGAATGGCTGAAAGTCGCCGGAGTAATGTCATGAGCGTCGCGCTGCCACGATATCTACGGGTGTCGCTAGCCATAAGAATATGAACTGCTCCTCTCTCTGTAGTCCACCTTGGATCATCAAACTGGCGCTGACCAGCTTCTCGGCGGGGTTGATTCCCACCAAGTGGCGCCGTGGGATCTGGTCGCGCATCATGGCCAGATGGCCGGCTTCTGGTTTCCTCAGCGAAATTACGATCGACAACTGCCGGTTCTGCGTTCCCGTTGTCCCGGGGACCAACGACGTCTTTGTTCTCGAGGGCCTGGATGACTATGAAGATGAAGTGTTCATTGCACTGCGTCGTGCCTTGCGAGATTCTAGGCCAGTCATTTTGGATGTCGGAGGCAACTTGGTCAGTATATGCTGCGTATAAAGGCGATTTATCCAGATGCAGAAATTCATACCTTTGAGCCATTTCCAAAACTGGCGCAGTTACTGCAACAGTATGTGACTAATAATGGCTGGCAGGACGTGCGGGTGAATCAATGTGTAGTCGGGACGGTGGCCGCCAAGACGCGATTGTTTTTTAATGGTGTGAGGTTTGACACCGCTTCCACGGTGGCCGGATTTCAAAGCGAAAATGTGTCTTCGATCGAGGTGGATTGCATGGCTCTAGACGATTATGCGGATGAAGCCGACCTCAGACGAGTAGATGTTCTGAAGATCGACGTGGAAGGCGGCGAACTCGAGGTCATTCAGGGGGCTAGGCATGTGCTCCAGAAATTCCGCCCGCTCATCCTGCTTGAGCTGCTCTGGACCCAGAATCCGGCGCATCTCGCAAGGCAGCAACAGGTGGTCGGCCTCTTGAATTCCGCCGGCTACCACTTCCATCTGATTAGAGCCGATGGAGCGCTTGAATATCAGGCCGTTCCTCAGCCAGATCCCAGCTACCGCTTGCTGAACTTTCTCATCGCTACGACCAAGCTTTGAAGTGAATCCGAGTTTCGCGAACTGCTTCGAGCCCGGCCGCAACCGACTGGGAACCATGCGGCATGTGCTTGCGACCGCTGTTTTGATTGAGCACGCATTTGTTCTTAGCGGGTCTGAGTCGTTGTTGGCTGCCACTCGTTTCAAGTTTAGTTTGGGTGGGGCAGCAGTTGCTGGGTTTTTCGTCTTGAGCGGCGCTTTGATTACGGCCAGTTGGGAGCACAGCCCCACTGCGTGGCAGTTCGCGCGTAATCGCCTGCTGCGTATCTTCCCGGGATATCTGGCCTGCCTGCTGGTGACGGCCTTCGTGATCGGGCCGCTGGCGTTGGCGGCGCAGTCCGCTTCCGGACTGGCTACTTACTGGAGGCAGGAACCCAGTCCACTGGGGTATGTCCTCCGCAACGGCCTGCTCATGCAGTTTCAGAACCGCATCGGCAGCCTCTTTGCCGCCAGCGCCGAGGCCTATTCAGTCAACGGCTCGCTTTGGTCCATCCCGTGGGAAGCGGGGTGCTACGCTATGGTGGCCGCGCTCGGGGTGGCTGGCGTCCTCAAGCGGTGTCCGTTGGTGGTGGCTGCGGGCGCGCTGGCGGTGCTCGCGAACTGCTTGGCGTTTCCGCCGGGAGTCGTGCTGGGCCGGCTTTACTTGAGCGAGCGGGTCGTGTTGCTGCCACTGTATTTTCTGTGCGGGTCCGCCTTCTACCTGTTTCGGCACCGGATTCCACGCTCGCCATGGCTAGGTGCCTCCGCCTTGGCCGGCATGCTGATAGGCGGCACCCACCACTGGCCGCTGACGGCGGCGCTGGTGATGCCCTATCTTCTATTTTATGCCGCCAGCCTCGGCGTGCCGGCGGAAGGTTTTCCGAAGCGGCCCCACGCCGACTATTCCTACGGAATCTACATCTACGGCTTTCCGGTTCAGCAACTCTTGATGGCGGCGGGCGTAGGACAGGCCGGGCCCTGGGGGCTGCTGCTGGCGTCGCTGGCGGCCACAGTGTTGTTGGCCGCGTTAAGCTGGCATTGGGTGGAATCAAAATGCCTGCGGCTCAAGCGCGCGGGAAATCGACCGACGGCCGCATTGCCGTCCGCCTCCGAGGCTCCTGCTCACTCATGAAGTTTCTGCACCATTTGGGGGTTGTGCTCCACGGGCTCCTAGCTCGAAGCGCCGGGCTGGCAAAGTTGTATTTCTGGCTGGTTGCATTGGGCCTGCCCCTTTGCCCGCAACGCTTCCGGCAGCGGTTTCTCAACAACCTCCACCACGTGGCCTGGCCGCCGTTGGCGTTGCCGCCGCAGCGCGTGCGCTTCGGTGCGAACGTGCGGACATGGATCCATCCGCACTTGGAGGAGGACGACAGCGCGGTGCTGGGCGAGCGGGTCTGGCCATTTGAGCCCGAGGTGTATGCCGTGGTCGAAGAGTTGGTTCCCCAAGTGGACACGATCATTGAGATCGGCGCGAATGTCGGCGCCTACACGACGTTTCTGGCGGGCTTGGCCGGGGCGGAGAAACGCCGACTGTTTTCGTTCGAGCCTTCTCCCAAGGCGTTTCGGCGGTTGTTGGAAAACTTGGAGGCGAACGGACTGTTGGGTCGCGTGAATGTCATTTGTTGCGCGGTGGGCCAGCAGACCGGCACTGCTTCATTCTTCGAACCGGAGGGTCACTTATCCAACGGGTCGCTGCTGCCTGAGTTCGCTGGTCTGTTCACAACTCGGGTTGGCCGAAAGGAAGTTTTGGTGGTGGGTGGGGAAGTGATCAGTGCGCTGGTAGGTGACGGTGCCCGCCTGCTGATCAAAATGGATGCGGAGGGATTTGAAGCGAGGATTCTCCAAGGGCTGGAGCCGCTGATCCGGCGGCACCGACCGCTCATCATCCTCGAGGTGTTGCCGATGTTTTGCGCGGAACTCAACGCCCTGAGTTTTCTGCAAGAATGCGGGTATCGTCGGCTGGAGATTCGCCCGGCTGGGTTGGTGGAGCGCGCGCAGTTCATCGGCGGCGAATATCGCGACTACTTGCTCGCGGTGTCCGGCATTCCTGCCGTGGAGGCGATGAGCAAGTCTGAGGTGTGAGCGTGCTCTTCGTTCTGATGCTGTGTTGACGGCTGAAATCATCTCCGCTGCGAATCTAACACCGGAACACCGGGAGCAATGGCTGTGCTTCGTAGCGGAAAATGCGGCGCTGGATGGGCCGTGCTTTCATCCCGACTTTATTTCCGGAATCGCCCGCTACGTTCCCGAGTGTCGTGTTTTGCTGTGGCGTCGTGGCGGGACCGTGATCGGGTATTTGCCCTTTAAGCGGTGCGGGCGCGCGCGGGGTCGGACCATTCCGATGTGCGATTATCAGGCGATTCTCGGGGCTCCGGAACTGGCGCGCGACTTCCGCGACTCGCTCCGGATCGCCGGAGTGCGGGCGTGGGAATTCGATAACTTGATAGGCACGCAGGTGCCCCTGGCGCAGGCGACCAGCGTGCGGCTGACGCGTTCGCCACGGGTAGAGATGCGGGAGGGTTTTGACGCCTATGTGCAGGGGTTGAAACAGGCTGGCAAATCCGGGCGCAACATCCTGAACAAACTCCGACTGCTGGAGCGCGACCACGGATCAGTTACTTTCCAGCAAGGCGTGGGGGAGTCGGCCCTGCTTCGCCAGATGCTCGATTGGAAAGCCAGACGCTTCACTGCCGACGGGAAGTTCCCGGCTTGGGTGGGGGAAACATTGCATCACTTCCTCGCGCAGCGGGGTGGGCCGGTTACGGGCGTGTTGTCGGTCCTCAAGGCCGGGGAGTCCGTCGTGGCGATTCACTTTGGCGTGCGGGTTGGGCGGCTGCACTACTACTGGTTCCCTGCTTATGACGAAGCGTTTGCCAAATACACGCCGGGCTGGCTGCTGGTGTGGTTCCTCCTCAAACATCTGCCGGAGCTGGGCTGTGACACGCTCGATTTCGGACCGGGAGGCGAGGCTTACAAGGAATACTTTGCCAATGCCCACCGCGAGTTCGGCACTGGCTTGATTGAAACCTCCGAGTCAATGGCCCGGCTGCACCGTGGCTACGCCCGCATGAACGAAACCTTGCGGCAGAGCGCGCTGGCCCAGCGCTGGGTCAAGCCGGCGGTGCACTGGCTGCGAGGCCGGGCGCGCGCCGCCACCCCGGAAAAGACATGAGCGGTTTCGCCGGCAAACTGCGGGAGGAATTCGCGGCGCGCGGAGCTGGGGTGGTGATAAGCACGCCGCTACGGATCGTGCGGGCTCTGGGGCGAACTCGACAGGTGTGGTTTTACACTCAGCCAGTGCCGACCTCGGGGAAAACCAGCAAGATTGAGGAGCTCACCGCCGCCGACTGGCCGCGTCTGATGGCCGAGGAATCTTTTCCCTGGCGGCATGACACGGGTGCGTCCGGGCGTCTGCACGAGGGCGCGCGTTTGTTTGCCTGGCGTGAGGCCGCACAGTTGGTGTCGTTTGGCTGGGTGACGCACGGGCCGTCACTCCTGATCGGTGAGCTGGGGGGGCGGGTGGAATTCGATCAGCCTGTCCGGTGGATCTGGGACTGCGTGACGCCAGCGGCGCACCGAGGCCGGGGCTTCTATCCACAACTGCTTGCTGGGTTGGTGGCCCTCGCCGGCGACACCCGGCCGGTCATCTACTGCACGCGTGAGAACTCCAGTTCACAGCGCGGCATCGAGAAAGCGGGCTTCGTTCGTTCCTTCACCATCACGGAGCATTTCTTGAAAGCTACTCACCGGCCCGGGCCAATGCCGCTGCAGTATCACTATCATCGAGCTTCCCAGCCGGCTTGATAGCATGCGCCTGAAGCTGCCCTTTCACCCCCGCGCCTGGCTCGATGCTTGGCTGACTTACCCGCGCTTCCTCGGCACGCTCAAGCCCGAGTTGCTGCGTGGCGCGGCGGACGAACTTGCCCCGCGGCTGCATGCCCAACTCCGCGCAAGCTGGCCCCGGAAGCTGGAGTGCCCACTCGCCAAGCGCGTCCTCGCGCTCTCACCGCATCCGGACGACGAGGTGATCGGCTGCGGCGGACTGCTAATCCGCCACGTCGGCCAGGCCGACATCAAGATCGTCAACGTCTTCAACGGCGACGGCGGTGGGGCGCTGGCTGAAGGCCCGTGGCAGGCCGAGCCCGGTTATCAGGCGCGGTTGGTGCAAACGCGGCGCGAAGAGTTGGATGCCACCGCGCGGACGCTCCAAGCCTCTGAAGTGATCCGCTTCGAGGTATCCGATTGCCACGGCATTCCGGGGCCGGACGAAGTCGCGCGCTTGCGCCAAGTGTTGGAATCCTTCCAGCCTGAAGTCGTCCTGCTGCCGTGGTTTCTGGACAACCATCCGCATCACCGCCTCACCAATCTCCTGTTGGCTGACGCCAGTGCAGGCCTGTCGTTCATGGTGCTCGGCTATGAAGTTTGGGGCCTGCTTCCGCCCAACGCGATTCTGGACATTACAGACGTGCTTGAACGCAAGGTGGAATTGACCCGGGGCTATGCGAGCCAGGTGCGCACGGTGGACTACGTGAACTACGCCGTCGGCCTGGTGCATACCCGCGCCTTTCACCATCCGGTGCGAGAACTGCGCGGCGGTGCGGTGGAAGCCTACCTCGCTCTCCCCGCCAAAGATTATCGCGAACTGGCAGTGCATGCGCTGCGCCCGCGCCCATGAGCGTCGTCGGCCAAGCCCCTTCCGCCCACCCGATGGTCAGCATCGTGGTGCCGTGCTACAATGCCCGCCGCTGGATCGGTGAGACGCTCGCCAGCACGCGGCAGGACTGTCCTTGGCTGGTGGAATTGATTGTGGTGGATGACGGTTCCACGGATGGCAGCGGCGAGTTGGTGGCGCGTGATTTCCCCGAGGCCCGGCTCGTGCGCACGGAAAACCGCGGGTGCAGTGCGGCCCGAAGCCACGGAACGGAATTCGCTCAAGGCACATTCATCAAGTATCTCGACTCGGATGATCTGCTGGCTGCCGGTTCGCTCGTGCGCCAAGTGGACCTGGCGGAATCCAGCCGGGCTGAAGTCGTCTACGGCAACTGGCAACGACTGGTTCAGTCGGGCGAAGCGTGGCAGCCGGGCGAGGTGATTGAGCGCACTTGGCAATCGGTTCACGCCGACATCGAGGTCGCCTTCTTCACCGGGATGTGGTGTCCGACCGGGGCCTACCTCTGGCGCAGTGAATTCCTGCGGCAGCGGCATCCGGGTTGGCACTCCGCTCTGCCCGTCATTCAGGATGCCCGCTTTGCGTTGGATGCTGCGCGCGCGGGAGCAACCTTCGTCCACGACGAGGCGCTCGCGGCGCATTATCGCACGCACACGTCTGGCTCGGTGGCCACGAACAACCCGGTGAAGTTCGCCCGCGACTGCTGGCACAGCGCGCTGGAACTGCGCGACCAGTGGGAGCGGGCTGGCACGTTCAACGCCGCCCGACGAGTTGCGCTGCTGGAAGTGCTCGAATATCTCGCCTTTGACACCTACCCGCGCGATCGGGCACTCGCCCGCGACATCGTCAAAAGCGCCCGGAATGTTGCCCCCGATTGGCGTCCGACTGGCTCGCGCTGGCGGCGCTGGGTGGGCGGCGTGGTGGGCTTTGAGGCGGTTGCCCGCCTGCGTCAGGGGCTCGAACACTGCCGTCGGCTCCGGCGGGACGTGGCCGCCTGAGTCGCCAGTCGTGCGGTCATGCATGTTCTCTTTTTTGAACCGGACCCTTCATTCGGCGGCGGCTCGGAGCGGGTATGTCTGGACTTGGCTCGTGGATTGGTCGCACGCGGGCACCGCATCTCGCTGTTGCACGACCGCGCGGGCTCCATGCTGCCCGACTACGACGCCGCCGGGGCCCGGCGATCGCAGATGGAATTGCGGCCGTTCGGTTGGCGAACGCTCGGAGCGAGCCTGCTCCGCGCGCGCCGCATCGCGCGGGTGGCGCGTTCGATGAGTGCGGACGTGATGATTGCCTCGGAACTGCATTATCTCCGGTCGCTCGCGCTGGCCAGCAGCCTGGGCGGCCCACCGGTGCTCTTTCACTTGGGACTGACTGCCACGCACCGGGAGTGGTCCTGGCGCTGGGCTTACCGGCGGGTGAGCGCCGGCGTAGCTCCGTCAACTCACACGCTGCGCTCGTGGCAGGAGTCCGGCTGGCCGGCGGAAACCTTGGTGGAGATTTCCAACGGAGTGGACACCACTCGATTCCAACGCGTCGCAGATCGTGCGTCAGCCCGGCAGAAATTTGGCTTGCCCCCCAACGCGCCACTGATCAATTACACCGGGCGGCTGGCCCCGGAAAAAGGCGTGGCGACTTTGCTCACTGCGTTTCAGTTCGTGCTGGCCGAGATACCCGAATGCGTGCTGGTGATGGTGGGGCGTGATGAATTTCCCGGAGAACGTTGGCGGCAGCGAGCGGCGGAGCTTGGCCTCCCCGCCGAGCGGGTTCGCTTCCTCGGGGCGCGACCTGATCCCGAAGCATTCATGGCGGCGGCAGATGTGGTGGTCGTTCCCAGTGAGGTGGAGGAGTCCTTCGGTTTGACGGTGGCTGAGGCCATGGCGTGTGGCGTGCCGGTGGTCACGACTCAAGTTGGGATTCTGCCGCACTTGCTCGGCCCCGATCACCAACACTGGGTGGCGCGAACGGGCGACGCGAAGGACATCGCTCGGATTCTCCGAGGAATTCTGGCCAATCCGGATCGCTCCACTGAAGCGGGCCGCGCCCTGAGAGCTCGCGCAGTCGAGCAGTTCGAGATGAGCCGGTGCTGCGCGGCCTACGAGCGAGTGTTGGGTCGATGCTGCGGCTGTGCGAGGGAGTAACAAATGAGTAGCCATCCGCAGGATGCCGCTGCGCAAGTCCGCCCGACGGGGAGATCCGTTTGCATCGTCATCGGTGGCCACATCACGTGCTGTCCGCGGATGATGAAGATGGCCGTCGCGCTGGCAGAGACCGGCCATGCCGTGTCCATAGTCAACCCGATCTATGGTCCGAACATGTTTGAGCCGGAGCTCCGGTTTCTCCGCGATGCCCGCTGGCGCAGTGCACCGGTGAAAATGGTGCGCCGCCTTCATCCGTGGACCTATTATCGGACCGGGGGCCGGTTGAAACTTGCCCGGGCCGTCCTGCGACGCGGCAACCTCGGCAACTTCTCCCTGGCCGCGCTGGGCCGGGGTTACACACGCGCTTTCGACGAGTTGCTGGCCCACGCCCTCGCGCAACCGGCGGACCTGTATCTGGGGGGCACAGCGGGAGGGCTGGCGGTGGCGGCACGGGCGGCCGAACTGCGCGGCGTGCCGTTTGCCTTGGACTTGGAGGACTTTCACTCGGCGGAGCAGGAACCGGGGCCCGAAGCCGACCTGTCCCACGCCGTGATCGCCGAGATCGAACGGCGGCTGTTGCCGCGTGCAGCCTTTC
>Ga0194122_10005395_pt1 | contig 11978 bp, 9 predicted proteins | sample TA2MahCa10mmetaG_FD_155487 | JGI IMG/M metagenome (GOLD analysis project Ga0194122, IMG submission 155487) | Freshwater microbial communities from Lake Tanganyika, Tanzania - TA2015021 Mahale Deep Cast 10m | ecosystem: Environmental > Aquatic > Freshwater > Lake | place: Tanzania: Lake...
GCGGCCATCTCGTCTCCAACGGCAAACGCACGTTTACGTTTCCCGGCGCCAGTCCAGCCATGGTCGCCACTCCAGTCGTCGACGGCCACTCGATCATCGCCTTCGGTTATGGCGCCGCCACTTTCAGTCCGTTTTCCGCGCAGCTCGAAAAGCGCGATAAGAACAAAGACGGCAAGATCAACCGCGGTGAGTTCACGCAGGCCGACAATGTTCTCAATTCCATCGCTGGTTTTATCGGCAACCGCGATGGCGAGGTCACCGAGGACGAGTGGATGGAATGGGGCAAACACGTCGGCGGCGGCACGGCATTGCTCTCCCTCAAACTTGACGCCCCGCAACCTGCGCAACTTTGGCGCACAGAGAAAGGCTTCGAAGGGGTTGTGCCTTCTCCGATTCTCCACGATGGATTGATCTACGTCGTCCGCAACGGCGGCATCCTCACGGCCTATGATGCCAAGACCGGCGCATCCGTGAAAGCGGGCCGGATCACCGGCGCGCTGGGCGGATACTCGGCTTCCCCAGTCCTCGCCAACGGGCTCCTCTACTTCGCGAGCGAAGAGGGTAAGATCTCGGTCGTCCGTCCGGGCCGGGAATGGGAAGTCGTGCAGGTCAACGACATCGGTGATCCATTCTTCGCCACTCCAGCGCTTTCGGCGGGCCGCATTTATGCGCGCGGCGACGATGCGCTTTATTGCTTCGCTTTACCCTTTTGAAAACAGCTCCGTTCGCGCCTTGCCTTTGCCGTCTTTGGTTGCATAGACGGGCCGCTGTTCGACCTCGTAGGCGGTATCGGGCGCGACACCCATGGCCGTGTAAATCGTCGCGTGCAGGTCCTCGATGGAGATCGGATTTTCAATCGTTTTGCACGGGCGTTCATCGGCGGTCTTGCCGTAGAGAAAACCCTTCTTAAAACCACCGCCGAAGACGCACACGCTCACCGCTTCGGTGAAGTGGCGATGCATGCCGTAGTGCTTCGGTTCGGTCATTGTCTTCGGCTGCTGGACCTGATCCTTTACTTCGAGACCGGGTTTGCCTTCGGTCATCATGTCGCGGCCGAACTCGGTGGCGATGACGATGAGCGTGCGGTCGAGCAGTCCGCGCTCTTCGAGATCGAGCACTAACTGCGCGATCGGGCCGTCGATCACCTGCTTCATGTCGCCCGCGCGTTTGTGGCCGTTTTCGTGTGTGTCCCAAAAACGGAAGGGGATGTACTCCGAGGTCACTTCGATAAACCGCGCGCCGGCTTCCACAAGCCGCCGCGCCTGCAAACAGCCGAGGCCGAATTTATTGTCGCCGTACTTGGCGATCACTTCCGGTTTTTCCAGTGCGAGGTCGAACGCTTTTGCCGCCGGGGAGGTCAACAAGCGGTGTGCGTTTTCGACCGAGCGCAGATAACTCTCGCGTTGATGATCGCCGGCGTTTTTCACCGGCGACGCATCGAGCAGCTTCTTGTAGAACGCGCGCCGGTTTTCAAATCGTGTCGGGCCGACGTATTCCGATGGCCGCGTCACGCTGACGGCATCACGCGGATCGACCATCTGAAAAGGCCCATACTCGGAGCCCAGAAAACCGGCCGTGTGAAAGGCCTTCAGCGCATCGGACTCCGCGCCCAATTCCATGTTCTGGCCGACCGCGATGAACGGTGGAATATCGGGATTGCGCGGGCCGAGCGTGCGCGCCAGAAATGCACCGATGTGCGGCACCGCGACCGCTTGCGGCGGAGCGTAGCCGGTGTGCCAGTGGAACTGATGGCGCGAGTGCAGAATGAAGCCGAGATCGCCGACCTGATGGCTGCGGATCAACGTTCCGCGGTCCATCACTTTGCCGATTTTTTCGAGGCCTTGCGAAAGACGAATGCCATCGACCGCGGTCGGAATGCTTGGGAAGGTGCTCAGCACTTTGTCCGATGCGAGGCCGGTTTCATACGGCGTGTGGCGCTTGGGATCAAACGTTTCGGTCTGCGCCATGCCGCCGGCCATCCAGAGCAGGATCATCGAGTCGGCGCGCGGCGCGATCTTTGGCGCGGCCAGCAACTTCGGCGCGGCGCCGGTTAGCGCGGCCAGTACAGCGCGGCGGGAAACGTTATCGAACATATTGAAACTCCGGATGCAGCAACAGGCTCCAAAGCAGATCTTCCAAGCCACCGTTCGCTTTCAGTTGTTCGATGGCAATCGTCTTTTCGGCGGGCGCGGGCGCGCGGCCCAGCGTCTGCCAGAAAAGGCGGTCGGTGAGTTTCGCCGCATCGGTTTCCGGCTTGGGCGAAGCAACCGGCGGCGCGTCGGAGACCTTCGTCAACAGATTACGATCGGGCGCGGACGGAAAGATGAAGAAACGCGCCGCGCTGTTTACTTCGCTGATGCGGCCGATGTCGTCCATCACGATTGTGCCTTTCAGTGTGCGCGCGCCGTCGGGCACGGCAATGTGGACGGCCTTGCCGACGGGCGTCGTCAGCGCGTTGTAGCTCTGCTTGAAAAAGGCCACGGACTTCAACGGCTGCGTTTGCGAGGGCTGCGCGGCGACGTTGTCATCGAAGCGCAGGTCGTGCCAGCCGGCGATCGTGCGATCCCAATCGTAGCTGCCGGCGTCTTCGATCAGCAGCCAGATTTCCTTCTTGCCGGCCACATCGATTCGGAAACGCGTACCCGCCGAGCGCCGTACGGCCTTCGAATCGAACAGCGGTTCGGGCGGTGCGGGCAATGTTCCGTTGAGCCGCTGCGCGCCGCGCCGCAGCGATTGCGCGAGCGTTGTTCCGTTAACGAGTTCGAGCGCTTGCAGCGTGCTCGATTCCGGCGGGCGCGTAGTGTAGACCTGATCGCGGATCGGCCGGCCGAGCGCGCGTGTCAGGGCGGTCGATTTGAATTCCCACTCGCGCGCGAAGCGTGCCGAGCGGTCGTTCTGCAGCAAGCGCCACTCGCCGGTGAGCGCGGAAAGCGAGTCGACGAATTGCTCCGCTGTGATGCGCCGGGGCTGCGGGCCGCGGAAGGTGTAACTCTTCTCTTCGACGATCGGCGCGGCCTGCTGCTGCCACGCTTTCGAAGTGAGGATTAGTTTCAGGAGGTGATTGATGTCGCTGTTGTTTGCCGCGAAATCGTTGGCGAGCCAGTCGAGCAGATCGGCGTTCCACGGTTCGGCGTCCATGTCGTCGACAGGTTCGACAAGCCCGCGGCCGAACAGCCGTCCCCAGATGCGATTGACGAACGTGCGGGCCACGCGGCCGTTTTGCGGATGCGTGAACAACGCGGCGGCTTGCGCGCGGCGTTCGGCGATTGTGCCGTCCTGCTTGATCGCGCCGAGGGAAGGGAACAGGAACTCGGGCCCTTGCATCTTGCCCGTGCGTGCATCGCAGCGGATCAGTTCGAGTTGCGCCTGTTCGGAAAATATCGCGGCCATGCCGTAGCTCTGGCGAAGCTGGTACTTGTTGATGAAGGAGTCGTGGCACGACGCGCACTTCAAGTTCACGCCGAGAAAAACCTGGGCGGTGTTCTGCGCGGCTTGCATGTGTGGAAGCTGCGAAGCGTTGACGTCGCCGCGCCAGTTCACGCCGACCAGAAAGCCTTCAGGCGCGTCGGGACCGGCCGGGTTGATCAACTGACGGACCATCGCGTCGTAGGGTGCGTTCGACTCGATCGCTTTCTTCAACCACGGCGTATACGGCTTGGCTTCGCCGTGATAGGCGCGGTTGTCGTTGCGCAACAGATCGTTCCAGAAGCTGATCCAGTGTCCGGCGAACATCTCGCGATCGGCGAGAAGCTTGTCGATGAGCGCGGTGCGGTCCTTCGCCGGCTGCATCTGTTCGTAGGACGGCGTGACGCCCCAAAGATCGAGATAGACGCGTTTGGCGAAAGTGGCTTCGTCAATCATCGGCCGCCACGCGAGGCCGCGTTTGGCGTTGTAGGCGGCGACGAACTTATCGATTGGATTGATCTCGGCGTTTTGTGGCAGCGCAACGACACGCGGCGCGAGCGGCGCCTGCCACTTCGACGCGGCCTTAGCGCCGACATCGGCCCAAGGCAGATCGGCGGAGACCCATCGTTCCAAGGTTTGAATCTGCGCTTCGCTCAGCGGATCGCCCGTCGGCGGCATGCGCGTGCCTAACGCGCCGCGCACTTTCGGTACGATCTTCGCGCGCGCTTTCACAAGCGACGCGCGATCATCCATCTTCAAGCCGGCTTGCGCATTGGGGCCAGAGTGGCAACCGGCGCAACGCGCGGCGAAGATTGGATGCACTTCGGAGGCGAAATCGGCCTGTGCGTGCAAACTCGCCGCCGCGAACGATAGGGCGAGGAGTCGCACCGTTACTTCACCTTCACCCAGCCCTTCTTCTTCGAGCTCTCAACGATCTTCTCAAGCAGGATCATGCCGCGAAGGCCGTCGGCGAAGGTCGGGTAATCGACCGGCGCGCTTGCGTCGGCGACCTTGGCGTAGAAGCGCTTGTAGAGTTGCTTGTGCGAATCGTCGTAGCCTTCTGAGTGGCCACCGGGGAGGTCGGCGAAGCCAGCGGCCGAACCCATCAGCAGCGAAGGATCTTTGACGATGACCTTGTTCGGCTCGTTGCGATTGCCGAGCCAGAGTTCGTCGGGGCGCTCCTGATTCCACATCGCGCCGCCCTTGGTTCCGTAGATCTCGAACGCGAAGCGGTTCTTGTTGCCCGCGGCCATCTGGCTGACGGTGTAGGCGCCACGCGCGCGACCGCCCAAGTGAATCAGCACACCGCCGTAGTCTTCGGTGGTGATCTTGACTTCTTCGTAGTCGCTTGGCTGCAGCGTCTTGCCTGCGAAGGTTTGAATGGCGACTTTTGGACGGCGGCGTGTTTTGTGGAACGTCGCCAGGTCGGCGCAAAGCGCGGTGATCGGCAAGCCGGTCAAGTGCTGGATCATGTCCATCCAGTGCGAGCCGATGTCGCCGACCGCACGGAGCGCGCCGTTGGCCTTCGCGTCGATGCGCCAGTTGAAATCGGTATCGTAGAGCAGCCAGTCTTGCGAGTAGGTTCCTTGCACGTGCAGAATTTCACCGAGTTCGCCGGCGGCGATCAACTGGCGTATGTGTTGGACGACGGGGTAATAGCGCAGGTTGTGGCAGACCGCGTTGGCGAGCTTCTTCTTCGCCGCGAGCTTCACCATTTCGGCGGCTTCCTTGCTCGTCATCGTCATCGGCTTTTCGCACAGCACGGCCTTGCCTGCTTCGAGCGCGGCCATCGACATCGGGTGATGCATGGCGTTGGGCGTCAGGATGTGAACGGCTTGAATGGATTTGTCGTTCAGGATCTCCTTGTAGTTGCCGGTGGTGGTCTCGATGCCGAGAGCGGCGCCAAATTTCGCGGCCGACTCCGCGCTCGATCCCGCGACGGCGGCGACTTCGACGTTGCCCAGCCTTCGGATCGCCTCCGTGTGGACTCGTCCCATGAAACCTGTGCCAATGATTGCGGTGCGTATGCGTGCCATTCCGTCTACTTTATCACCGGAAACCCGGTAGACTGAAGACGACGGATGATTGTACGAGTCCGCGTCGGCACAGGACCGAAGCTCAGTTCGGTCACCCACGAATACCACGTTGCGAAACAGACCCGGAGGCTGGCGCTCGCCACGTCGATGGTCATGACGCCGGCGTAGTTGCTCGCTTTCGCGCTTGGTAGTTGGCGATTGGCCGCGGACTTGAATTGGACTGATCGCTTCGTCATCGCCAGCGGCGCGCTTTCGCACTGGCAGGTGTGGATCGCCATTGCGTTTCTGCTTCAGGTAGTGGCGTCCCTTCTGGCCAGGTACTCCGAGGACGATCGTACTCGGTAAAGATCTGACCAGTTTTCCCTCCCTTTCTCGCGATAAGGATTGAAGGCGTTCGCACTGCAACCCGCGGAATAGACGCCGCATCCAAATGGATAGGGGAAGTAGAAACACTATGAGCAGGAAAGTTCTTGTCCGGCAGGCGGAAGCGACGGCGCACGATTTGGCGGCGGCGATGGGTTCGATGCTCGCGCCGATGGCCGTGATGGCCTTGGCGATGGGGCTTTGGGCCTTGTTGGCGCAGGTGGCGATGGCCGCGTCGTTTCCCATTCAGCAAGGCGCACTGGCCGATTGGCGCGTGTGGATGGCGATCGCCGGCGCCGTCGAACTGATCGCGTGGCAGGTCCGTTCGCGGATGTAACCCGCGCGCGACGCGCCGTTACGATATCCTGAGTCAGGGCGATGGGATCACCGTTTCGCAGTTCTTCGTTTGGGTCCTCCTCGGGCTACTTACCGCTCGGAGTGAAATGGCTGTTGATATTGAACACGGCCATTTTTCTGATCCAGTTCGCGCTCTATCATGGTTTCGGCATCGGCCTGAATTTCTTGAAGCTGACGCCGGAGCAAACGGTTCGCGGCTTTGTGTGGCAGCCGCTGACGTATTTGTTTCTGCACTCGGCGGTAGACGTTTCCCATGTGTTGTGGAACATGGTTTCGCTCTTTTTCATGGGACCGATGCTCGAGGGCAGTTGGGGCCGCACGACGTTTCTGAAGTACTACGTTTACTGTGGCGCAGGCGCGGGTGTGAGTGTCGTTATCGCGAGTTTTCTGATGGGCGGCCGCGATCTGCCCACGGTTGGGGCGAGCGGGGCGTTGTTCGGACTCCTGATCGCCTATGGCGTGTTGTACCCGGACGTGATGTTCTTCGGCGTGATCAAGGCGAAGTGGTTTGTGTTGATCTGGGGCGCGGTGCAATTTCTGAATGGAATCGCGGCGCGGAATTCCGGCGTCAGCTACGTCGCGCATCTCGGCGGCATGCTCGCGGGGTATTTGCTGATTCGTTTCGGATTCCTTGGACGGCGGCGGGGGCCAGAGTTCGATCCATTGGCGGCGGCGAGCAATTGGTATCGCGAGTGGCGATTGGCGCGCGCGCGGCGGAAGTTTGAAGTTTACATGCGCAAGCAGGGGCGGAACTAGGGTCGCTACGCGATTATTTTCTTGCGCACGGCGTAGAGGACAATTCCGGCGGAACTGCGCGGATGGATCTTTTGTGTTGACGCTGCAGTCCGGAACCGTGGCGGCTTCCAGGCCGCGTCGTTAGGGTCGGCGAATGTAGTGTTCTCTAAACGCGGTTGGGATGGTCGCACTGAAGTGGGACCTGCCCGCGTCGACGGCGCGAACCGCCGGTTCGCGTGCGGCGTATGCGGTCTCCTGGAGCAAGTAGCCGCGTCAACTGCCGGATTTAGCATTATCGGCACACCCACGCGCCGCGACGATTTGAGCGCGTGGGAACTGAGCGCTGAAGCGGGACCAAAATCGACGAACAAAGTCGGCCGCATGGCTGTTTCGGTATGCCAGGCCGCGCTAGCCCGGATATCTCCCAGAACTTCTGCTGCGACGCACCGGAGCCGCGCCGGTACTTCGTTGCGCTTGCCGAGGGGGTTCGACGTACTGTTGAAGTACGCCTGCGCGCCGGCGGCAGCGCGCGCCTCGTGTCGACACGGCTCGGGCCCCGTCTCGCGACGAAGACTGTGAGATATCCGGGCTAGGAATTCCAAATTTTCGCGAATTCGTTTGGGCTGAGATCAATGTCGCGAAGGATTCCTCGGAGCGTTCCAATCTTGAGGGTCTCCCGCCCATGCACGGCAACTGTAGTGCAAACTTCGCCCCGCGCCATGAAGTGATGACTACCGCGAATTCGCAGGATCGTGAAACCCTGCGATTCGAGAAAACGAACCATCTCCGCCCCGCTTGGCCGCGGGAGCTTAGGCACGGACCGGTTCGTCCAATTCGAGTTCGATTTGACGAAGCGAAATTGGAGAGTTCACGCGCGCCATCGTCTCTTCCAACCCAAACGTTTCAACGTAGCCGATGAGCGCCTCTTTGAGATCCGCGATCGCCTCTTCTTCCGACTCGCCTTCGCCGTAGGCTGGAATGTCCGGGACTCTGGCCGTGAAGCCGCCGAAATCGGGATCCGGAATTAGTTCGACCGTGAGCTGCTTCATAACGGCTAGTTTAGCCTACCCCCGCAACAACCGCGCCGCATGTGCGATCGCCGCGGTGACCGCGTTGACTACCTGTATCAACGCCGCCGCTTGGCGCGCGGCCTCTTCGGGCCGATTCAGTTCCAGCGCTTCACGGACGCCGGGCAACGTCTTCGCGCCATAGCCGGTGTACTGGCCGGGCGCCGAGTATGCGCTCTTGTACCATGGGCGTCCGGGAAGGCCATCTTTGAGAAGCAGCGCGCGTTCGATCTTGGCGACCGCCATCGCCGAGTTTGGTTTACCGCTGGCGTAGGCCGATTCGAAATCGCGCGCCTGCGCCGATAGCGCCGCGAGCGCCGTCTGCATTTCGGCCGCGGGCAAGATGCCTTTGCCGAGTTGTTCGACCTCTTTCCAATACCGCTCGAACGCGGCGGCCATACGTGTGAATTCGAACGGAGGCACGGGCGCTTCGGCCATGCGCGAGATGGCCGTCGCCATGAAATCGGCCATGCGTTTGCCGTGCGAAAAATCACCGTCGGCGAAGCGCTTGTACCAGTTGAACGAGTCGAAGATCGAGTGATAGATGCCGCCGCTTCCGGTAGCGTCGGAGAAGCCGAGATTGGCCGCTGCGATGCCGGCGTGATGGGCGAAGGGCACGTAGTCCGAGCCCGAGCCGAGCGGTCCGACGGTCCACTCTTTGGCGCGCGGCGCGCCGCTGTCGCGCGCGGCCTCCTCGAGAAACAACGACAACGACGGGGACGCGCCCACGCCCAGCGAGCCCTTGCCGTTCGAGTCGCTGTTGAAGTAGACGATCGCTTTTTCCTTCAGCGTCTCGATGTGTTTTTCAACCCACTCGGTGGAGCCGATTAAGCCGAACTCTTCGGCGTCCCAAAGCGCCAACACGATAGTCCGTTTCGGCTGCCAGCCTTGCTTCACGGCGAGGCCGATCGTTCGCGCTGTTTCCAGCAGCGCCGCCGCGCCGGATACCGGGTCTTGCGCGCCGTTGACCCAGGCGTCGTGATGATTTCCGTAGAGCACCCATTGATCGGGCCAGACCGATCCTTTAATGGTTGCGATGACGTTGTGCACCGGGCGCGTGGCGTCGTCGAAGGACAGTTTCATTCGCACCTTCGCCGGGCCAGGGCCGAAGCGGTAGGCGACGGGCAGAGCGCCACGCCATTCGGCCGGAACTTCTTCGCCTTTCAACTGTTCGAGCAGCGGTTTTGCGTCACCGTAGGAGATCGGCAACACGGGGATCGGCATCAGCGTTTTCGCTTCGTTGATCGACAGCCGCCGCGAGCCTTTCTCCGACGCCCAACCCGGCGAGAGCGGATCGCCGACATGGATCGACATGTCCATCACCGAGCCTCGCTGCACGCCGTGATCGCAGCGGAACGGCCCATCTGGGTAGACCGCGCCTTTGGCGAAGCCGTCCTCTTTCGGGTCGGAGTAGATCAGGCAGCCGATCGCTCCATTTTCGGCGGCGACCTTGGGCTTGACGCCGCGCCACGACACCCCGTAGCGCGCCAGCGCGATTTTGCCCTTGACGCTGATGCCGCGTTTACGAAGCGTTTCGTAGTCGGCGGGCACGCCGTAGTTAACGTAGACGATTTCGCCGGTGATATCGCCCGGGGCCGAGTAGGCGTTGTAAGTGGCGAGCTGGTTCTTGTCGCGCGAGTCGGGATCTTCCGCGAAGTTGGGCTCGGCCAAGCGCAGCTTGTAGGTGACCGGCGCGATCATCTCGACGGTGCGCTCCCTGGGGTACGGCAGGAAGGCTTCGAACGACTCGATGCGCGAGTTGAAGCCGTACCGCGAAAACTGCTTGCGAGCGTATTCGGCGACGGCGCGGGAGGCGGGCGAGCCCGCGTGATGCGGCTCGGCGGCCATGCGGGCCATGTGGCGTTCAACGAACGAAGGGCTCGTTGCCGCGCGGAGTTTTGTTTCGAGTTTCTGCTGGGCGTCCCAGGCGGCTCCGCTGAATCCGCGAGCGGGCTTGGGCTGGGCCTGGAGCGAGCCGCAGAGGCTTGCGAAGAGAAGTTGACGGCGGTTCAAATCGATTACCCTCGGAGGAATTTCAAGTACTCGGCCTCGTCGCGCGTCAGGCCTTCAAATGTGCGCAACGGGTTGCCGTCGGCGTCCATGATGACGTAGAAGGGGATCGATGGGCGGCCGAATTTCGACTCCTGCAGCTTCTGATTCGCCTCGGAGTCTTTGTCGTCGCCGTCGGTGTACAACTCGACGCGGATCATCTTGTTCATCTCATCACTTACGGCCGCGCGGGTGAACATTGTCGCCTTCATCACCTTGCAGTTGGTGCATGTGTAGCCGGTGAAGTTGACGAACACCTGTTTGCCTTCGGCCTTCGCTTTGGCCAGCGCGCCGGGCAGATCGTTCTTCATGAAGGTCATCGACGCAGCGCCGCTTGTGCCGGCGGGCCGCGTCGATGCGGGAACGTAGCCGTCGATTTCTCCCAGCGGCGCGCCAAACAGTCCGGCGAGGAGCAGCAGCGCGAGGGCGAGCAAAACAATGCCGAGCAGCAGACGCGGGATCGAGACGTCTTCGTCCTTGCTTATGCCTTCAAAGCGCAACCAGCCGAGCAGGTAGAGGCCGGGTATGGCAACGAGGATGGTCCATAACGCGAGGAACAGTTCACGCGAAATGAGATTCCAATGCATGACAGCATCGACGTTCGAGAGGTACTTGATCATCATCGCGAAGACGAAGAACGCGAGCACGACTTTGACGCGCATTAACCAGCCGCCGCTCTTTGGCAGCTTTTTCAACCACGCCGGGAACAGCGCGAGCACGAAGAAGGGAAGCGCGAGACCGGAGGCGAACGACGCCATGCCGAGCGCGGGTTGCAGGCGGTCCCCGGTGACCGATGCGGCGAGCAATGATCCCATGAACGGGCCGACGCAGGCGAATGAAGTGAGAGAAAATGTCAGGCCCATGAGGAGAGAGCCGGCGTAGCCGCCGCCGGCCGAGGCTTCGTTGAGCTTTGTCAACACGCCGGATGGGATGGTGATTTCAAATGCGCCGAGCATGGATAGGCCGAACGCGAAGAACACAAGGCCGATGACGCCGTTGACCCATGGATTGGCGCTTAACTGCTGCGCGCCGGAGCCGCCGAGTAGCGCAGAAGCGGTGAGGCCGATGGCCGTGAACAGCACAACGATACCGAGGCAGAACACGGCCGCCTGGCGTATTCCTTCACCGCGGCCCGCTTCGCCCCGATTGATGAAGTAGCTCAGCGTGAAGGGGATCATCGGGAAGACGCAGGGCGTTAGCACTGAGGCGAGGCCGGTGGCGAAGGCGGTAAGCAGAAACGCCCAGAGGCTTTCTTCAACCGGTTTCTTGGACTCCGCGGTTTTTTTCGGGGCGGCCGCGGCGGCGCCGGCGGGGACGCCTTCGACAAAGCCGTCGGGGATGGCGAGTGTGGCGGGCGTGGATTGGGGATCGATTTCAATTGTCGCGGTGAGTGCGCGGCGTTTGGGAGGGATGCAGATTTTGTCGTCGCAGGCGCTGGAGCGAAGGCTCACGGCGATCTCCGCGGCGCCGGGTTTGGCGTCGGCGGCGATGGCGAGATCGATGTAGAAGACGGCCTTGTCTTCGTAGCTCTCGGTGGTTGCGTCGGCCACGGGATCAAACTTCGCCTCTACTTTTTGCTGAAGGACTCGTGTGATCTTTGCGGGCGTGCCTTCGGCGAGGGTGATGCGGGTGGCGGTTGGTACGACCGGCGAGGAGATCGAGTAGAGGTGCCAGCCTTTCTTGATCTCGGCCTCCAGTTTGAGGCGCGCAGGTTTGCCGGGCGCGGCCTTCGGTGTGTCGGCGAAAAGGGTGAATGTGACCGGGTACGGCGATTGCGCGGTGAGCGCGGCGATTGCCAGGACCAACGTCGAGACGCGGACGAGCATGGATACTTTCACTGTATCGCGCATGGCGCCGCCGGATTCAATACAATGGACCAACCGCGGAGTTTACTCGCCTTGCACCCGGACGATGAACGGACGATTCGTGGATTTCTCGCCGGCGAACCGGCCGCGATCGCGCGCGT
>Ga0194122_10005400_pt1 | contig 11967 bp, 10 predicted proteins | sample TA2MahCa10mmetaG_FD_155487 | JGI IMG/M metagenome (GOLD analysis project Ga0194122, IMG submission 155487) | Freshwater microbial communities from Lake Tanganyika, Tanzania - TA2015021 Mahale Deep Cast 10m | ecosystem: Environmental > Aquatic > Freshwater > Lake | place: Tanzania: Lake...
AACTTCTCTCTCTTTGCTTTGAGTAGCTGACAAAACAGGAACAGACTGTTTAAAATTTTCTTTAATTTCAATCGTATCGTTTTCTGATACAAGATAACTTGAAATCGTAACCTTTTTTCCGTTCACTTTTACTTTTCCATGGCTCACAAGTTGTCTGGCTTGAAAAACTGTAAGAGCAAACTTTGACCTATAGACTACGGCATCTAGTCTTCTTTCTAATAGTCCAACCAGATTTTCTCCTGTATCGCCTTTTTTCTTAAATGCCTTTCTAAAAAAATTTCTAAACTGTCTTTCACTCATATTACCGTAATAGCCTTTGAGCTTTTGTTTTGCTTTTAACTGAATACTAAAATCCGATGGCTTTCCTTTTGCTCGCTGGCCATGCTGGCCGGGACCGTAAGCCCTGGTATTATAGGGGCTTTTAGGCCTTCCCCATAAATTCACACCTAGCCTTCTATCAATTTTGTGACGTGCTTTAATTCTTTTTGTCATTTTAGAGTGACATTCTTATAGTTTCACATCGAATTATAGTCAATGTAAGTTACCTTTATATTTAATTAAAGAACTAACTACTCCAAGCAAAGTTCTTAATTCTTGGCTTGATAACGCGCTTTTTTGGAAAGTATTTTTTATATTTTGTATCATTATTTTCTTTTTTTCTTTAGGCTTTAAAAAACCTATCATTTCAAGTCGTTTTATTAAAAAATCTAAAAAATTATTTAATTCTTTTTTAGGCGCTAAACTACTTCGATAAAAATTCTTACTATTAAAAATTTTTTTATTTAACGAAATGAATAATTCATAAGCAATAATTGCAATTGCATGGGATAAATTTAGTGAAGAAAAACTTCTATTTATTGGAATATTTATTAAATAATTTGCATTTACTAAATCCTCATTACTTAAACCAGATGCCTCCGATCCAAATAATAATCCTATTTTTTTATTACTTTTTAAATTTTTAATAATTATTTTTATAGCATCCCTTAAATTTAAGTTTGTTTTATTAATAGATCTCATTCTTGACGTTGTTCCAAATACAATGTGCAAATCTTTAACTGCTGAATTTACATTTTTATATAATCTTGAATTATAAACTAAATCTTTAGCGCCAACTGACGTTACTATTGCTTTTTTATTAGGCCACTTGTCTCTAGGCTTAACTATTCTAAGATTTTCAAATTTAAAGTTTTTAATTACTCTTGCAGATGCTCCAATATTTTCACCCAATTGAGGTCTAACTAAAATAAAAAATATATTTTCAAAATTAATCAAATATTTGCTGGCGCTTTCTCTTTAAACAGCTTATAATCGATACTGTCTAAAAGTGCCCTGAACGATGCTTCAATTATGTTGGGTGATACACCGATTGTATACCAAATCGATCCGCTATTATCGGAACTTTCAATTAAGACTCGTGTAGTAGCATTAGTACCAGTATTTAAAATTCTAACCTTATAATCTAATAGTTTTAAATCCTTTAAATAATCTCCATATTTTCCAATTTTTGAAATATTTTTTCTTATAGCGCTATCAATTGCATGCACGGGACCATTTCCTGTCCCTTCACAAATAATATCTTTACCATCGATATTTAGGTGTATTTTTGCCTCCGAGTTTATATCAATATCATTTAAATTTTTATGAACCCTAACCTCGTATTTTTTAATTTTTAAATAATCTGGTACTTGATTGAGTAGTCTTCTTGTTAAAAGCTCAAAGGATGCATCTGCTCCATCATAAGAATAGCCAATAAATTCTCTATCTTTCACTTGATCTAAAAGTTTAGAAATTCTTGGATCGTTTTTATCTATCTTAATTTTAAGACTATCAAGTCTTGATAAAATATTGGATTTACCAGACTGATCAGAAACTACTATACTTCTTTTATTTCCAACTATCTCAGGATTAATGTGTTCATAGGTTTTTGGATTTTTTTCAACTGCAGAGACATGTAAACCACCCTTATGAGAAAAAGCTGAAGAACCAACATATGCTGCATGGTTATTAGGTTTTCTATTAAGAATTTCATCAAGAAGTCTTGAACATTCTGTTAAATAATTCAAATTATTTTCTTCAATTTTCAATTTAAATTTTTTTTTAAAAAAATCTTTTAGAAGTAGAGTTGGTATAATTGATACTAAGTTTGCATTTCCACATCTTTCACCAAGACCATTAAGAGTTCCTTGAATTTGTCTTGCTCCAGCATTTATTGCTGACAAGGTATTTGCTACAGCATTTTCAGTATCATTGTGTGTATGAATTCCTATTTTATTACCAGGAATGATTTTTACAACATCGCTTACAATTTTTTCAACTTCAAATGGCAAGGTTCCTCCATTTGTGTCACATAAAATAATCCAAGTAGCCCCCTCATCGTATGCAGCTTTAATACATTGAAGTGCATAATCTTTGTTATTTTTATAACCATCGAAAAAATGCTCAGCATCAAACATGAATTCTCTTTTGTTTTTAACGAAATGCTTCGTTGTCTCTGAAATATTTTTTAAATTTTCTTCTTTAGTAATGCCAAGTGCAACATCAACATGGAAATCCCAAGTTTTACCAACAATACAAACAGATTTGGTATTTGAATTTAATATTGCTGATAAACCAGGATCGTTATCTGCACTTCTTCCTGATTTTTTTGTCATTCCAAAAGCAACCAGACTTGAGTTAGAGAAATTGGGTTTTTTATTAAAAAAATTAGTATCTGTTGGATTTGCTCCTGGCCATCCAGCTTCGATATAATCTACTCCAAGCTTATTAAGTGACTCTGCAATTCTAATTTTTTCATCAAGTGTAAAATTTACTCCCTGAGTTTGAGAGCCATCTCTGAGTGTCGTATCAAATATATATATTTTCTCTAATTCTCTCATTTATAATTCCAACTAGTTTTATCCTTATGATCTTTTAATTCGATGCCTTTGCTCTCTAATTCTTTTCTGATTTCATCGGCTCTTTTAAAATCATTATTTTTTCTTGCAACATTTCTTTTTTGGATCATTTCATCTATGTAACTCTTAGAGACAGTAGAGTTGCTCTCTCTAAACTTAAAATATTCCTCAGGGTTTTCCGAAAAAAGGCCAATAAATTTCAAAACATTATTAATTTTCTTTTTTGAATTTAAATCACCTTTATTTGTTTTTTTTGCTAAATCATGAATTTTTGAGATCAATTCAGGAGTGTTTAAATCATCATTTAATGAGGAAATATCTTCATCCTCTATAGCATTAGTATTTTCCAAATAAAGTTCATACCAAGAATCCAAAGTTTTTTTACAATTATTTATTAATTCATCAGACCAATTAAGCGGTTGTCTGTAATGAGAACTAAGAAGCGCAAGACGAACCACTTGACCATTATATTTTTTTTTTAACTCTCGAATTGTAACGAAATTGCCTTCAGATTTTGCCATTTTTTTTTCCCTAATAGTGACAAATCCATTATGCATCCAAAATTTAGAAAAAAATTTAGTACTGTTTGCACATTGTGATTGTGCTATTTCATTTTCATGATGGGGAAATATTAAATCAATACCTCCTCCATGGATATCGAAACTCTTTCCTAAATATTTTTCGGACATAGCACAACATTCAATATGCCAACCTGGTCTACCTTTTCCCCAAGGAGAGTCCCAAGATGGTTCATTATTTTTTGACGGTTTCCACAAAACAAAATCTAAAGGATTTTTTTTTAAATCTGATACCTCAACTCTTGCTCCAGCAGATAGCTCTTTAGTTTTTTTATTTGAAAGCTTTCCGTAATTGCTAAATTTTTCTACTGCAAAATAAATATGTTCATCTTTTTTGTATGCAAAATCTTTATTAATAAGCTTTTCAATTATAGAAACCATTTCTTGAATATGCTCCGTCGCCTTTGGCTGAAAGGAAGGATCCAAACACTTTAAATATTTACAATCATCAAAAAAGTTATTTGTTACTTTTTGTGTCAGGTCATCAATTGAAATTTTAAGCTGAGACGCACGATCAATTATTTTATCGTCCACATCAGTAATATTTCTTACATAGGTTACTTTGTTACTTCCAAAGTTTTTTTTTAATAATCTAAAAAGTAAATCAAATACAACTAAAGGTCTGGCATTTCCAATATGCGGATCATCATATACGGTAGGTCCGCAAACATACATTTTAACTTGTTTCTTATCTAGCGGGATGAATTTTTCTTTTATTCTACCAAGGGTATTATAAAAAAATAAATCATTTCCCATTTCTAAAAGTGCATACAGGAATAGGATTTATCTTGTGAAGGTTTTTTTTTCTAATTTCTAAATATTTTTTATAATTTTTATCTTCAGGATCTTCCATGGCCTTTTCTAACTCTTGGTAAGTCATACCTAACTGACTTTCATCTGTTCTTCCATCAACCCAAAGTCCATCTGTTGGCTCAGCTTTTATAATTTCATCCTCAATTTGAAGATATCTACCCATTTCCCAAACCTCACTTTTTGTACAATCTGCTATCGGTGAAATGTCAACTCCTCCGTCACCATACTTTGTGTAAAATCCAACCCCAAAATCCTCAACTTTATTACCGGTTCCAACGACAATACCATTACTTGATCCAGCAACTTGATAAAGTGTTGCCATTCGAAGTCTTGCTCTAGAATTTGCGAATGCATGTTCTGATTGAAAACTATCTAGTGTCTTCTCAAAAGAGTTAAATATTTCATCAAGATTAAGAATTACTTTATCAACATTTGAAAATTTTTTTTCTAACCAATTAATATGTTTTTTACTTAAATCATCTTGAAACTTAAGTTGTCTAATTGGCATTGATAAAGCTTTCAGTCGAAAACCAGTTAAAGCCGAAATAGTACTTACAACTGCAGAATCTATGCCACCTGACACACCAACAACTAAACACGTAGGCTTTCTAGGCATTGAATTACAGTAGTTGATAATCCAACTCTTTATATATTCCACTCTTTCTTTTGCCTGCATAAAATCTCTCTGCACTGTTATTATTATATCTGCAAAATTATTTAAAATGAAATTATGACGCTTTTTTTATGGAATTAATTGAAAATTTCGAATTCTTCTTAATTTCTTCAGATATTAAAAAAGCAAGTTCAATTGATTGATTTGCATTTAATCTTGGATCACAATGTGTGTGGTATCTATTAGATAAATCTTTATCAGTAATTTTCTGGGCTCCACCAATACACTCGGTTACATTTTTACCAGTCATTTCAATATGTAAACCTCCAGCGTAAGTACCTTCATTTTGATGTATTTGAAAAAACTGTTTTACCTCTGAAATAATATTTTCGAAAGGTCTTGTCTTATATCCACTAGACGCTTTAATAGTATTGCCATGCATAGGGTCACATGACCATACAACTTTCTTTTTATTTTTTTTTACAACTTGAATAAGTCGTGGAAGATGTTTTTTAACCTTATCAAAGCCAAATCTTGCAATTAAAGTAATACGTCCTGCTTCATTTTCAGGATTAAGTATCTCTATAAGCTTTACAAGTTCTGAAGGATCTAAAGTTGGTCCACATTTAATTCCAATTGGATTTCTTATACCTTTACAAAACTCAACATGTGCTCCATCTATTTGTCTTGTTCTGTCACCTATCCATAAAAAATGTGCAGATGTATCATGATATTCACCAGTTGTAGAATCTACCCTGGTCATTGCCTCTTCAAATGGTAAATGCAAAGCCTCGTGACTTGTATAAAAATTTACAGTTCTTAATCTCCTATTCTGCTCAATTGTAATTCCGCAAGCATTCATAAAATTTAAAGCATCACTTACTTTATCTTGTATTTCTTTAAACTTTTTGTTTGCTGAATCATTTACAAAATCCATATTCCATAAGTGGACTTTACTTAAATCTGCAAAACCTCCTTGTGAAAATGCTCTTAATAAATTTAGTGTTGCGGCAGATTGGGAATAAGCTCTTAATAATCTTACAGGATCAGGTTTTCTGTGCTCAATATCAAATTTCATTGAGTTGATATTGTCACCCAAATAGCTTGGAAGTTCCTTCCCATTAATAATTTCAGTTGGTGAACTTCGAGGTTTTGAAAATTGTCCAGCTACTCTTCCAACTTTTACAATAGGAAGATGAGATGAAACTGTTAAAATTAATGAAACCTGTAAAATTACCTTAAATAAATCTCTTATATTATCTGGAAAAAACTCTTCAAAACTTTCTGCACAGTCTCCGCCCTGAAATAAAAAAGCTTTTCCTTCGCTTACATCAGCTAGCAATTGTTTTAATGTCCTCGTCTCTCCTGCAAAAACAAGAGGTGGAAATTTTGAAATTTCTTTCAAAACATCTTTAAGCTTTGACTCATTTTCATAAACAGGCAAATGTTTTGCATGTTTTTTTTTCCAACTATTTGTAGACCATGTTTTCATGTTCAACCCACGGTATATATGTAGGTGTTTACCCTAACAAGTAATAATTATTCTACTGTAACAGATTTAGCTAAATTTCTTGGCTTATCGATGTCATAACCTTTTTTTAATGCCACATTATAAGCAAGAAGCTGGAGAGGAATAGTTGCAAGGATTGGAGCTATAGTTTCTTCGCAGGTCGGTATGTTAATTTCAGACCAAATATTTTCGCTTATTGATCCATTTATTTTATGATCTGAAATTAATAATACCTTTCCACCTCTTGCAATTACTTCTTGCATATTTGATAAAGTTTTTTCGTAATATCTATCTTTGATTGCAATAACAACTACTGGCATTCCTTCCTCAATTAAAGCAAGCGGCCCATGTTTCATCTCACCTGCCGGATAACCCTCAGCATGAATATAAGTGAGTTCCTTAAATTTCAATGCACCTTCAAGGGCAATAGGATAAGAAAGTCCTCTACCTAAAAATATTGATCCTTTTATATTAACAAAATTATTTGAAATTTTTTCAATTTCAGAACTTTTTTTTAACATTTCATCAATATGATTGCTAAGTTGGTAAATATTATCAATTATTTTAAGATATTTTTTTTCGTCAAGTTGATTTCTTATTTTAGATATTTTTAATATTAAAAACATTAAAACTAATATTTGCCCTATAAAAGCCTTCGTTGATGCAACCCCAATTTCTGGACCAACATGAATTGGAAGAACTAAATCTGATGACCTTGAAAGTGAGCTTTCTACAACATTTACAATCGAACAAGTTTTAACAAAGTTTTTTTTACAAAATTCTAACGCTGCAATTGTATCTGCTGTCTCACCTGACTGTGAAACAAAAATATAAAAATCATTATTTTTAAATCTATGCTTTCGATAGCGAAATTCCGATGCTATATCTATAGAGACATCAATATCCGTAAACTCTTCAAACCAGTATTTTGCTACCATGCAAGAATGAAAGGCTGTTCCACATGCTATTAGATACACTCTTTCAATCTTGATTGGATCGAGAGGAAAATTAATAATATTAATATCATGTCGTAGTTTATCAACATATTCATTTACGCATTTTTTTGTAATTTCAGGTTGATCAAATATTTCTTTAAGCATGAAATCTCTATAATTACCTTTGCTATACTCTTCTTTATTATCTTCGACTGAATGTATTTTTTTGTTTATTTTTTTTTTGTTTTGATCGTAAAATTCAACGCTGTTTTGTTTGATAATACAAACTTCACCATCATCTAAATAAGAGACCTTATTTGTCATTGAATTTAAGGCGTAAGAGTCTGATCCTAAATAATTTTCATTATTTGAGTAACCGACTGCCAAAGGACTACCTTTTCTTGCTCCAACAATAATGTCTGGATATTTCTTAAATATTATTCCTAGAGCAAAACTTCCATCCAGTCTTTTAATGGTATTAAAAACTGCATCTAATAACTGAAAATTTTTCAAATTTTCAGTCAATAAATGTGTAACTACCTCTGTATCAGTTTGTGATTTAAAAACATGCCCCTTATTCACAAGTTCTTTTTTTAAATCTGATGCATTTTCAATAATGCCATTGTGAACTACCGACACCTCATCAGAAGAATGTGGATGAGCATTAATTTTATTTGGTACTCCATGAGTGGCCCAACGAACGTGCCCTATGCCGATATTTCCATAGATTTTAGTTTTTTTCATTATATTTTGCAAATCCTCAACCTTTCCAGAGCACTTGTTTTCTATGATATTTACATTTTGAATAACTGAAATTCCAGCAGAGTCGTAACCACGATATTCAAGTTTTTTTAAAGAATTTAAAATATGCTGTGAAACATCTCTATCACTTACAATTCCAATTATACCACACATTATTTTTTTTTTTTTCTTTTCTTAATTTCTTTTTGAGCAGACCTAGATAAAGCTAAAGTTCCTGGTTTTACATTTTTTGTAATTACAGAGCCGGCTCCTATCATTGAATTTTTTCCAATTTTAACTGGTGCAACTATAGAAGTATTTGAACCAACAAAAGAATTATTATCAATTTTTGTTTTATATTTTTTTCTTCCATCATAATTACACGTAATAGTTCCTGCACCTATATTAACGTCACTTCCAATAAAAGTATCTCCTATATAACTTAAGTGACTTACCTTTGAATTTTTTCCTATGTTTGATTTTTTTATTTCAACAAAATTCCCTACTTTAGAATAATTTTCTAAAACTGTTCCTGGTCTTAACCTAGCAAATGGGCCAACAGTTATATTGTTTCTAATTTTTGTTTTCTCGATATGTGAAAAGCTCAAAATTTTTACATTATTTCCAATCGAAACTTTTTTACCAATGACAACAAATGGTTCCAAAACTACATTTTTTCCAAACTTGGTATCTTCAGATAAAAAAATCGTCTCTGGTTGTAATAAATTAACACCCTTTGAAATAGCATTGTGTCTTAATTTGATTTGACTCGAAATTTTATTTTTCATTCCAGCCCAATTGATTGAATAAAAATATCTGATTTACTATAAATTGATATTGTTTAATATAATAAGACTTTTATAATTTAACTCACAAATTGTTTCTTAATGGCTAATTTCAAAGCTTAATGAAATCTTCGATTATTTTTGATTTAGATGGTACTTTAGTTGACACTGCTCCAGATTTAATGGATGCACACAACTATGTAATGAAAAAATATGGATATTCAATAAAAGAGTTAAGTCACATTCGTTATCTTGCAGGTAGGGGTGCTGCAAACCTAATATTAAGATCAGTAGAAAAAGATGAAAAAAAAATTAGTAAATTATTACATCAAGAAATGACAAATGATTTTATAAATTTTTACAGAGAAAATATATCTAAAAACAGTGTACCATTAAGAGGTGTTATAGAATTTTTGGAATGGAGTAAGTCAAAAAAAATACTTCTCGGAGTTTGCACAAATAAACTAGAAAATCTTGCAAAAAAATTATTGCTTGAATTAGATATGATCAAATACTTTGAATACATTGCGGGTTCTGATACTTTTGAATATAGAAAGCCGGATCCCAGGCACTTAACAAATATACTTGAAATTTTTGATACGGAGCCTTCATGTAGTCTTATGGTTGGCGACAGTGAAACTGATGCTGATACAGCTAAATCTGCAAAAGTAAAATTTGTTTTGGTTAAAAATGGTTATACCCTAAAAAACTTTGAAATGATCCATCACGATTTTTTAATAAAAGATTTTCTTGAAATGGAACATATCGTTTCTAAAACTAACATTTTAAATTAAAATGTATTTTGTAAAAAACGACTCAACTGAAAAAAGGGAAATTTTAATTAAAAATTTAAAATCCAAAAAATTATTAAGATTTCCTGGAGCATATAGTCCTTTAGTTGCAAAACTTATTGAAGAAACGGGTTTTGAAGGAGTGTATGTGTCTGGAGCAGTTGTAGCAAATGACCTTGGATTACCTGATATTGGACTTACAACATTATCTGAGGTTTCAAATAGGGCTGAGCAAATTTCAAGAGTAACAAATTTACCTACAATCGCAGATGCAGACACAGGTTTTGGAGAGATAATGAATTGCGCAAGAACAATAGAAAGATTTGAAAATAGTGGTGTATGCGGATGTCACATTGAAGATCAATTTAATCCTAAACGCTGCGGACATTTGGATAATAAGGAAATTATTTCTGTTGGTGATATGATAAAAAAAATAAAGTCTGCGGTTAGAGCAAAAAAAGATAAAAACTTTTTAGTTATTGCTAGGACGGATGCTAACACCGTCGAAGGGCTTAAAAAAACTATTGATCGTATTAAGGCTTATGTTGATGCAGGAGCTGATATGATTTTTCCAGAGGCAATGAAAAATGAAAAAGAATTTGAAGAAGTTAGAGAGTGCACTAATGCCTTTATTCTTGCAAATATGACAGAATTTGGAAAATCAAAATTATTGACTACAAAACAATTAAAGAACCTTGGTTTAAACATAGTTATATATCCTGTTACTCTTCAAAGATTAGCCATGAAGAGTGTTGAGGATTGTCTCAAGAAAATATTTAAGGATGGGCATCAAAAAAATTTATTAAAAAATATGCAGACAAGAAAAAGACTTTATGAGCTAGTAAATTACAAAAAATATAGTGAATTCGATAAAAATATATTTAAATTTTCCAAAAAAGGTCATGGGTGAATTCTAAAGAAGACATAAAAAAAGGTTTGGTTGGTGTGATAGCTGATGAAACTAAGATTTCAGAGGTTATGCCTGAAATTAATTCTCTTACATATAGGGGCTATACAGTAGAGGATCTTTCTGAAAATTGTACTTTTGAAGAAGTTGCTCATTTAATTGTTTTTGGGGAGCTTCCAAATAAAAAAGAACTAAAAAATTTTGAACAATCAGAGAGGTCTAATAGAAACATAAGTGAAAAAATAAAAAAAATTATTGAAGAATATCCAAAAAAATCAAATCCTATGGATACTACAAGGACATCAATAAGTTTACTTGCAATAGAGGATCCTGAAGCAGCTGATAATTCAGAAAAAGCAAATTATAATAAATTTTTTAGATTATTTGCGAAAATTCCAACAGTAGTTGCTGCAAATTTAAGAGCCCGAAAAGGATTAAAAATAATTAATCCAGATAAAACATTAAGTTTTTCAGAAAATTTCTTTCATATGTGCTTTGGAAAAGTTCCAAGCGAAGAAGTCATAAAAGCGTTTGATGTGTCCATGATTCTATATGCCGAACATAGTTTCAACGCCTCGACGTTCACTACAAGACTTATAACCAGTAGCCTTTCAGATTTTCATAGTGCAGTTGTTGGTGGTGTCTCATCCCTTAAAGGTCCGTTGCATGGCGGGGCTAATGAAGCAGTCATGGATATGTTTAATGAAATAAAAAATGAAGAGGATGCAGAAAAATATATTTTAAATAAATTAAAAAATAAGGAGCTGATAATAGGTTTTGGCCATAGAGTTTATAAAAAAGGTGACTCAAGAGTTCCAACTATGACTAAATATTTTTTACAGACAGCAGAATATTACAAAAATTCACATCTTCCTAAAATTTCTAAAATTTTATCAAGTACCATGATCAAAGAAAAAAATATTTATCCAAATTTAGATTTTCCATCTGGACCTACATATTATTTAATGGGTTTTGATATTGATTTTTTTACACCAATATTTGTGATTTCAAGAATTACAGGTTGGTCCGCCCATATAATTGAACAATTTAAAAATAATATGCTTATCAGGCCACTGTCAAAATATACTGGGGAAAATCAAAGAAAAATAAACCCTATAGAAAAAAGGTAAGTTATTATTTTAATAATTTAAGTAAATCCTGAGAATATTTTTTTCTAACCTCTGGCTTGGCACCTTCATTTGCATAAAATCCTGTATTATTAGTTGGATGGGATCTAAATTTTAAATCTAGATCTTTTGTATATATTCCGTGAGCAGCATTTTCATAAAACCAAACAGTAATATTCTTGCCGTTGCTTTTTTGATTGTTGGCCCAATCTATTAAACTTTGCCCATTTAAATTCGCATTAGCATTCTTATTGCATTCCTTGGTATTTC
>Ga0194122_10005403_pt1 | contig 11964 bp, 10 predicted proteins | sample TA2MahCa10mmetaG_FD_155487 | JGI IMG/M metagenome (GOLD analysis project Ga0194122, IMG submission 155487) | Freshwater microbial communities from Lake Tanganyika, Tanzania - TA2015021 Mahale Deep Cast 10m | ecosystem: Environmental > Aquatic > Freshwater > Lake | place: Tanzania: Lake...
CTCAGACGGTGCCCAAGGACAACCTGCTTCGGCGGCTCCAGCACCTCGATGAGTCGGGCAGCGCCGAGCGCCAAGCGGCGAGGCAGAAGCGCCAACAGCAGAGCAGCGGGGAGATCCTGACCACCTTCCTGGCTTACAAGCTGGATCACGCCGCCGACAAGATGGCGCTGGGGCTGGCCATTGGTGATCCGCTCACCCTTCTGCATGAGCCGGATAACCAGTGGGATCCCAATGCGGTGAAGGTGTTTTGGCTGGAGCAGTGGATTGGCTACCTGCCGAAGGACATGGCTGCACTGGTGGCCGCTGAAGTGCCAGAAGCGGCGACCGGCCTTGAAGCGGTGGTGACCGGATTAACCACGACCTCGAAGCGGGATGCCTTCCGACTTCAGATCTCGATTCCGATCCCAAAGGCCAGCCGCCGCCTGCGTGAACTGGGGGTGACCAGCGCCTTCGCCTGGGATTTTGACCGCACCAGTGCGACGGACAAGATGCGGTTGGTGATCAACTGCACCGAAACCGCATTCCGCGAATTACAGGACCTTCTGGCGGCCAGTTTTGACGTCAGCAAGTGTGGCTACAGCTACTACCCCACCCAGGATGGTCGTCACTACCCCTGGTATCTGAGCCTTACCGATCGGGCGGGAAAAGCGCCGGAAGACGCAGCCAAGGTTGAGCAGTTGATTCGCTCTCTCTTTGGAGTGCCAAGCGAAACCACACGGGCAAAGGAACGCCTAGATCGACTGAAGGAGCTTGAAGAGCAACAAGACCAGATCAGCAAGCGCTTGGAGGCCAGCAAAGCTGAAGAACGCCGCCTTCGGCGGGAATTTGAATTCAACAAGGCGGCTTGGGAACGCCGCACGGAGAAAGCGCAGGAGCAGGGCGAGCAAGCTGTGGAGCTTGCCACAAGCGTTGAAGATGAACTCAAACAGCAGCTGGACCTCAGGGATCAAGAGCTGGAATTGGTTCTTCTCGAGAACAAGTCTTTAGAAGACCAGTTGGCCGTGACGGTGAACCAGCTCGATGCGATCCAACTGCAACTCGACTATCTCCAGCAGGTTGGACCGAGTGATGGACGCGGCGATCCAGGCCTTGCGGCCTGGGGCGCATCAGCAATGGGCGCCACAGAGCAGGAGCTTAACGAAAGGCTGTTCAACAGCCTGCGTTCCGTGGCAACGAAGGAGCGCCTGAAGCCGCGCCAATGCCTCCAGCTGATTAGCGACGAGCTGTTTCCGGGTCACCTACGTGTTCTTGAGAGCGCCTGGGATTCCGCTGATCAGGCCAAAGGCTTCGAATATGGCGGCCAGCTATTCGAGCTGTTGTGGCTGCTTGCGACTGCCTTTCGCCAACGCAAGTTGGATGGGGCTCCAGACATGGTGGCGGGGCAGGTCTTTGGGGCTAACAGCTATGCACCCCGCGAGTCCCAGACGATTGAGCGGAACCCTCAAGCACGTCGGGCACGCACGTTCACCTACGACGGCAAGACCGTCGAGATGTGGCAGCACCTCAAGATTGGCGCCAAGGATTCCGAAAACCGCACCTTGCGTGTGCATTTCTGCTGGGATGCCGAGCTTGGCCGAGTGGTGATCGGCCATTGCGGCAAGCACCTCTATAACCCCAGTCATTGACTCTGGGCAGAGACCTCAATCGCTTCAATCTGTGCCTGGATCATGCTCAGCCGGGATGTGTCCTGGAGCCATATCAAGGCTTCTTCAAATTGGCCTTGACTGAATCGCCGGGCTGTCGAGCGCATGTGCCAGTCGTGCATAAAGCTGACCAAATCAAGGAGTAGCTGTTTGTGAAAAGCTTCGTTGAAGAGCTCGTCGTCATCGCTGTCAAGCAGGGAGTCAACCAGCTGTTTCTGGCGCTGGGTGTAACCACATGCATCCTCATGTTCACCTCGGCGCTCGACGAAACGCTTGATTAGCTCATCAGGCGTATCCGGGGTCTGATTGGGCTCCATGTTTGGACTGGCGTTGGGCTTCAGCCAGCCTGGGGCCTTGCGGAGGGAGAATGGAGATGTCTCCTGCGAACAACGAGTGCCCGCAGGACTTGATTCACGGCTCGATCAAGTCGAGAAGGCTGCCGTGTTCATCACTGAGTCGATGACGTTTGCCCGTGTCTTGTGCACGGCTCTTGGCCGTGCGATAGGCATCAGCCTCATTGTTTTTGGTTTGGTAGTGATGCCAGCGACCGAACTGATCCTGGTACTCAATCTCAACGCGTGGCATGCCGGCGGCCGATTACAGGAATGCTGATAAGACGGTCTTGGCTTCCTCTGGGTCGCACCACTCTTCGTCGCCGTTGTAGTTGCTATAGAGCACAAGGGTCTTGCCGCCTCTGATTGCGAAGAATGTGTATGTGTCGTCATAGCCACGATCTTCCACCTCACCCTCGTACTCATCAATCGACTCGCCGCGGAAGCGGAAGCCAGTGATGATGTTGAAATCGGGGTGGCCGTAGAGATTGTGAACGATTTCTTCCGGAAGTCTGACTGGGACAGAAACCTCTTCGAACTCATCTGAGTCGAAGCCACCTTTGGCCATAAACTCGAATTCGATGGAGCATTTGCTCAGGCGCATCAACACAACGTAAACGCCGTCTTTAAAGCATCCCCGCACGTCATCAATCTCTGGCCCGATCGCTGGCTGATCAGAGCTAAAGACAATGCTTCCTTCATTACCAAAGTCGCCTTCATCTCCGCTATTCACCACGCCGTCGCATTCATTCAGGGTGCCATAGGAGTTGTCGCGCAGGTCTTCGAGCTCGCTGCTCAATTCCTGGTTGGCAATGGCTTCCGAAAGCTGACTGATTTGATCGCGATCAAGAGATCCGAATGAGATACGTCCACCAGGTTCTGTCTTGATGTAGATGGAGTGCTCTTCGTCTTCTTGATACAGGTTTGCGTTGCCACTTTGTGAGAGACTAGTAAAAGGATTACCGTAACTGACTCGGTTACTAAGTTCGCTGGCAAGTTCAAAGCTCAGCTCCTCTGTTTCATCCAGGTCTCCATCGCTGTCCCAGGAGCCATAGAAGACGACTTCAGCATCTCCATCGGACTCCGGAACACGGAGATAGACTTCAACGTCGCCTTCCATTGACCGAGCAATCGAGGGTATATTTTCAAATTCATCGCCGTCTTCTGAAATCTCTCTATTGAAATCCTCGAACTCGATCAGTGAATCGCCTTCGTTGTATGTAAAAGCGATGCAGGCGTAGACCCGCCCATTTCTACTTAGCGCATTAGATTCAATCGCCTCGGCAGCGCTTAAGAAGACTTTTGCTTGGCCTTCGTCGCTAGACGACTTGTCTGAAAGCAGGGAAAATAAGCAATCCCCTTCGGGGTCGATGACGAAAAATGGCCGCGAAGATGTTTCCGAGGTGCTTGTCAGGTATTCGGTCCCCCAGCAGCCGCTGCAGTCGGCGATTAGCTCAATAAATTTTTGAGCATGATCTACTAGATCTCCTTCAGCGCCTTCGATTGCGCCATTATCTTCGTCCCATACTTGAAGTGCTGAGGCAAAGATGGCAAAACCCTTGTCGGCATCCTCCCATGGGATCAGTTCACCTGTTTGCTCTTCTGCGGGTTGACCTGCTGGCTGGCTACGCTTCTTCAATGCCTTCTTTGCTGCAGAGCTGACATCGCTGTCGTCGTCCTCTGCTAGGTCATGCAGAATTACCTCGGGTGTTGCTTGATTTCTTGCCACTGCTTGGCGCACCGACCACCGACCGGACTTAGCCAAAATCGCAAGGACGTCTTCATCTATATCGCCTTTCTTCAAGCGCTCGATCTTCTCATCTTCATCGAGGCCTTTCCAGTCCTCAGGAAGATTGCGTTCTCGGACGGCTGATTGCACGTCAGTGTCCTCATCGCTCGACAATTGCCGTAGGACCGACGCCGACGCAGCAGGTGAGAAGGCAACCGCTTGGCGAATCTGCCAATTCCCCGATTGAGCCAGAATCGTGAGAACGTCTTCGGGGACTGCTTCTTCTTTCAGTGCTTCGATGCGCTCGTCATCGTCCCGGACTGTCCAGGCATCCGGGAGCTGACGTTCCCTCACCCCTGACTGCACACTCCTGTCATCATCTTCTGCGAGTTGTGCCAGTACTGCTTCGGGTGTGCTGGTATTTAATGCGACAGCTCTCCTTACATCGGAAGCGCGTGACTTGGACAGAACTGCCAGAACTTCTGAGCTCAGAGTTTCTGTATTTAGCCGTTCAACCTTCTCCCAAGTACTGAGGAATCTCCAGTCCATGGGTAGTTGTCGTTCCTCGGTAGCAGCAGACTTAACATCGTCATCTTCATCCTCTTTCAGTGTCGCAAGGACTGACTCTGGCGTGCTGGGGCTCCAAGCCACAGCCTGACGAAGAGTCCAATTTTCCGATGCAGCCAATTCTTGGATGACTTCTAGGGGAACATCTGATGACTGAAGCGCCGCTACCTTCTCATTTTCACTCTTTGTTCGCCACTCCTTCGGGAGGGACCGCTCCTGAGTGGCTCTTCTCACATCAGAGTCCTCATCCTCGGCCAAGACCTCGATAACATCAGCCTGGGTGTTCTCATGCCAGGCAACGGCCTGTCGTACTTCCCAGTCATTAGAACTCGAAAGTGAACGCAGAATCTCAGCGCTGATATCGAGTGATGTCTTTAGTCGGTCAACGATCTCTGAGTCTTCTAGATCGTTCCAGCCTTCAGGATGATTTTTCTTGCTGGAGTTGTTTAATGAGGGACTTACCGCTTTAAGCAAGTCTGAGATGGCGCCCCCATTCTCAACGAATGCTTCGACGATTCGCGGCAGGTCTTCTCGCCCAGTGCAGTAGGGCACTTCGTACTCATCGGGACCATTGACTTCGATGATGTAAGTGCCTGGGTCCCCCTCGAATGTGCCCAGGTAGACAGTCTCTTCTTCGTTCCAGATGTCTCCGCCGCCTTCTTGGAAATAAGCCCATAAATCATCGTAGTTAATCTCCGGCTCTTCCTCGTCTTCATTGTCAGAGTTACTGCTTGATGTCTCGAAGCCCTTGGCTTCCAGTAAAGCCTCGTAAAAGTCCGTGAAATTCAGTCGCTCTGAACCATCGGGTCGTTGGCTGAAATAGCCACAAGCGCGAACAAGATCTGATTTGCCTACATCGCCAAGCTCCTTGATCTTGGCTAGGAGCTCGCCACCAACGAGGCGTTCTGGTGGCTCTGCAGCAGCTGCTTCGCGATCGAGCTTGGCCTCAGCCTGTGAGCTGCTTTCATCTTCATCGGCTACTATTGAGAGTGTGAGCGGCTCTCGCAAGCTCGCTCGTTCGTCCTCTTTGCTGCCTTGCAGGATGGACCGATCGGTGACCAAGACCCAGGCCACCGGCAACAAAGCGAGGATCAATGCGCCCTGTCCTCCACTGCTCCCTGTCAAGGCCAGTAACACTGCGGCCAGCAGCAGCGCGAGACCCATCCACTGGCTGCGACGCCACTTGCTGACTGGGCTTGTGGCGAGGCTCTCAAGGCGCCCCACCAGTGGGCCACCGAAGGCCACAACCAGGACGAGAACCAAGGTCCACGGTTTGATCAGAAGGCCTAGGAACAGCAGCGCCAGGCTGATGACCGTGGCCAAGCGGTGATCAGTCCAGAACCGTTTCAGAAGTGCGCCCAATGGTCTAGTGCGGCCTGACGATCAACCTACCAGCGTTAGTCTTTTGAGGCCGAGAGATACGCTCCGCGATTATTCGCTGGGTGCATACATTTCCGGTTGGTCTAGCCCTGCAATGGCGCCAAGACCGAGCTTCCCCGTTGCCCAACCCCCTTGTGCTGACAGCTTTGCTGGCTGTACTCACCGGCTGTTCTCTTGGCTTGACCTTGTTGAGCTGGCTGGGTCGATGGCGACAGGCCATGCAAGGGCAACAGCTATCTCGGGCCTTTCGCCGCGAGCTCAAGCGCCGGGGGTTGCTTCAGCCAGTCGTCATTCGCATGTGAGCATCCCTTGAGCGGGAGCGGGGCATCAACGATGGCGGCAGCCCAGTGCAACCGCCATGACTGCCGCTGTTAAGGACGCCGCCTCCGCCCGCCGCCAGCAACTCGCCGCTCAGCTCCTGCGCGGCGAGGAGGTGATGGTCACCCAGCAAGGCGCGATCCGCCCCATCAATGAGCGCGGAGATTCCGAGGTGGCCATCACCGTGCCCCAGGGGAAGCTCGCTGCATACTCTCTCTACTGGTACGAGCGGGATCCGGAGCTCTTTCAGGCCGAGCTGGAGGCCATGAACCACTTCTTCCCCCAGTTCCGGCCGGATCGCTTGCCTGATGGCCGCATGAGCTGGCTGGGTTCGCTGGCCAGTGGCATTCCCGGAAGCGCGCGCCTCTGGCATCTGCAATTGGTCTACGACCACGACCACCCCCACGGAGACGACTACGGCGGCTCGATCAGCGTGTTCCCGATCGAGCCCGATCTCGCTGCACTGCGCGACCAGTTGGCTGAGCCGATTCCTCACACCCTTCGCCACGAGGCCACTGGCGAACTGAGCATTTGCACGGTGGCGGCTGATTCCTTCAAACACGGCCGCAACCACAGCAGCACCGCCGCCAGCGCCCTGGCTTGGGCCTCCAAATGGATCGCTGCTTTGAGCTGTGGATGCTCGGAGATCTGAGCACCGCGCAGTTCGCTGGCCATCGCATCTGAGCCAGCCATGTTCAGCGAGTTCTCCCACCGGCCGGTTGAGGTGCTCTTCAGCCGCCGTGCCCATGCAGCAATCTGCGCCGAAACACTGGAGCACCACCCCTTCGAAACGGGTGGCATCCTGCTCGGTCATTTGCATCAGCAACGCTGGCAGGTGCTTGAGGCGATTGACCCTGGCCCCGCCGCTCGTTGTACCGCCACCACCTTCGAGTATGACCGGGACTATGCGAACCACTTGGCCAGAAAGCTGGCGGCGCAGTACAGGCAGCCCTTGCAACTGATCGGGCTCTGGCACCGACACCCCGGCAGCTTCGATCAGTTCTCTGGCGAGGACGACATCACCAATCGCCGTTTCGCGGCGATGAACTCAGGCGGTGCCTTGTCCTGCCTGGTGAATCTCGATCCGCATTTTCGGCTCACTGCCTTTCACGTCCCGGCCGACCTGAACTACCAGCGGCTTCCGGTTGTTGTTGGCGACGCCTTGATCGACAGCTCTTTACGCACCCCGCTCTGCGCTGCCGATCTCACGGGTGAGCAGCTTGATGACGCGGCCCAGGGGCGGGAGTTGCAACAGCTCTTCTCGCGGCTGCCTCGCGAGCGTGCCCCTATCCAACGGCCCCTTGCTGAGGCCTTGGATCCCCTATTGGAACAGCTGGAGCAGCAACCACGATGGCACTTCGGTTTGCGTGCCTGCGGACACTGTCTTCAGCTTGGTTTGATCGAAAAGCGGGGCGTTGGCCGTGAACTTTGGGAGTTTGCGCTGAGCCGCAATCACCAAGTGATCGCCTGGCGGGATGACGGGATGCGGCTGACCGCCGCCCAATTCAGCCGTTATCGGATGGAGGGAGCTGATGCGCGCTAACGACGTGAAGCCGCCTCTGAAGGTGCAGTTTCCGGCCACCCTTCAGCCCGATGCAACCGGAGCTGATCTCTACGGCTATTTCCATCCAGAGACGCACCACGTCTTGGTGTTGCCCCCAGAGGCCCCCTTGGAGGGGAGCATCAATCTCAGCCGAGGAGCTGATGCACCGGGGCTGATGGCCAGCCATCAACCCACGGGCTGGATCTTCTCCGCTACAGGACGGACGTGCATCGCCGAGCCTTACGAGCTTGATCTGAGTCTCTTTTCCAGGCACCGCGGATTACTGCAGGCATCAGCGATGCTGGAGTGCGGTGTGCTGATTTGCGGTTGTGGTTCGGTAGGCAGCCTTGCCGCCTTGGATCTGGCCCGCAGCGGTGTCGGCCGGTTCCTGTTGGTGGATGACGACATCCTGTCAATCGAGAACCTCTGCAGACATCAGGGCGCTTTACCGGATGTGGGGCGCCACAAGGTTGAGGTGGTGGCTGATCGCATCCGCCAGATCAATCCCTACGCAGAGGTCATCACCAAAACCAGCGCGCTCGAGCGGGTGGATCCTTCTGTCCTGGCGGAGTTCTGCTCCGGCAACACGTTGATCGTGGCCTGCGCCGATAGCCGCCGTGCGGACCGCTATGCCGCCCGCTTGGCCGTTGACCTCCAGCTCCCATTCCTCTCCATTGGCCTATGGGAGCGCGCCTTCGCGGGAGAGCTGTTCACGTGGCAGCCGGGTCGTGCATTGCCTTGCTACAGCTGCGCCTTTGGAGGTTTGGACACTGCCCTGAGCGCTCGACCCCAGGCTCCCCGGCGCTTCTACAGCACGAAATCTGAAGAGGAGGCAGTGGCGTTTCAGCCTGGGCTGGCGATCGATATTGCCTGGGTCACCCAGATCGGGCTGAAGTTGGCCCTCGATCTGCTCAATGCCAGGACCGAGGGCTACGTCCCGCGGCTCCTGGGTCAGCTGAGTCAATACACGCTGGTCTGCAACAGCAATGACCCGCGATTAGGCGGTGAAGCGTCTGAGATCTTCTCCCACCCACTGCAGGTCACCACCTCGATCCAAGTGGGTGGGAGAAAGATCTCGGAGCACTGTGGCTGCCGCTGTTAGTCGTTCCGATGCCGTTCAACGAAAAGGGTGAATTTATCCGTGAGACGAAGCATCAAAAAACAGCCTCAAAGAGCTTTGCCAAGCGCCCTGGAGCGACGTTGCTGCCGCGTAGGCCCAATGGGCTCATGCACTTGATGGCCACCGGTGGTCTCCTCGTTGCGCTGATTGTATTGATTTGGCTGGTTTTTGTGCTCCGCGAATGGATTGCCGTTGGAGTGATGTGGTGGTTGCTCTGCACCCTGCGAGCCTGGTTCAAGTGAATGAAGCAGGGTTCTCGTAAGTCAATATCTAGGAACGCTGGGATCCACGTCCTGGCTCCATGCGTCGATGCCGCCGGCCACATTGATCCCTTCGATGCCGTGGCGCTTCAGTGCGATCAGGGCCTTGGCGCTGCGTCCACCCAGTTTGCAGTGGGCGTAGAGCGTTTTGCCGGCCACCAGTTGCTTGATTCGCTCCAACGCCGTGCCGTTCTCAATCTGATCGAGGGGGATCAGGGTTGCGCCGGGGATCACGGCGATCTCCGCCTCGGGTGGGTTGCGCACGTCGATCAGCACCATGCCGGAGGTGTCGCCATCGAGCAGTGCCTTTAGTTCGCTAACGCTGATGCTCTCCACGGCACCGGCTTCTTCCTGGCCGGGGGCGCTGCCGCCTACGCCGCAGAACTCCTGGTAGTCGATCAGTTTCTCGATCACCGGGCGCTCGGGGTTAGGCCGCAGTTTGAGCTCGCGGAACTTCATGCCCAGGGCGTCAAACAGCAGCAGGCGGCCGCTGAGGGTGGTGCCGATGCCGGTGATGATCTTCACGGCTTCGGTGGCCTGGATCACGCCGATGATTCCAGGCAGCACGCCCACCACGCCGCCTTCGGCGCAGGAGGGCACCATGCCCGGCGGGGGCGGCTCGGGGAAGAGGTCGCGGTAGTTGGGGCTTTCGGCATCCAGGTTGAACACCGTGGCCTGGCCTTCAAAACGGAAGATCGAGCCGTACACGTTGGGCTTGCCCAGCAGCACGCAGGCGTCGTTCACCAGGTAGCGGGTGGGGAAGTTGTCCGTGCCGTCGCAGACGATGTCGTACGGGCGGATGATCTCTAGGGCGTTCTCACTGGTGAGCGCCGTTTCGTAGAGATCCACCTGGCAGTGGGGATTGATCTCGAGGATGCGCGCCTTGGCCGATTCGATCTTCGGCTTGCCCACCCAGCTGGTGCCGTGGATCACCTGCCGCTGCAGGTTGGAGTGATCCACCACATCGAAATCCACGATGCCGATGCGGCCCACGCCGGCGGCAGCCAGATAGAGCAGTAGCGGTGAGCCGAGGCCGCCGGTGCCCACGCACAGCACAGAAGAAGCCTTGAGCCGCTTCTGACCCTCCATGCCCACCTCCGGCAGGATCAGGTGGCGCGCAAAGCGGGCCACCTCATCGGGGTTGAGCTCGATGCCGGTGGTGTCGGGGGGAAGCATGGGGCGAGCGAACGCTGTCCAGCTCCCTACTCTCCCAAATCCTCGGCACCCGCTGCTGCGAGCTTGAGCGTGATCGTCAATTCTTTCGGTTTTTCCTGCCTGGAGTCGAACGCGTTCAGTCCGTGTACCCACCAGGCACGTAGTGCTGCAGGTCCCTGCTGGAGACCGCTGCGGATCAGCATCAATGTCGGGCCAACAGAGAGTTCCAGGTCCGTTGCTGAAGGCACGGCATCGCTGCTGGGATGGCTGTGAGCGGCACCAAGAACACTCAGGCCACGTGAGCGGCACCAGCGCTGGGCTAGAAGCTGTTCTCGCGGATCAATGCTGAAGCGACGTGAACGTTCGTCAGGCGCTTCCCATTGGTTCCGGCATGGCCAGACTGCCAATAGGTCCAGTGTGGAAGTCAAGTGCCGTCCAAGTAGCAATGCGCAACCTTCGTCGGGTGCTGGTGCCGCGAGGGTGCGCTCCACAACCATCAGGCAATGAGCACTCAGGATCAGGTGAGCTGGCGTCGATGCATCCACCTCGATAACTTATGTGGAAAATTTTGACCTGTCGGGCAGATGACCGTCGAGACCACCGATTCCAAGAGCCATGTTGGTTCTGCCGAGTCTTCCCCTGAGGACGTTGGCCCCTCCTACCTGGAGCGTTACAAAGAAATCCTGACCCAGGCCAACGAGGCTCTTGGCAAGGTCGATTGGGGGCAGATCAGCCTCTATGGCAAGGCTGTCGCCGTAATCGTGGGAGTGATCGTTGCTCAAGTCCTCATCAAGGGAATCATCGACACCATCAACCTGCTCCCGGTCGTGCCTGGTTTGCTGGAGCTCTTCGGCCTGGTCGTGGCTGTTCGGTGGAGTTGGCGGAATCTCGCCACCAGCGAGAAGCGCACCGCAGTGGTGAACCGAGCTCAAAGCCTGCGTAAGGATTACCTGGGCTGAGCCCGCATTGAGCCGTCAGCTCCAGTGCCGCAGTAGCGCCTGGATGCTGGCGGCACTTTGTTGCCAATACCCGCCGCCGAACAGGTTGGCGTGATTGAGCAGGTGGTACAGGTTGTACAGATCCACCCGTTGCAGGTGGGCGGCTGGCAGGGGCCATTCCTGCTCGTAGCCCTCGAAGAAGGCCGCTGGGAATCCACCGAACAGGCGCGCCATCGCTAGGTCCACCTCGCGATCGGAGCGCGACACAGCGGGGTCGAACACAGCACTGCCGCCACCGATCAGCAGCCCGGCGTTGCCGCTCCACAGATCGCCATGCACCAGGCAAGCCTCCGGTTCATGGGCGGCTAACCAGTGCGGCACCTGTTCGAGTAGGGCGCGCGCCTCGGGTAGGGCCCGTCCGGCGGCGGCGGCGAGCTCCAGCTGAACCCCCAGCCGCTGCTCGCTGAAGAAAGTGGCCCAGCTGGTGCGCCAGCTGTTGTGTTGCGGGCCAGAGCCGATGAAGTTGCTCTGGTGCCAGCCGAAGCGGCCATCACTGCTGGCCAGGCTGGATCGGTGCAGCCGGGCGAGGCCTTGGCCTAATTCCTGCCAGCCCTGCTGGCTGCCGCCGCCCAGCCCCAGCCAGCTCAGCAGCAGCACAGCCTCACCTTTCAGTTCCGCCAGGGCCAGGGGTTCAGGAATCGAGGGACGTGGCGCCGCCGTTGGCTCCAGCCGTGCGGCCGCGCGCAGGGCGGCCAGGCCATCGGCCTCTGCTTCCAGTACCGGCAACAGCGCGGCGCGATTGGTTTTGGCAAAACGCTGGCTGCCATCGCGCAGCTCCAGCCGCCAGGCGCAGTGGATGCAGCCGCCCCCCACCGGTTGCATCGCCGCCAGCTCCAGCCCCTGCTGCGCCAGCCAGCGCGCCATCACCTGCTGCTGCATGGCCACTCCCAACGCGCGCGCTGCCAGCATGCCCCGATGT
>Ga0194122_10005430_pt1 | contig 11926 bp, 12 predicted proteins | sample TA2MahCa10mmetaG_FD_155487 | JGI IMG/M metagenome (GOLD analysis project Ga0194122, IMG submission 155487) | Freshwater microbial communities from Lake Tanganyika, Tanzania - TA2015021 Mahale Deep Cast 10m | ecosystem: Environmental > Aquatic > Freshwater > Lake | place: Tanzania: Lake...
CTAAATAAATTACATTTCGACGCACCGTACCTAAAATGGGCTGCATTCTCAACCTTAATTTCATAGCAGAAGAAAAGCTCGATTTTAAGTGCCTAGAATGGTTAAATAAATAAACCCTTTTTTTTTTAAAAAAAATCCAACCGAAATCGTTCATTTATGACTTTAAAGTACCCATCGCTTGATTGGGATCACACCATAGAAAGCTGGGGGAAATATCCTAAATCAAAGTCTATTGTGTGCTCTTTAGGTTCACGAAAACAGGAGTTTTCTCAATCTGTTCAGGGGGTTGAACCAGAGTTGTCCTATTTAGCCTACGGCAGGGGACGGAGCTATGGGGATTCTTGCCTCAATGATGGTAACGTCCTATTGTCGACCGAAAAACTGAGTCGGTTTATTTCGCTTGATGCGCAGACGGGGATTTTAAAAGTTGAAGCCGGTCTGACTTTAAAAGAAGTGTTGGACCATATTGTTCCTCAGGGCTGGTTTTTGCCGGTAGTTCCCGGAACACAGTTTGTGACGATTGGTGGGGCCATTGCCAACGATATTCACGGGAAAAACCACCATGTGGCGGGAACCTTTGGTTGCCATGTGAAGTCGTTAGAACTTCTTCGTTCAGATGGCTCAAGAAGAGTTTGTAGCCTCACTCAGAACCAAGATTGGTTTAAGGCGACTGTGGGGGGTTTAGGGCTGACTGGAATTATTATTTGGGCGGAAATTCAGCTAAAAAAAATCGCGTGTCCTTGGATCTCTAGAGAGACACTGCGGTTTAGCCATTTGGATCGATTTTTTGAGTACACTTTAGATTCGGATAGCAAATTTGAATACACTGTGGGTTGGATGGATTGTCTCTCCCAAGGAGCCCAATTGGGCCGAGGAGTTTTTTTTAGAGGAAACCATTTACTACTCAAAGACGTTTCTGAGAATAAAGTAAAATCGGATAAGATAAAAACTTTTCCATTTAATGCTCCTGAGTTTGTTTTAAATCGATTTTCTATGAAAGTTTTTAATACGGTCTACTATCACACTCACCCGAGTAAAAAAGCGGAACTCGTTCACTATCGGCCGTTCTTTTTCCCATTAGATGGAATCAATCACTGGAATCGGCTTTATGGTAAACGGGGTTTTTTTCAATACCAATGTGTTGTTCCCTTTGAGGGAACTCAAAGCCCTATTTATGACATTATCGAAACTTTTGCTCGTTCGGGATTGGGATCTTTTCTCACGGTTATTAAAACCTTTGGTCAAAAACCATCACCCGGATTGCTTTCGTTTCCTCGCCCTGGAGTCACCTTAACTTTGGATGTTCCTAATGAAGGAAAGAAGACCTTAAGAGTTTTAGAACGATTAGATGAAAAAGTCGTTGAGGCAGGAGGACGGGTTTATCCCGCCAAAGACGCGAGGATGTCGAAAGAAAGTTTTCAAAACTATTTTCCCGAGAGAGCAGAATTTGAAAAGTTTAAAGATCCTCATTTTTCGTCAAGCTTTTGGAGGCGAGTTACATGAAAATTCTTATCTTGGGAGCTACCTCTGCGATTGCCGAAGCTGTCGCCCGAAAAATAGCATCTCAGCACGGCGAACTTTTTTTAGTGGCAAGAAACGGTCAAACTTTAGAAATGATTAGCCAGGATCTTATTGTGCGTGGAGCGACTCGAGTTGGGCAAGCGGTTGGGGATTTGACTTTTCAAGAGAAGTACACCGAGTGGTTTGAAGCGGCCGATCATTTCATGAAGGGAATTGATGTTGTTCTCATTGCTCATGGCACTTTAGGAGAACAAAGAGAATTGGAAAAAGATCCCGATTTGGCTTTTGATATTTTTAATGTGAACTTCATTAGTGCAGCTCTATTGTCGCAAGCTGCGGCTAATTATTTTGAGAAGGGAAGACGAGGAGTCATAGCTGTGCTTGGCTCGGTTGCAGGAGATAGAGGGCGACAAAGTAATTACTTTTATGGTTCAGCTAAAGCAGGGTTGGATCAATTTCTTGAAGGGCTTCGAAATCGAATGTTTTTGTCAGGAGTGAGCGTAGTTACAATCAAACCCGGCTTTGTATCAACACCGATGACGGCTCACTTAAGGAAGAATTTTCTTTTTGCAAATCCTGAAGTGATTGCTTCTGGAATTTTAAAAGCCATTGTGAAGAAAAGAGATATTGTTTATTTGCCCTGGTTTTGGAAATACATCATGTGTGTCATTAAAATGATTCCTGAATTTATTTTTAAAAGGTTAAAACTCTAAAATCAAGAGTAGGTCATCATGCCAAGATTTATCCAAATTTTTACTCTTCTTATTTTCTTTGTCTATTCATTTCATTCAGTCGGTGTCGGGTCCGGCGAAAGCTGTTATCGAAATCTAAGAGCGATTTCAAAAAAAGGATTACTCCCGATGCCAACGGATCCTGTCGCTTCGTTGCGCGAAAAGCATTGGACCGTTTCTAAAGCCCCCGAAGGGCTCCAATCCGAAGGGGTTGTGAAGAATCTTGAGCAAGCTTTTAATAGGATTTTTACGAAGTATGGCAATCAACCGTCTGCGGCTCGAGTTTTAATAGGGGGGCTTAAAGGTTATAAGCCACGAGACACTGAGAATATTGCTACAGTTAACGAAGCCACTGCACGGGTGATTGATCAGTGGGCGAATGAGACTCTTGAGTTGGCCAAAAAAGCTACGGGGGAGGATTTGGTTATTGTTAATGTCTCTATGGGGCGAGGACATCGGGTTGGAAACGACGAAGGAACTCTAATCCACGCAGACACTGGTGGGACCTATCTCCATGCCCTAGTTACACTGAATGGGCCGACCACGGTAGCATTTCCCAGCAACTCGGAACTTGGAAATCATCGATTGATTTCAGTGGATTCTAAAACCGGACAGATGAAAGTGAGAAAAATTGATAGAAATAGTGAGGTTCAGCCCGCTGTTTTCACGATTGAAACGGGAGGCCAAACGCTTCTCGGAGAAACTTTGGTTTTTGGTGGAGCGGATTACGCGGTGGCTAAACCTGGACGAGTTGCTATACAACATGCTTCTCCACCCACATCTGATCTCGATCGATTGACACTATTTATTTCTCTTGAACCTCGGAAGTAATTCTTTGTGCACATGCAGGTGTCCAAAATTTAATTTAAGAAGTGCGCTACAAATTAAGTGCGAGAAGTTTTCATACCTCTATAAGTCTTTGTAATTTAGAAAAAATATATCGGACCAGCCTCTTAAAAAGCCCACTTAAAGGGAGCAGGTATGAAAGTTTACCTGCATGTGAAACTAGTAATTATACCAACCCAATTAGGAGGAGAATCAGAGGCTCCTTATGAAGGGGCAAAGTCGTGGTGAGTTCAGGGCTTTTATCTTTTCAGGTATCAGGTAGATATTCTTATCAATAGGTCACAACCCAGGCCCACTTGAAAACACTCAGGAACCAGCTTAAACTATTTTGAACTTTTTTAAGGGGGCTTTGTGCGAACTTTTATCATCGGTATTGTGTTGATTGTGGTGGAATTAGGTGTAACGGGTTGTGGAGTCCAAGCCATCCCTCAGGCTCAAAATCAAGTTGAGGCCTCACTTGCGGAGGTCACAAACCAGTATAAGCGAAGAGCCGATTTAGTCCCCAATTTAGTCAACACGGTCAAAGGGTTTGCAAAACAAGAGGAAACCGTTCTTACCAAGGTGACCGAGGCCAGAGCCAAAGCAACCAGTATTACTTTGGACCCCAAGAATCTGAAAGCTAAAGAACTCAACGAGTTCCAAAGCGCCCAGGGTGAACTTAGTCGAGCGCTGGGGCGACTCCTTGTGGTGAGTGAAAACTATCCACAATTAAAATCGGACGCGAATTTTCGAGATCTTCAAGCTCAACTTGAGGGAACCGAGAACAGAATTACAGTAGCCCGAAACCGTTACATCGATGCGATCAAGGAATTTAATAATATGGTTACAGTGCCACCTTACAGCTGGACCAATACCCTCTTCTATCGATACGAGAAGAAACCTCAATTCGCTCTCGAGGGGGCAGAGGCCACCAACGTTCAAAAAACTCCAGAAGTGAAATTCTAATTGAAACAGATTCTGCTGATCGCATTTCTCTTATTGAGCCATCAGGGGCATGGGTTTGAGATTCCCCCTTTTACGGCTCCAGTGCTCGACCAGGCCAAAATGATGTCTAGGGACACTGTTATGGAACTTTCCGGAGAGCTTGAATCAATCTATCAGTCGGGAGGCCCCCAGATAGGTGTCTTAACTGTTCCAACCCTCGATGAGCAGACTATTGAAGAACGGTCGATTCAGGTTTTCGATCAGTGGAAGATTGGCAAAAAAGGAAAAGACAAAGGGATTCTCATTCTTATTGCCAAAAAAGAGAGAAAGATACGGATTGAGGTAGGATATGGACTTGAAGGAGATATTCCCGACGCTCGAGCAAAAAGAATTGTAGAGGATCTGATGCTACCCCTGTTTCGTCGGGGGGATTTTAATTCCGGGGTTATCATCGGTATTCAGCAGATTGCCCAGTTAGCTAACGTAGATCTTAAAAATATTGTTCCCAGAAAACAAAGATCGGATGTTGTCTGGCTAATTTTTTATTTGCCTCTTCTTTTTTTAATTTTAATTTTGGATTTCCTCAGCAAACGAAAAAACGGCCGCGTCATGAAGCTTAGAAAAAGATTTTTTGGCGACCAATTCGGGACGAGGCATTGGGGTGGCGGAGGCGGTAGTAGTTGGGGTGGAGGTGGGGGAGGAGGTTGGGGTGGAGGTTGGGGTGGAGGTTGGGGTGGAGGTGGTGGAAGTTCGGGCGGAGGCGGTGCCTCAGGGGGGTGGTAACTCATGAAAACAAAATTAACAGAAAGTTTAAAAAAAATTGAAGCCGCAGTTGAATTAGCAGAAAGCAAAACTTCGGGGGAAATAGTTCCAATTATTTATGATAAGTGTTCAAACACGAGCTTTGTTTTTCCTTTTACTTTTTTGTGTCTTTTCCTTATTTGGAACACGTTTCAAGATTGGTATTTCCCGGTTAATTTTTGGGAGGTAAATCTTTTCTTGCAATTAGGCTTCCCGCTCCTGATTTGTGGGGCACTCAGCCTATTTTTATCGAAAAGTCACCGCCTTCAACGACTAATGATTCCTCGTCACAGACGAGAAAAAAACACCAGAGAACGAGCGGAACTTGAGTTCTTTAGAAGTGGGATTCCACAAACTAAGGGAAGAACGGGAGTTCTTATTTTTGTCTCTTTGATGGAAAGATGGTCGGTCGTTTTGGCAGATGAGGCGATATCCCAAAAACTGCCTGCTGAGACATGGCAGGAGATTCTTGTAATTCTTAACTCACAAATAACTGCTACGGATCTTGCACTGGGGTTAGTCCCCGCAATTGAAAAATGTGGTCAACTTTTATCCATGCATTTTCCAAAAGACGCTCAAGATATAAACGAGCTTCCAAATTTTCCAATTTTTAGATTGGATTGCTAGACAGGTAACACCAAAGAGGTTCGGAGAATCGATACGGAAAAAAATACGATTTTGGTGATTGATGGAAAGGGCGGCAAAGATCGCACTACGGTCTTTGGCTATATAAATCCATGAGTCGCGAAAATTGTCTTGAATATCTAAAAATCGTATGTTCGAACCCAACTCTCGATGAGTTAACTCTGCAATATCAATTGCAAAGTGCGTTTGAGCGATTATCAAATTGGAAGGAAAATTCAGAATGGCGGAGAGAGAGAGATTCGAACTCTCGATAGGCTATTAACCTATACACGCGTTCCAGGCGTGCGCCTTCAACCACTCGGCCATCTCTCCGTAATCTAGGTTGATAAAAATAGACTCCAAGTATTAGCACCAGGCTTGGGGGTTGTCTACTTTAGAGAGTAGGGCTTCTCTTTGTTTTAAAATAGTCCTTGAGAATTTGGGCGCAGGCCTCTTCCAAAACTCCCCCTTTAACCTCTGTAAATCGGTGATCAAAAACTCCTTGTTCGATCCAAGGGACAATCCTTCGCAATCCGGCCTGACGGGGATCGGAGCACCCATAAACAATGCGGTTGGCCCTGGCCCATAAAAGGGCTCCGGCACACATCAAGCACGGCTCGGCCGTTACAAAAACCCATGAGTCTTCGGGAAGCCGCCAAGTCTTAAAAGCCAAATTATAGTTCTCTAAAGCCACAATTTCCGCATGGGCCGTTGTTTTGTGAGACTGTTCCCTCAGATTCATTCCTTGGCTTAGGATCTTATTCTCATGGACAATGACACAGCCGATGGGAATTTCGTCTTTTTCAACGGCCCTGTGGGCTAGTTTTAGCGCTTCACCCATCCAAAGGCGTAAGAAACTTTCCTGCATGCTTATTCTTATCTCTAAAACTTCAGAGAAACAATGGTTCGTTGCGTTAAAAGACTTCTTTCAAACGTTGTTGCTTCTTTTTTAGCCTTTTTGGGTGTTACAATGTTCCTGATGGATTTTCAGAAAAACTGGGATCTTTTTTCCTTTCCTTTTGTGTTCCCCGAGATACCTATCTCTTTAAGAAACCTCTTTTCCCAGACCTTTCGTTTTCAGCCCTTAAGACAATTAGGTGCCGGCTATTACAGAATCTCGGCCTCAAAAATTGCTCGTACGATTCAAACCGCGGTCCCAAAATCTAAAATCTATTTTCACGGAGAGGATCTCGATCACTCGATCCCTGGCGTCTTTGATTTGGACTTTTTGGTTCTTAAAGAACGGGAGATTTCCGAGAAAGAGATCTGGGAATTAAGAAGTGACTATTTCGAGTTGAAGAGAAAATTCCCCGTTATTGGAAAAATTACCTTTTCCCGGAATCAAGATTTTAAAGAACTGCAAACCTCAGGTCTTGCTAATTTGATCGGGTTTTTAGAGCTTAAGGTCTTTAGTGATGAAGGCTGGAAGTCCACCAAGTTAAAAGAGGTCTTCGATTCGATTTATTCAAGTCGTTTGGCTTTAGGCGTTTACTACTATCAAAGAGCTCAAGAAGAATTGATAAAGTCACTTCGAGGAAACTCGAGTTTTTATCGGGCTAAATTTTTTAAAGAGATCGGAAGAGCCTTTTGGATATGCTCAGGTGAGAATTTAAGTTCACTTCAAAACCAAAGCCCCTCAATCTTAATGGCGCATCTTTTTTACCAGCTGCAACGGTTGGCCGATCTAAGTAATCTCGAAGTTTCTGAAGAGAAAAACGATTTTAACATTTTGTTTCCTGAAAAAAAGGGATCTCGTTTTTCGACTGAAATGCTCAATCGAAGTTGGATTCATAAATTAAAAAGGGGTGACTCTGTTTTTGCTTCATTGCGAGCGAGTTCGGCCCCTTTGATTTTAATTCCCCCATCGGACTTGAATTTAGTCTCCTCGATCAACCTTTTTTCCGGCTTTATTAATCTTTGGCCGGCCTTTTTACAAGAGGCTAAAGAAGTGCCTCGCCTTATTCCCTCAAAAGTGTTTGAGAAAATGTCGTTGGGATGGCATTGGGGTAAACCATTTTCGCATTTGAGTTGGGCCTGTCCCGACCAATTCGATGATAAATCATGGCGAGCTGAGTGTGGAAGAGCTACCTTGCATCGATTAAAGGAGAGAGTGTTACTTGAGCGTAACCTTATCCTAGGGAAAATGGTAACCGACTCTCCGGAAACAGCCTTCAAATCTTTAAAAAGACTTTGCCGAAATCTATTAGTTATTCAAGCTAATGAAAACTTACCCGACCTGCTTTTAGCCGAACGATGTCGAAAGTCTCTACCAAAAACGAGCGAAATCTTTACTGTTCTCATCTCGAATAAAAATATTTTAAGTCTTGAGACTGTAGTCAAAGCGTCTCTGGCTGTCTTAAAAGAAACTTCAAAAGTTTAAATTTTCTGTGGACACCTTTACAAAAAACAGAATTAAGAAAGTTATTAACGACCACAGGAAAAGCTATGGGCAGCTTCCAACCTTGAAGGATTTGAAAAATCAAGGGTTTTCAAAAAAAGAGATTGAAGTCGGAATAAAAGAAATGTGGTTAGAACAACTCTACGTCAACTTAACGAGCGGGGCAGTCGTGAAGGTAATTAAAGTTAAGGAATAAAGAAGTTTTTTCACAGCTAGACCCTTGTCAATTAAGAGTTAGAGAGAATTGTTATATTATTAAATGTTATTTGTTAACTAAGTTTTACTATCTCCTCTGTTAGCTGTCTCACCCCTTCAAATATCTCATGGAGAGGGGCTTCGCACATGTAGGCCGCTGTTGTTATGATTTTGTTTTTATGGTCGATGTGACATTGTGAAGCTAGCGTGGAAATATGTTTATGACCAAGCTTTTCAATTTCTTGGGCTGCTTCCGAGGATCCTCCCACTGTCATTTCAAAGTGCTTTCCAGGGAAAGTCAGGGCGATCACCGCGGGTGCGATACAAACAGCTCCAATAGGCTTATTTGAATCATGAAACTCCAAAAGCACGTCTTTGAGTTCTTGGAGTACTTTGCCTTTTGAGCCTTCACTGGCGAAGGTACAAAGATTTTTTGCGACGCCAAACCCCCCGGGGATAATAATGGCATCAAACTGTGAGGCTCTTAACTGTGTAAGAGGTTGAATTTCTCCGCGAGCGATTCGAGCTGACTCGGTTAACATATTACGGTTTTCTCCGGAAGACGGTTTTCCTGTCAGACAATTAATCACATCCGTTTGAGGCCTGTTCGGAGCAAAACATTGCACTTGAGCTCCTAGTCGGCTTAAACCCCATAGAACCGCAACTGATTCTCGGATTTCGCTGCCATCTTTAAAACCACTACCACATAGGACCAATGCTATTTTTTTCATTAAACCTCCTCCAGTTAAGAAAAAATGTACACCCTTTGGACTAGTGAGCGCAATAAGAGCATAAAAATACCTATTTAAATTTAAAAAAAATAGTTAAATTCAATCGCCTTTCGCGACAGAATTTAGTTAGGTTAGTGAGCAATAGACGGGATGGCTAGGGAAGTTAGCAATGAATAGAGACTTTAAAAGCCCAATTAAAGAGAGCAAATATAAACAGAGGGGATGATCATGTGGAGAGCTAACCATAACTCGGTTCATTTTGTACCGAAAGAAGCACAAACTGTTACAGCTATTCTTGAGCAGCATTTTAGTGTTGATCCGGAAAAACAGAGAGCCTTATTTTCTCTTGGAGCGATTTATCTCAATAAAAAACGTCTTTTAAAAGACGCAAAAATTAATGCAAAAGACCATCTACAGATCTATCTCAATCCAAGAAGATACCCTGCGAACGAGATAAATTGGTCTAGTGTTGTGGTTGGTGAAGAAACAAATTTCATCATTATTAATAAGCCTCGCGGTATTCCGGTTCATTCGACCGATGATAATTTAACGGAAAACGTGTTGTATCAATTGCGCAAGATTTTAGACCAAGAACTGTGGGTGACTCATCGTCTAGACAATCCCGTGAGTGGCCTTATGGTATTGGCTAAGACCTCAAAGTATCAGGCCGAGTTTAATAGGCTGCTTAGTGAAAGAAAAGTTTCGAAATTTTATCGGGCTTTGGTTGAAAGAGAGCCTAAGCTTGGCGTACTTAAACACTTTATGAGTCCCGAAGAAAAAACTCCTAGGAAGTTATCTGAAGAACCCAAAGAAAACTGGCAGGAGTGTATCCTCGAGATTCTTAAAGTAGAGCCATGGAAAGACTTAGAAGGAAAAAAATTTTGGGAAGTTGAGATAGAGCTTCACACTGGGAGAACTCACCAGATCCGTGCACAGATCTCTAAAGTCGGTAGTCCCATTCTTGGAGATAAGATGTACCGCGGTAGAAATAGAGCGGGGTTTACCAGGTCTCTTTTGGCGCTGCACTCTAGCCGTCTAGTTTGGGTAGATTCGACCGGAAAACATCAATTTGAGATTGATCCTAGTTTTAAGTTAAAATAGTAGAATGTCTTTTTCCTACGCTATTGATTTTGGAACGAGTAACTCGCTCTTAGCAGCCTCAGATGGCAAAAAAGTTATTTCTGCCATTCCTATCGATCCCCTTAGTTATGATTCAACGGTGATGAGGACTTTGCTTTATTTTCCGAATCAGAAAAAAGTGTTTTATGGTTTCGAAGCTCTAAAACACTACAATGAAAGTCCTGGAGAGGGGCGATTGATTCGTTCCATAAAAAAACATCTGCCTTTTCGAAGTTTTGTCGGGACTTGGATTGAAGACCGGCCGATGAATTTGGAAGACCTAATTGGTCTTTTTTTGGGGGAGATGCGACGCCGGGGAAACGCCCACTTTCAGCAGGATGTGACACGAGTGGTTTTGGGCAGGCCTGCAAGATTTGCCGAAGATGATGGAGATGATCTCTATGCACAGAGCCGACTTGAAATAGCGGCTAAAAAAGCTGGTTTTACTCAAGTTGAATTTGTTCCCGAACCTATAGCCGCTGCTTGTGAGTTTCGTTCGACACTACAGAGCGAAAAAATCGTTTTTGTGGCCGATTTTGGTGGAGGAACTTCCGACTTTACGGTGATGAGAATGAAACCGGGTCCTTTTCAACCTTCGGATGTGCTGGCTATAGGGGGAGTGCCTAGGGCAGGGGATGCATTGGATGGTTCGATTATGAGAGCACGCTTGAGTTCTCATTTTGGCGCCGATATTAAATTTCAAATCCCTTTTAGTTCAAATATTCTCAGAATGCCCTTGCATTTGGTGGAAAAGATCTGCTCTCCAGCGGATGTCTCGTTGTTGATGAAGCGAGATGTAATGGAATTTTTAAAAAATATTGAGAGGTGGGCGACTCAGATTGAAGATAAAACTAAAATGCAGCGTCTTTTCACTCTGGTCGAAGATCAATTAGGTTTTCCGTTGTTTGAAAAAATCGAGCAGGCCAAACGAGAGTTGTCTACCGGAGACGAGGGGAGAGTGTTATTTGAATATCCGACGGTACAGTTAAACGAGGGTATTAAAAAAGCAGAGTTTGAAAGTTATATTTCTTCTTCGGTTGAAGCAATTTTAAAGACATTGGACGACACGCTCAAGAGATCGGGCTTGCAGGCTCGACAGATTGATTTGGTGTGCTGTACCGGTGGAACCGCCAAGGTTCCTATTTTAAAAGAGGCCATCGAGCAGCGTTTTGGAAAGGAAAAACTCCAGGAACATCGAGTTTTTCACTCGGTTGTGGATGGACTTGCTCATCGGGCGAGGGAGATTTTTAGTTAGCTTTTATACCTGCTCCCCTTAAATAAGCTTTTTAAGAGGCTGGTCCGATATGTTTTTTCTAAAATTGCAAAGCCATATAGAGGACCAAGAGTATAGGATTTGATAAGTGTTCTTGGAGTTTCAGTTGAGAAATGATGCTGTAGTTTTTAGTTTCCTTGATTGCTTTAGTCAAAAAGAGTAAAACCTAAGAGCTGGGGGTGACTTGGCTTCGACGTGGGTGTTGAAGCTTGTAGTCGCATGCCGAGTTTGATGCTGACTCGTAAAAAAGGCGTCAAAATAGTAATTGGCAACGATTACGCAATGGCTGCCTAATTAATTAGGTTCAGTCCGTGTCTCGAGGGTTCTCCCATGATCTTTGAAGACACGCCATTTTATGGGATCGGAATCTAGTGGCGCCTCGGCGTTAGGATCCTAAATTTTACCGAGACTAGTTCGGAGATAGCTGGGCCTGCAGGGACGTCTTCGAGCGAAACCTAATCTGCGGGACACGCATGTAGTGGCTGCGGTGGATCACTTGCGGACGGGGGTTCGATTCCCCCCACCTCCACCAAATTTGAAACCTCGCTGCACCAACAGTGGGGTTTTTCTTTTTAAGAGAAACAAAAACAAACAGTTAGCCCCAGGAGAAGCTCTCTGAACTCATTTTGATGAACTCACTTTAAATCATCGAAAATCACAATTATTGCATCGTCAGTGCTAATAATCCAAAGGATCAACTAAGATTCCTTGTTTTTAGCACTATGTCTAGGGTTGTAGCTTCTTAAGGGCTTTTTCTAGAGAT
>Ga0194122_10005439_pt1 | contig 11921 bp, 8 predicted proteins | sample TA2MahCa10mmetaG_FD_155487 | JGI IMG/M metagenome (GOLD analysis project Ga0194122, IMG submission 155487) | Freshwater microbial communities from Lake Tanganyika, Tanzania - TA2015021 Mahale Deep Cast 10m | ecosystem: Environmental > Aquatic > Freshwater > Lake | place: Tanzania: Lake...
CGTTTTCAGACCAAAGCCAACCAAACCCGCTTGTTGACCCAGCCCAGTCAGGACTATATTATCCAGTTGGATGAAGAGGCCAGGGAACTTCAATCCCTTTATGAAAAATTATCTTTAGAAGAGCGAAGAAAGGTAAAAAAGGTCGTTTTTCCCTATGCAAAAATAAGTTCAGGGGGTCAGGTAGTTTACAAGAAATGGGAAGATCTTACGGAAGAAGAAAAGAATTCTATGAACTGCTAAGCCAATTGACTTTGGAAAATGAAAGGGAAATTAACCCTATCTTCAGCAGTTAATTCCTGTAATTTTTTTGGCCATTGATCTACCCAGGCTTTCATCAGGCGCGAAGTACATTCACCTGAAGATAAATTGGCTAATTTTTCAAAATCAAAACGGTCTGAGGCCCATCCTGCTCCAGAATTCTCTCCATCAAGAGCATTGCAGGCCTGCTCGTAATGCCCAGCTACAGGGACCATAATTACTGGCTTACCAAGATACATGGCCTCACAGACTGACTCAAATCCAGCCGTACAAACTAATCCTGAGCAGGAGGCCATAGCTTCTAAGAATTTTTGATCATTTACCTTATGAAAACTAAGATTGGGTAGTGGATATTCGGTTTCTGCCGCCTGTTTTTTATCCCAAAATGCCATAATGATTTGTTGAGGATTATTTTTAGCATACTGTACTACCTCATTAGCATATCCAGGATTGACCATGTAGGTGAGATAAAACCCTGTATAAGAAACTTTCAAATCTCTAATTTCTGGCCTAAGTAAGGGAGGTAGTACCCTTACTTCTTTGGTGCTTTCTTTGGGTAAAAAAGACAAAGCAAGTTTTTTTTGGGATCCAAAAGCAGTAAACCTGGTGTGCATCTGAAAAAGTAATTTCTCTAGTGGGCGATTTGGCGCGAAAGCAAATGCTGGATGTCTCTCTAGATATTGGTGACCAATAACCCAAACGCTTGCATTTGTTTTATAGAATAGAGGATAAATCCCACCTAAGATTTCATAAAAATTAACGATTACGTCAGGTTCTTTTTCCTTAAGAAGTTTGTGGATTGCTTGAATACTTTTCCAGAATAAGGAAAGTTTCAATGTGTTTTTCCAAATTGTTTTTCCGAGGAGGATTTTCTTTTCTATCCCATCAGTTTCAAAATTTGGACTATCTACTAGCGTAATGGGAACCCCTATTTTTTGGATGAAGAAATCTGGCAAGGTTCTTCTTTGACTTTTTCCAACTACTGCACCTAATAACTCATGACCCTGAGAGCGCAGTAATGAGGCAAAAGAAAGTGCTTGTGTCAAATGTCCTCTACCTTCCCCTTGAATAATAAATATAAACTTCATCTTTATCCTTAAATGGAGCGGGTTTGAAAGGAAATGTCATTCACACTAGAAAATGCTACTTGCGGCAAGGGTTCTTCTTGTCTATTTTCGTAACTATTTCTAGTGAGGTACTCTGGTTTTTCACTTGCTTTTCCAAAATCCATTTGGTTGAAGAAGATAAGTTCCCAATGTCCTTCATGATCCTCAGCCAAGGCACTCATGGATTCAACCCAATCCCCAGAGTTCATGTAGTGAATACCATTTATCAGTCTATTTTCTGGCTTATGGATGTGTCCACAAATGATGCCATCGCAACCTTTCGCCTTGGCCATTTTGGCAAGTTCTGATTCGTAATCATCAATGTAGGAAACGGCTTGTTTAACTTTCCCTTTAACGTATTGAGAAAGAGAAAAATATGGAAGACCTTTACGAAATCGGTAATAATTTACTACTCGATTTAGCCATAGTAGAAAGGTATATCCTACATCTCCTAGGTAAGCAATCCACCGAAGATTAGTGGTTATACTATCAAATACGTCACCGTGAGTAATGAAATAGGATTTCCCATGGCTTTGATAGGTCATTTCTGATAAGATGTGAAGCTTTCCAATTTGAAGCGGAAGAATTTGATCCAAAAAATCATCGTGATTCCCTCTCAGATAGTACACCCTAGTTTCTTGGCTTTCTATCATTTTTAGGATTACATTAAAAAAACGAGTGTGTTTTCTTTTCCAACGTCCCGACTTCTTTAATTGCCATCCATCGATGATATCCCCGTTCAGGATCAGGTTATCACATTGAAATTGCTTTAAAAATCGAACAATTTCCTTTGCTTTGGAGCCCTTAGTCCCCAGATGTACGTCTGAAACAATGATTGTTTTATAGCAGGTCTTCACAGATGTTCTTTTGCTTCGAAAACTAGGGTTTTAGAATCAACACATCGTTTTTAAAATATTATTTTTATGTGTATAAAACAGAATTTTATTTGGTAAAAGTTATCCATTTATTAAGGAAATATTAAAAATTTTAACTACCCTGATGTAGGAAAGGGGATCTCCAGGGGATAAAAAAATATATGAAAAGAAAAAATTACGTAAGCGGTCTATAGCCTTGTTTCGGATGCTTTAGTTTCGTAACATAGAAAAAATGATTAAGATGAAGAAGCTCCTTTACTTAGCCCTGGCCTACCTGATGGTTGCGCCGCTCACCTTTGCTCAAGAGTCTAGTCCAAAAGGAAATTACGAGTTGGCATCTCGTTTTTCTCCTGACAAATTGAAAAAAATGATTTTCTCTACCAGTGTGGATGCACATTGGATGAAAAAATCCGATCGATTTTGGTACGAATACGAAACTTCCCAAGGGAAGAAATGGGTGCTTGTTGACCCAGTTCGAAGGACCAAAACCTCACTTTTTGATGTAGACAAACTTGCGGCCGAACTCACCAAAGCAGTCAAGGATCCCTTTGACGGGCAGCACCTCAAGTTGGATAATATGAAGTTGCTCGGCGATGAGAATACCCTTCAATTTACTGTGAAAAGTACGGCAGAGGTAGTGAAATCGGATTGGGCGGAGCAAAAAGCAAAAAATAAAAATGCCAAAGACTCCCTAGAAAAGAAGGTACATACCTTTCAATTCAACTTGATTTCTCAGCAACTCAAGGAAATTGAAACGGTAAAGGAGCCAACCCGTCTCGCATGGGCCAACATTGCGCCAGACTCCTCCAAGGTGGTGTATGTAAAAAACTTCAATTTGTATTGGATGGATAAAGCTAACTTTTTGAAGGCAGTCAAAGATGTGAAGGATACGACTTTGGTAGAGCATGCGCTCACTAGCGACGGAGTAGAAAATTACGAATACGGATGGGGAGATCGAGGGGAGGACAACGTAGAGGTAGCAAAAAAGAAAAATGATCGCAAGCGTGCGCCCGTACTCTGGAGCTCAGACAGCAAGCAGTTTATCCTCACCAAAACTGACCAGCGCATGGTCAAAGACCTTTGGGTGATTCACCACACCAGAGACCCACGACCGACCTTGGAAACTTACAAGTATGCCATGCCAGGTGAAAAGGAACAACCGCAAACGGAATTGATCCATTATTCTTTTGAATCTCAAAAACTTAGTAACTTACCTATAGCTACTTTCAAGGACCAAACGGTAAGCCTTTGGTCTACCACCCCAGCAGTCAACACCAGGGACGATGATTTTAGACCGACTACCTGGTTAGGAAATCCAAGTGAATTTTATTTTGCTTTGACCTCTAGGGATTTGAAGCGGGTGGATGTCCTGAGGTGGAACCTGAAAACAGGACAGAAGGAAGTACTTATTGAAGAGCGAAGCAATACCTACATTGATTTTGAAAAATTAGAGTTGGTAGGAAATGAAATGATTTGGTGGTCGGAGCGTGACGGATGGGGGCATTTGTATCTCTACAGTAAGGACGGTTCTTTGAAGCGACAACTTACCTCTGGTCCCTTCCATACAGCAGGAATTGTGCGTGTAGACGCTTCGCTAAGAAAAGTATATTTAACAGCCAATGGTAGGGAAAAAGGAGAGGACCCCTATTACGAGCATCTTTATTCCGTTTTCTTGGACGGTGGTTCTTTGACCCTGCTCAACAAGGGAGATTTCAATCATGAGGTCAGCATGAATGACCTAGGAAGCTTTTTTGTGGATAATTATTCGAGAGTAAATACTATCCCAAACTCAATTCTTTACGATAGGAATGGAGCGAAAATAATGGACTTGGAGACTGCCGACTTGAGCCAACTTTTTGCGGCAGGGTATCAATTTCCCGAGCCTTTTACCTTCAAAGCAGACGATGGAATCACGGATCTTTATGGGGTGATGTACAAGCCTTATGACTTTGATTCTACTAGAAAATATCCGCTGATCCAGTACGTATACCCCGGTCCTCAAACCGAGTCTGTCAATAAATCTTTTGGAAGAGGGATGGATCGTACGGATAGATTGGCACAATTTGGCTTTGTTGTTGTGACCCTAGGGAATAGGGGAGGCCACCCTTCTCGTTCCAAATGGTACCATAACTATGGCTATGGAGACTTGCGTGACTATGGATTGGCTGATAAAAAGGCTGCTGTGGATCAATTGGCTGATAGACATTCCTTTATCGATCGTCACAAGGTAGGGATACATGGCCATTCAGGAGGGGGATTTATGTCTACTGCTGCCATGTTGGTGTATCCAGACGTGTTTAAGGTAGCCGTTTCCTCTGCAGGAAATCACGAAAACAACATTTACAATCGCTGGTGGTCAGAAAAGCACCATGGGGTACAGGAGCGTGTGATGCCCAACGGGGACACCACCTTTGTATATCAAATTGAGAAAAATCCGGATTTGGCCAATAACTTAAAGGGCCACTTGATGCTGAGCACGGGAGATGTTGACAACAATGTGCATCCAGCGGGAACTATACGCATGGCAAATGCTTTGATCAAGGCAGGAAAGCGATTTGAGTTTGTTCTCTTGCCGGGTCAAAGACACGGGTATGGAGATATGACCGAATACTTCTTTTGGAAAATGGGTGACTATTTTGTCACTCATTTGTTGGGTGACTCTACGCCTCCCCCGGTAGACATGCTAGAGATGCAACGGGATAAGCCCAAAGACAAGTAAGTAGGTTACATCGGCCCATTTCTTTATAGAAATGGGCTTTTTTAAATTAGCTTATAAAAATTAAATATTAGATTAAATCATTGATTATGAGAAGATCAGCTTTATATTTTATTTTTGTTTTTTCAGGATTTTTTATTTCCAATTTTTTTCCGTCACCATTTTTGGGCAGACGAATGAGGAGAGGATAAACAAATTCGAAGCATGTATGCGGCTGTGAATAAATTTGAGAAATCAGCTTCAGGAGAAAATTGCATCAATAACAGTGAAAAAAATCCTTCAGATACTGGTTTTTCCACAACCTGGTATACGCAAAGAGCTAGAAAATGCCAATTCTCTGAAGGTTATTCAAAAATTAGTTTTAACCTGGAAGGGAGGGAATGGGCTTCAGATGGAGAATATTACTATAAAAATGCAAAATTATTTTTCATTTCCTTCGTTAGACATTCGGAATGCGGTTTGAAGAGGTATAGAATATTTTTTGATGTTTTTGGGGGTGTAATTAGGGTGTTACAGCAGAACCAAGATTGTTCTAATGAAATACAAGGCGAAAACTTTGAAATAACTGATAATTTAGAAAAAAGATCAATTTTAAATATGGTAAATAAAGATTTAACTAAGGCCATGCTTCTACTTAAGTGATTTCACTACTATTGTATGGTTTGAGATATTAATAAAAAGACTACCTCATTTTATAAAAGTCAAGAATTATGAAAAAATCCATTTTTCCAATAATCATTACCTCAGTTATTTTTCTGCTTGTTTTTACGACGTATTCAATAAGTAATAAGTCTGGGCTGGACTTTTGGAATGATAAAAAAAGTTATCCTTCTACAGGGGATGAATTAAAGGATGGGGATTTAATTTTTCATACTTCTATTTCAACTCAAAGTGAAGCCATTCAGCTGGCCACTAAATCAGCATACACACATTGTGGAATTATATTTAAAGAAGGAAACACTTTCTATGTTTTTGAGGCCGTAGGTCCTGTAAAGCGCACGCTTCTCTCGGAGTGGATAGCTAGTGGGAAAAATGGTAAATATGTAGTAAAGCGATTGAAGAGTGCAGATCAAGTTTTAACGCCTGAAGTTCTTAGTAAAATGATGGAAATTGGGAGGGGATTTAATGGCAAAGCATACGATAAGGCGTTTGAATGGTCAGACGAAAAAATGTATTGCTCTGAACTCATTTGGAAAATTTACCAGCGAGCCACTGGTATCGAATTAGGTCAGCTTGAAAAACTTGGAGATTTTGATTTATCGAGTTCTACTGTACAGCAAATTATTAGGAATCGTTATGGAAATAAAATCCCTTTAAACGAATCTGTCATTTCTCCCGTTGCGGTTTTTGAAAGCGATAAGCTAGTTACTATTCGAGAAAATTGATTTCCTTGGCTTCATGTCTTTTACTATTTATATTTTTTATGTTCTCAAATGAAAAATTAGCATACCGCTCGAATTCGAATATTTACTCAATATTTTTTTGCTTTGGAATTAGCTGAAGGGTTTCACTTCTAGGTGTTACTGAATATTTGATTTACATTTAAAAATCAATTTACTTTTAATTTTATTTTCAGTTTAAACCAAAAGTTTATGTTCATGAAATGAAAAATTCCCCCTAGATTTTTTAAAAATAGGGGGAATTCTTGCTTTAGCTTTTAATTTTGAAGTAAGGTAGTAGCTATAAATTCTTTACACTTTTTAATTTTATTTACAGTAATCATTATATCTTCTGGTAGCTTCCTCATTTCCAAATCCCATGGCTGCCTTAAAATTTTGGCACATCTGTGTGCGATTATTTTGATTTGCATAGGCAGCACCTAAATTCAAAAATACATTTCCATTATTCCAATAAAATTCATTATTCTGGTTTTTGGCTGCCGTCAATGCGTTATACCAACTTTTTATAGCCATGTCATAATTACTTTCATCAAAGTAAATGTGACCCAAATTATCCCAACTATTAATTTCATCATATGGGATATAGCTTTCATAGATTTTTTTGGCTTGGGCCCTATCATTAATCTGGGAATAAGTGTATGCAGCAATTAATCCATAATTTTCAATGAATCTATCGTAGTTCATTATACGTTTTAATTCATTGAAATAGGAAGCAGCTTCGTAATAGTTGTCTGTTTCATATAAGGATTGTGCAATTAAAGAATAAACAGATTCTTTTTCTTCTAGATTAAAGTTATTGTAGCTATTTAATTCATCAAGAATAGAGGAGAAATCTGTAAAACCTTTATCTAAAGCAATTCTTAACTTAACAAGTGCCATACTATATTTTAGGTCACTTGGAGCATTTAGTTCATCAATAAGTTGGCTGAAATCATAATAATCATATTCCGAAGTCCAGTAATTAGCTGCAAGTTTATCGTAATTCACTTTGAATTTTCTGTAGGGAGTGCTGAGGTATTTCCCCAAGAATAGTGTCTTATTGTTTTTATTGGTCACATAACCTACGAAGTTATCTAAATCTACTTCATAAATACCTGGCCCGATTACTTGACGAATGGAGCAGTTTGAACAAATTTCGGTTATTTTCCCATTAGCTGCGGATTGCTCATTGGAAGTAAATTCCTTGATGGCATTTCCCTCGCTATAAAGAAAGGTGTTTGGATTAACCCAATGGACTACATATCCTTCTGAGATGGTATTTCCAAATTTGTCAATTAAAAATTGAGTAAACTCTTCATCCATGACTTGAGCAACCCAACCATTATATTCCGAAGCATAGGAATATTGACTTGGTATCTTTAGTTCTCCATTTTGGTTTATATAGCCATAGGTAGGTCCAATTTCAACTGGCATAAGATCCGTAACCTTATTTGTCCAACTAAATGTAGACCTAGGGTTCGAGATGCTATGATATTGTAATTCTAAATCATTAATCCAAAATATTTCAGAACCGCCTTCTCCTTCATGTCCATCACCAAAATATTCGTCGCCTCCATAGAATTCTTCACCGTATTCAGGGGTATTTACATAGGGCAGAGGAATTAGATTAAATGAATCTTGGTTTGGTAAAACAAATTGCACTTCCCCGCTAGAATTTGAGGTAAGGTAACCTTCACCTAACACGGATAAAGTTTTTACATTATCTATCACTTTGGACAAATTTTGTTTAGAAACAATCTTGTGCCCACCAGCTGTCAAATTGAAAATTATAGCTGTATCTGTGATGTCAAAATAATCACAACTCATTTCACTCCCTTTTATTCCATTTGATGTAATCGAATACTTTCCCTCATCTGGATTTTTACTTGAGATGAAGTTTTTGGAATCTAAGTAATAGGAAATCAATTCCGTGCTTGGGCTAGATATAAGACTATCATTAATTACAAGAAAGGACTTACCATCAATTTTTAAATTTATCGTTTGGTATAAATTTTTGACACTGATTGAGGTTCCTTTTGCTAAAAGCTTACCTGAATAGCTATACAAAGCGCTAATATTTTCTCCAGCACTATATTCTGCCAATAACCCATCGGAAAATATCCCATCAGTTAGTTCCACCCTGTTTGAGAAAGATTGTACCTTTCCTCTCAAAGGATGAATCAAAGAAAAACTCGTTCCGTTGCCTGCTAAAATATTTCCATTACCCAATAAGGTGATCAAATCATAGTTACCTAATGGAACTACATATTCCCCTAAGACATTTAAATATCCATTAAGATCATTTCCGTCAGGTTTATTGATGGTTACCTGATAAACCTGTTTGTTCAAAGCGCTTATTTGATCATAAATGGGTTGAGTTAATTGGTTGACTTTTCCTTGCCCATCTAGGTATAATATTCCCCATTTATCTCCAATTTGATATCTATACAAAGCGTCACCGTCCCTTAAAATTGTCTTTGCTTTAAAATTAGCAGCCTCGCCTGAAAGTGGTCTTCCTGATACTGAACCCAAAGAATAACTATTTCTATCCTCTAGATAAGGAAGAACAATGATCTCCAGATTTTCTGTAAGGCGATTTACTTGATCGTATCCGAAACTTGAGGTACTCCTTTTAATTTTCTTATGCCAATCCTTTACATATTCCCAATTCCCAGCGTTTAGATTTTCAAAAAGAATTTGATTGAAAAGAGAGTCCAATTCAAGACGGCGAGGTCCCTCTGTAAACTTTTTTGCATAGGCTTCATAAGAAACATCTTTGAAATTGAGGATTAAATCTTTGTGATAAAGGGAGTCAAGAACATTAAACACAGACTTATGTTCTTCTCCTTCCTCGTAATAGGTTAAAAATTTTTCTAATGCGGGAATAGTCAAATCAGCCATAGCAACTTTGTAATCCATGGAGCGTGCTAGCGCAAATGCTTCCTTGCTTCTAGCATGAAGAGAAAATTCTGAAGAAAACTTTCGAAGAGACTCGGAACTATTTTGTACAGAAACTGCCTTAAATTCTATCTCTCCCCAGGCATCATAGGCTTTATTAGAGGCTTCCATTCCCTTGTAATCTAGATATACAGCTTTTAGCTTTTGCGCATCTCCACCATTAGCAAGAGCATCTCTTAAGGCAGCTAAACTTTCCAGATTGTATGCCTCTTTAACTAATGGGCTAGAGGCATATTTTTCATTGTGATCTTTCCAGGAATCTGTTTGGTCTAAACTTTTGTAAAAGTTAAAAACAGATTCAAAAAATTTAGTTTTTGAAGAATTATAACTAGCAGTATTTAAATCAAAATCTTTAAAAAGGTTTTCTATTTCTTTTGGATCTTTTTCATTTTCAGGGTTGCCTTTTAAAAGATCCTCATAAATCGAGTAGTACGATTCTTTAGAATTTGCTGATTGTAGATTGCATAGGGCACGAACGTAATAAAATTCTAACCTGATATCTTCTTGCTTAACTTCAGCCAATAGTTCACTAGCCTTATCGTAATCTCCTTTAATAAATTGTTTGTATGCGTTCTTTACTTTGGTTTGCCCCATTACATTGACAGAAACCATAAAAACCAAAAGAAAAATAAATCCTTTCATATGAGCTAGAAGAATGTTTACAATTTTAAATATTGAGATTAAAACTACTTCCAGATAAGTTTGTTTTCAAAAAAGAATAGAAGATTTTACTCCTTTTAAATAGATTTTTCAGATAATAAAGTGAATAATTTATCTATAATTCAGAAAACTTAATCAAGCAGAATTAAATAGAAAAATTGAGATAACTTCTTCAATTAGCCTAAAAAATTTCTGCAAACTCAGTTTTTAAATTAAAAGGAAAGCTTAGATGTATAGAATTTTCTTGGAATTAAGGTTCAGACTTTAGTTTCAAATCTTTGATTTTATCCCTTACTTTTTGCATAAATTCTGATCCAGGATCTTCCTTACCAGTAAAGTAAGAGGAGTTGGATTCTTTCCACCAATTTGAACCTCTAAATTTCCCATATTCATGATGCCCAATCAAAAATTCTATCGGATACTTTTTCTTTAGATGCCTGATTAATTTTGCATTTGAAATAACTTGAGCTTCAGTTAAAGGCTGGGACTTACTTCCCACATTTTCAATTCCAATGGCACAATAATTCAAACCAATGGTATGGCGAGCAAACTGCGTGTTTTCCATTAATTGATAAATTTCTCCACCTCTATCAATCAAATAGTGAGCAGAAACATTAAGATGACTTTGGTTTTTATTCAGTTCTCTCGAATTCTCAATTCGTGCTGGATTGAAATAATTGAAATTACTTGTTAAAGTTCCACCAGCTGTGTAATGAAGTACAATTATTTTGGGACTAATTGTGGGACTTTCTTGAATCAATCCATGTCTTTCCCTTAAATACTCCAAACTCAAGTTTATTCTTTCCTTATCGTAACTGATAGGTTTGCTAATTATTTTAACTTCAGCACTTTCCTGGCCTTGAACTACAGTTGTGCAAAGAAAAATTAATGAGATGATTAAGTATAGCTTATTCAAAGGATTTAATAAACATTACATTCTTTTGTTCAATAACTGAGAGCTTAGATTCAACATTATCATACCTTGGTACATACCAGCTTTGTTTACTAAAATAATCCTTAAGTTTCTGAAGTTTGAAAATGTAACCATGCCTTGCATAAATTTCATTTCGAATAATTATTAGGTCCCAGCTATCCATTCCTACCAAATCAGATGCTGTCAATAATCTTTCCGATGCATGAGGATAAATACCTGGAATTTTTTTAGTCACACTAGTTCCAGGTGGTAAGGGGGATGAGCTTTGAGCAATAGCTAGGGTAGAGAGTCCAATTAAAAAACTAGCGATTAGAATTATTTTTTTCATAATTAAATTCAGTTCAATCGGTTTGGATTATTTTAGAATCTTATGAAGCTGGCCTAAGCATCAAAATCTTTCATCAAAAATAATTCTAAAAAAATAACTATTTTGGATTTTGACAAATTTTTAAAATTACTCAAAATCTTTAATTATAAGGGCTTAACCGTTGAAAATCAATTTGAAAGTAGTTCCCTCTCCAAGAATCGATCGTACTTGAATATTCCCTTTGTGTCTTCGCATGATTTGCTTGGATAGACTCAATCCAATACCTGAGCCTTTGTTTTTGGTGGTGAAAAAAGGGATAAAAATTTTATTCAATGCCTCTTCTTCGATCCCTTTTCCTGTATCGCGAACCTCAAGGATTATTTTTCCTGCTTCATCAATATACGCCTGTAAGTAGATGCTTTTCTCTTGAGCTTCTTCCAAGGCATGAATCGCATTTTGTATGAGGTTGATAAGGACCTGTTCGATTTGATTTTGGTCACCAAACAAAATCAATTCCTCAGGTTGTAATTGCTTTTCGAGAGTAATTCCATTGGACTCCAACTGCTGATGCAGAAGGGTTTGAAGCTGCTCAAAGAGTTGGGAAATGGATATACTTTCAAACTTGGGAAAGGGGACGTGGGCCAAGTTGCGAAAATCAGATACAAAGCTGATCAAGCCCTCGCTTCGCTTTTCTATGGTGCGAATCCCCATTAGAAAATCTTCCAATT
>Ga0194122_10005450_pt1 | contig 11907 bp, 11 predicted proteins | sample TA2MahCa10mmetaG_FD_155487 | JGI IMG/M metagenome (GOLD analysis project Ga0194122, IMG submission 155487) | Freshwater microbial communities from Lake Tanganyika, Tanzania - TA2015021 Mahale Deep Cast 10m | ecosystem: Environmental > Aquatic > Freshwater > Lake | place: Tanzania: Lake...
TGATTTCATCATCAAAGCGCTTAGTTAGTTCAGGCTTACGATTTCCAGCCTTCTCAAAGTCGTAATCAACTAGATTGACTTTGCTAAGCGGAATTATCAAGCGGTTGTACTTCGCTTGAGGATTAGTTAGGGCTTGGTAAGCCTGTACTCCAACCCCAAGATTTTGAGCATCGGCAGAAAGTGCAAAGTCAATAAATGTCTTCGCAGCTAGCGGATTCTTTGCACCCTTCACAAGGGCAACGGCACCAATCTCATAACCAGTTCCCTCCGAAGGGAAGCTGTTCTTAATAGGTAGGCCATTTTGAAGTCCGGCGATGCAGTCATGTGCGAATACGAGACCGACTGCAACTTCACCTGAACCGGCAGCACCAACAGGAGCGACGCCCGAACGCGAGTAATAAAGAACGTTCTTATGCATCTCCTTCATGTAATCCATCGCCTTATCTTCAGAGCCAAGGCGAGCGACTTGAGTCCAGAATGTAGTGAAAGCGGTTCCAGAAGTAGCTGGATGCGCAGTGAGTACCTGTCCCTTAAGTTTTGGATTTAGCAAATCTGCCCAACTCTTTGGCTGCTTAACGCCCAATTTTGCTAGAACATTTGTATTTGAGCAGAAGCCAAGAGCACCGAGATAGACACCGCTCCAGAAACCATTTGCATCGAGATACTTCGATGGAATCATCTTTCTAGTTGGCGATAGATACGCCTCAGTCAGACCCATATTTCTTCCGACAACATAACCATCGGCTGGTCCACCGTGCCAGACATCGAATTCGGGGTTGTTCTTAAATGCTTCGAGACGAGCAGGAACGAGACCTGCGGAGAGACGAACAAACTTGGTTTCAACACCAGTTAGTTCCTTGAACTTTCTTGCCATAGCAGCGCACCATGTTTCAGTTGCACCGCAAACGACATTTAGAGTTCCACTGAGTTTGCGACCTTCGGCGTACTGCAATTTTCCACCGACACGTTCGCAGGTGTAAGTGACACCTCTAATAGTACGGATTTGTCCTTCACGACCGCACTGTGATCCTTTTAGGTCACGTGCTTGAGCCGGGACCATTACTGACATTAATGAAACGAATAGGGCGGCGACTAATCCGAACGCCACCGTGCGTTTTTTACTCATGCATAGCCTTTCTAAACCGAGGGGGTAACGCGTAGCCCGAGACTAACAGGGCACAGGCACCCGCGCATTCTGCAAGCGGGGCATCTTGAATTAGTAGTATGCCCGCGTGACCGAGAAACCCCGAGAGATTCGCCGAAAGCCTCATCGCTCGGTTGAGGAGCTACAGGCAATCTATGAAATTCTTGATGCGGGATATGTAGCGCATCTGGGGTTTAACGATCCTGAATCAGGCGAGGCGACAGTTATTCCACTTGCGTATGTTCGTGACAGCAATCGACTTTTATTTCATGGTTCGACCGGGTCAAGGATTTTCATGGCGCTAAAGGCCGGAGTACAAGTCTGCGCCACGGTTACTCTGTTGGATGGTTTGGTCTCTGCTCGCAGTGCATTTAATTCCTCAATGAATTACAGATCCGTAATGGCATTTGGAGTTACTCAAGTTCTTGAAGATGATGCTAAGAACGATGCGATGAAAGCGTTGACGGAGAAATTGATTCCGGGTTTGTGGGAAGCAGGGCGACCAATGACTCCAAAGGAGTTCGCCCAAACCATGATTGTGGAACTTGCACTTGATGATGTGACTGCAAAGCAGCGTAATGATGGTGCGCTTGATCATGAAGATGCAGAGCTAAATATCTGGGCGGGCCAAATTCCCATCATCACAACATTTGGCGAACCAATTACTAATGAAGACGCTTCACATGTGCCGGTACCTGATTACATTAAACACCTTGGTAAGTGGGGCAGGTAGGGCTCGAACCTACGACGACCGGATTATGAGCCACCCTAATTAGGTCTCTAAGCGTGTGTAGTTGTAATAAATTGGACATGGTTACGCGTAATTATTGCGTAGTTGTGCCATGTTGTCTCTAGGGGTGTTAGCACGCTGTTAGCAAAGTGTTAGCGTTTTTTTATTACGCAAGGCGACCCCCCCTGTCTTTCCTGCCCTCTCTCTCCCCAATTACGCCGAGAGCTGTGCCATTTAAGCCAATCCTTGCCAATTAAAAACACTTACAGCCAAGAGCTGTGGAATTGTGCCAATCTCAGCCGGGGGTTTTTTAAATTAGGTTTAAATAAGTTTTGGGGGTTTTCAGGTAGTCTTTCTTAAACAGAAATTTATTTAATTGTATTTTTTGGAGTCACTTACGCGTGTTTGTTTCTAAAGTATTGTTACGCGTCAGGTCGCGGTATTTTCTTAACCCTCGACGTGGGCTAGCCTTGGTGATATGCAGTTGGGCTTTGATGAGTGGGCGATATGACAGACAAAGTTGAGGTTGTCCAAGACCCGAATACTCCAGTTGAGTTGCTTATCAAGCTTGCTAGGGATGAGGACAAATCTGTTTGCATCGCGGTGCCTGGAACTCTGCTCAACCAAGTAATCCTGTAATAAGAGAATTAGAAAACTTGGGTGTGGAAGATCTTCATATAGTATAACATGATCAAACAGAGGAGAAATAATGTCAGATCGCTTTAAGAAAATATTTCCAAAAGTAAAAAAACCTCTAATTGCGATGGCTCACGTTCCACCACTACCTGGAACTCCTTTATATGATGAAAAAATTGGTGTAAGAGGACTTGTTGATCAAGTCAAAAGAGATACTGAACATTTATTGAATGCTGGTTTTGATGCTGTGATGTTTTGCAACGAAGGGGATCGTCCTTACCAATTGAAAGCTGGACTTGAGGCTTCGGCTGTTATGGCAAGAGTTGTTACAGAATGTAAACCAACAGATCGACCATATGGTGTTGATTTTTTATGGGATGCAAATTGTGCCTTAGCTATTGCCGTCGCAACTGATGCATATTTTATGCGCGAAGTTGTAACTGGTGTTTGGGAGTCAGATATGGGTTTGTGGGAAACAGATGCGGCCACCATTCTTCGAAATAGAAGAAATTTTTCTCGTGACGATTTAGCAATTTTTATGAACATAACTCCTGAATTTGCCTCACCAATTGGAACAAGAACACCTGCACAAATGGCTCAATCAACTGTCGTATCAAGCCTTGCAGATGTAATCCTTGTATCAGGATCAATGGCGGGGGCTGAACCTGAAATTAGTACTTTGGCAAAAGTGAGAGAAGCAGTTGATAAAAATGTGCCAGTTTTTTTAAATACAGGAGCAAAAGCCGAAACTATTGCAGACTATTTAGAATATGCCGACGGTTGCATAGTTGGAAGTAGTTTAAAAGTTGATGGTTACACCTGGAATCCAGTAGATCCAAATAGGGCTAAAAAATTTATCGACAATGCAAGAAGTGCTTAACTTGAATACTAAATACTTAATCGGGATTGACCTTGGCTCCACTGGAGTCAAGGCAACTTTGATTGATGAATCTGGAAAAATCGTGACAATTGCATATTCTCCAGTTGATCTTTTCTCAAAATCTCCAGGTTGGGCCGAAGCAGATACTAAACAGTGGTGGAGCGGTGTAAAGTCAACAGTTTCAAAAGTAGTAGAAAATATTGATTCTGCAGACTCGATATCTGCGATATCTGTTGCCGGTATGGTTCCAGCAGTAGTCTTATTAGATAAAAATTATGCTCCATTAAGATTTGCCATACTTCAAAATGATGCTCGTGCCACTAATGAAATTAAATATTTGAATGAAATACTTGTCGATGTTGATTTGCTAACTTTAACAGGATCAAAATTAACTCAGCAATCAGTTGCCCCAACATTATTGTGGATATCAAAAAATGAACCAGAGATATTTTCACAGATTAAATATGTAGTCGGTTCATACGATTGGCTTTCGATTCAATTAGGGGCAAGTCCACACGTAGAGCAAAATTGGGCAATCGAAAGTGGTCTTTACAACTGGGATAATTCACCATTGCAAGAAGTTATTAATGCAACAAAAATTAATCTTCCTGAATTACTGAAGCCATTAAAGCCCGGAACTGTTGTCGGACAGATAACTAATGATTCATCGATTCAAATGGGTTTAAGTTCATCAACAAAAATTGTGGTTGGTGGGGCAGATCATGTTTTATCTGCTTATGCAGCGGGATTAATTCAAGAAGGAGACTGTTTAGTAAAACTCGGTGGCGCAGGTGATATTTTGGCAGTTTGTGACAGCAAATTTCTTGACGAAAGACTTTATCTAGATGCACATCCTGCTCCAGATAAATGGCTTCCTAATGGATGCATGGCTACAAGTGGTTCACTACTACGTTGGGAACAGTCACTATTAAGTGATGTCGATTTGGTTTCTCTCGATAAAGAATCTGAAAATTCTAAAGCAGGTTCACTCTTAACTCTTCCTTATTTTTTAGGCGAAAAATCTCCGCTTCATGATCCAGATTTAAGAGGAGCGATTGCAGGTTTACACCTTGGAACAACAAGAGCTGATATTCACCGTTCATTTTTAGAAGCTATTGCTTATGGATTTAGGCAACACATTGAAATATTTAATCAACGTGGATTAAAAATTAAAACAATTAAAGTAACAAATGGTGGTTCAAAATCTAAGTTATGGAAACAAATCTTGGCCGACGTGCTTGATCAACCGCTTTCTCCGGTGATTGATCATCCAGGTGCATCTTTAGGTGCGGCTTTAATAGCCGGTACTGGGGTTGGAATATTTAGAGATTTTGCTATTGCAAATGAAATTTTAAAATCTGATGAATCTGTTTTACCAAATAAATTTAATAAAGACATTTATGATCAAAGATTTAGTGACTATTTAATAATGGCATCAAAAATGACTGAAATTTCTCATTCATTATCTAGGGGAGCATGAAGTGGATATGAAAGTAGCAGTTGTAACAGGAGCAGGTTCTGGAATCGGTAAAGCTATTGCTGCAGAATTAAGTGTCAGAGATTTTCACGTGATTGTTACCGATTTAAGTGAACAAGCAGCCCAAGAGGTTGCCACATCATTAAATTCTGCACGAGCTCTTAAATGTGATGTCACTCAGCCAGAGGAAAGCTTAGCAGTTGCAAATTCAGTAAAGAGTGTGGAAAAAAGATTAGATGTTTGGGTTTCTAATGCAGGTGTTTCAAAAATGGCAAGATTCGTAGACATCGATGAAAAAATGTATGATTCTACTCTTGATGTAAATCTAAAGGGTGTTTTTTTTGCAAGTCAAGCAGGTGCGCGCATAATGATTGAACTTAAAACAAAAGATGCACGAATAATTAACATTGCTTCAATGGCGGCAAAGGCAGGCAGAGTTCCATTCTTAGCCGATTATGTTGCAAGCAAATTTGGTGTTGTGGGTTTAACGCAAGCTATGGCTTTTGAATTAGCTCAAAATGACATCAGAGTAAATAGTGTTTGTCCAGGATTTGTAAGTACCCCAATGCAAGTTAGAGAACTTTCTTGGGAAGCAGAACTTCGTAGAGTAAATCCAGAAGACGTTAAAAAAATGTGGATTGACGGTACTCCTCTTGGAAGATTAGAACTTCCAGAAGATGTCGCGAAAGTTGTCGGCTTTCTTACTAGTAAGGATGCCGAATTCATCACCGGTGAAGCAATTGCAGTCAACGGTGGTGCATTTATGGATTAATTGGAAATTCCATTTGATTCATACGCAATTAATAAGAATAAATGAGAAGGGACAAAAATGAGAAAGCTAAGTAAAGTAGCGCAGTTAGTAGCTATAAGCACAGCAATTGCTGTAGTTCTATCTGGTTGCAGTAGCTCATCAGAAGAAACCACGACTGATACAGGTTCAGTAAGTGGAACAGTTCGTGTTTTGATGGAAGGTGTTCCAGACACTGATATTGTTAGCCGTTTGCTCGCAGAATTCAATGCTGAATATCCCGACGTAAAGGTTGAAATTGAAACTGCTTCATATGATCAAATGCGCGATAAATACGTAGCATCTTTCACTGCAGCAAAACCAACATATGACCTAGCAATTCTTGATAATCCTTGGGTTGGCGATTTTGCAAAAGCGGGATTTGTTAAACCACTTGATGCTCTAATTGCAGCAACTGATGGCTATGACTATGAAGATTTCACCGCACCATTGCGTGCAATTGGTGAATCTGATGGACAAGTTTATGGCGTACCATTTTATAACTACGCTCTTGGACTTATCTATCGTTCTGATCTAGTAACTACCGAACCAGCAACACTTGATGATTTGGCAGCCACTGCAAAATCTTTAACAACTGCTAATCGTGCCGGTATCGCGATGCAACCTCAAAAAGGTTACAAAGCATTTGAAGAATGGGGTAACTATTTATTTGCCGCAGGTGGAACTCTTTACACAGATGGCAAAGTTAAATTAACAACTCCCGAAGCAAAGACGGCTTTAAAAACATACATTTCGATGTATAAATCAAGTGCGCCAAAAGATTCTCTCAACTGGGGATTTGATGATGCATTGAGATCTGTTTCAAGTGATAAATCAGCAATGATGGTCTCTTATAACTGGATGTTGCCAACACTAAATAATCCTGAGGGAGATTCAGGTGCATTAGCTGGCAAATTCAAACTGGCAACTATGCCTGGTGGGAAACAAGTTCTTGGATCATGGCATTGGGCAATCCCAACCAATTCAAGTGCTAGTGATGCTGCTTGGGCATTTGTATCTTGGATTTCATCCAAGGCTGGAGAAGCAAAACGCGTAACTGCAGGTGGCGCACCGACACGTACAAGTGTGTTTAATGATGCAGCTGTAACCGCAAAAGATCCTGCTTACTTTGAAACAATTTCAAAGATTCTTTCAAATGCGGAACCGCTATGTCAGGGTTCAAATTGCGATGAAATGATCAATGCTGTTGGAACAGAGTTAAATGCTGCATTTGCTGGGAAAAAATCAGTGGATGACGCATTAGCTGCAGCTGAAAAACAAGCAAACAAAATTCAAGCTGAGAAATAATTTTGTTTAAAGTAATAAAGGAGTGGTGATGTCCTTTCGTTTGAGATTGATGCTACCATTATGGGTAGTTTTTATCGCAAGTGTTGGATATCCACTCCTTTATGCTTTATATTTATCATTAACAAATTACAAAATTACTGCTCGTTATGACACCAAAATTGTTTGGTTAAAACAATATAAAGCGACTTTGCAAGACCCTAATTTTTGGAGTTCTTTGCAAGTTACAGCGACTTTTGTGATTTTGGCTGTGTTTATCGAATTTTGGCTAGGTTTATTTATTTCTTTAGCTTTACAAAAACAGAAAAGAATCAGAAATTTAACAAGATCTTTTTTGTTAACTCCAATGTTTGTAACACCGATTGCTATTGGGTTGATGTTTAGATTTTTACTAAATCAGCAATTAGGAGTGATTCCAACATTTTTAGATAAATTTGGCCTGAGTTATGACTTTTTTGGACCAGGCAAAGCTATATTTTCAATCGTCCTAATTGACGTGTGGCAGTGGACACCATTTATGGTGTTGCTTTTATTAGCAGGTTTAGAGGGCCTTTCAAAATCTCCGTTTGAGGCAGCAAAAGTTGATGGAGCAAGTGCATTTTTTACATTTAGAAAAATAACTCTTCCAATGCTTATGCCAGTCATTTCTGTAGCAGTTTTAATCCGATCTTTGGATGCGATGAAAGTTTTTGAGTATGTTTTTGCAATAACCAGAGGAGGACCTGCAATTGAGACAGTAACTATTCAGTACTACACGTATCAGACTGGTATTCAATTTTATAAACTTGGATTAGCTTCTGCGATGTCTTATGTGTTACTGATTTTTGTGATGATTATTGTTGTATTTTTGTTTAAACGCATCGAAGCTAATAGAAGAAACCCATGAGTACATTAAAAGTAATTAACTTAAGACCTTCTTGGACAAAAGTAGGAAATGGATTATTAGTTCTAATGACGTTGTCAGTATTTTTACCATTTTTTTGGTTAACACTTGGATCATTTAAAACTGGAGCTCAATTAAACAATCCAAGATTACTTTTGTTTAGTCCAACTTTAGAAAATTGGAAAGAAGTTCTAAGTAGTGGTGTTTTAGATTCAGCCTGGCGTAGTGCAATAGTTGGGTTAGTAACGGTTTCTTTTTCAATTATTATTGGATCTATGGGGGCGTATGCAATTAGTCGTTACAAAACAGGGGAAAGTGCAACTAGATTTGGAATTTTAGCGGCTCAAGTTTTACCACCTGCAGTATTGGTTTTTCCATTTCTTGAGGTGTCTTATCAATTTAGACTAAATGACACTTTATTTGCTGTAATAATTTCTCATCTAAGTTTTGTATTACCTGTAGTTACCTGGTTTCTTATTGGTTTTTTCGATGCTGCCCCTAAAGAGGTTGAAGAGCAAGCATTAGTTGACGGCTTATCAAAATCTCAAGCTTTTAGAAAAGTAGTAATTCCTCAAGTTGCACCAGGAATTGGAGCGGCAGCTGTTTTTGGTTTTGTTTTATCTTGGAATGATCTTTTTTATGCTCTCATTCTTGCCCCAGGTAATTCTGCAACACTCCCTGTTAAAATTGCCAGTTTCAATACATTTAGAGGTGTAGAACTAGGAGCAATGTGTGCAGCAATTTTGGTCGCAGTTGTTCCAGTTGTAATCGTAAGTTTTTTTATTCAAAAAAGATTAGTGCGAGGAATTAGTGGTGGCGCAGTTAAATACTAGGGAGAAAAATGGCATCAATTAAATTGAGGAATGTTCAAAAATCTTTTGGTGCAGTTGATGTTGTAAAAGGATTCAGTTTAGAAATTCCCAATGGACAATTCACGGTTTTAGTTGGTCCGTCTGGTTGTGGAAAAACAACAACTTTAAGAATGATTGCAGGTTTAGAGACTGTAGATGCTGGCGAAATAATGATTGGGGAAAAAGTTGTAACAAATTTAGAACCAAAAGATCGAGATATTGCAATGGTTTTTCAAAACTATGCACTCTATGCCCATTTAACAGTTGCTGACAATATAGGCTTTCCTTTGAAATCAAAGAGAGTAAATAGATCAGAAATAAATAAAAGAGTTTTAGAAGTAGTAAAGTCTCTTGGAATTCAGGAATTACTTTATAGAAAACCTAAAGAATTATCAGGTGGTCAACAACAAAGAGTTGCAATAGGTAGAGCAATTATTAGAAATCCTCAAGTTTTCTTATTTGATGAACCTTTATCTAATTTAGATGCCAAATTAAGACTTGAGATGAGAACAGAAATTATTAGATTACAAAAAAAATTAGGCACAACAGCTGTGTATGTTACCCATGACCAAGAGGAGGCAATGACTCTTTCAGATGTAATGGTGGTCATGAAAGATGGGGTAATTATGCAAATGGGTAAACCAGGCGAAATCTATAAGAAGCCTAAAAATATTTTCGTTGCTGAATTTGTGGGAAGTCCAAAAATGAATCTATTCATAGGACAAGCAAAAAATGGATTATTCACTACAGAATCTGGTTTTAAAATAAAGGTTGATCCTTCATTAAATGCTTTGATTACTCTAGGAATTAGGCCTGAGGACGTAAAAATTACAAATCTAAAAACAGATTCATCCAGAGCAAGAATTGAAATTATTGAACAACTTGGACCAAGAGCGATATTGACTCTTCAAGCAAATTATCAGCAAATCACCGCTGTTGTGGACAATAAAAATCTAAGTCAGATAACTGATAGATCAAATATTGTCATAGACAGCAATATAGAAGATCATCATTACTTTGATGTTGAATCAGGACTAAGAATTAATTAGCTTAAGTATTACTGACGTAACCACTCAGCAACCCCGTTATGTCTTGAGCAGGTGCCATTAACTCAGCTTCATTTCTTCCATGTGCTTGCGCATTCTTACTCGGGTCGCAATAAAACTCTAGGGGTGGCAGAATGTTTCAAATGTCGAAGCAACACTCTTTGGCACTTGCCCAATGAGATGCTCTCCAAATGTCCTGCAAGATGAAACTAAATCGACAATTAAATAATGAACAAATCAAGAAAAGCGCCAATGACCTTCGCTTATTCTTTGTGGGGCAGGTAGGGCTCGAACCTACGACGACCGGATTATGAGTCCGGGGCTCTAACCAACTGAGCTACTGCCCCTGAGTAGGGAGATAATAGTTTAAATGCAGGAAAAGACTTAACTTGATTGATAACCTGACAAGGTGAAGCGAGTTCTTTGGGCACTCGGTATCAGCCTTATATGGATTTTCACGTTCACAAATTCGCCGGCAGGCGCTGAGTATAAATATGTATTTCCGGTATCCGGATGCAAAACTACTTTCCCTTGGTATCACCATGATTACCCTGCAGCGGATATCAAGGCGCGCATGGGCTGCGCATTTGTGGCACCTATCGGTGGCGTAGTTCAAGATGTGAGTCGAAAAGATTTGTGGAGCGGTAAGACAAATCTTGGTAAAGACCGCGGTGGTTTATCGGTTTCAATTATCGGAGATGATGGTGTGCGTTATTACGGATCGCACCTCTCAAAGGTAGAAACTGGAATTGAGCCAGGAGTTCGAGTTGAAATTGGCCAGAAGTTAGGTGAGATTGGAAGAACCGGGAGTGCGCGCGGAATTCCAAGGCCTCATCTGCACTTTGGAATTTCTTACCAAACCGAACCGGGTGATTGGGAGATTCGAAGAGGCACAATTAAGCCTTGGAAGTATTTAGAGTCTTGGAAGAAGGGTGAAAGTCTCTCGCCTGTGGCTGAAGTAGTTAAAGCGAAGAAGCGGGCCGGAAAATAAAAAAGCCCCGGATTTCTCCGAGGCTCTTTTTGAAGAAAGTGGATTTAGTTAGCAACCACTGCGTCAGCCTGTGGGCCCTTTGGACCTTGGATGACTTCAAATGAAACTGACTGTCCCTCTTCGAGTGACTTGTAGCCATTTCCTTGGATTGCTGAGTAGTGAACGAAAACGTCCTGTCCTCCGCCATCTACTGCGATGAAACCGAAACCCTTTTCAGAGTTGAACCACTTTACTTTGCCTGTTGCCATGTAGCTTTTTCCTTCAGTTTTGATTGGGACAAACGAGATTTTCTAGCTTGTCAGTCTTCCCGTCTTCCTGACCAAACAAGCACAAGCAAGCGGTTTTCGAAAAGCGTTGGACTAGGGCAGAGCCTACCTTGATATTTGGTGCCCAAAAAATGCTCTAGACAGTAAGCAAAATAAGGGTGAGGATTGGGCTCTGCAGGTGGGCTGGGGAAGGTCGCATCTGCAAGTAGATGCGGCTCGTTCAAGGAGCTGCCATGAAAACGTTACCGAGTGTTGGTTTCGGACCCGCCCACGGATACCTATATATACACGCTGCACCCAAGTCAGTGCTGAAGAACCTTGAATGGGGTTTAGCTGAGGCGTTGCAGTCACCGCTTTCGCTCAAGTGGGACGCGCAACCGCTTGCGAGTGGCTCCTTTAGATGCGAGATAACTTGGAGTGGAATTCAAGAAACGGCATCACGATTAGTAAGCAATCTAAAGGGTTGGCACTACATAACTTTTGAGTTGTTCGAATCACCAGTAAGTGGAAGCGATGGATCTCTTTATATGTTCACTCCTGATCTCGGACTCTTTCGGGGAACAGTTGGAGCGCATGGCGACTTAATGATTAACGAGAATCAGATTCAGAAGATTCTCGATGAGAATCTCCGCGCTGTCACAGTTTTAGATGCACTTGAGGATTTAATGGGAAAGAAATGGGATGAAGCACTTGATCCATTTAGGCATGTAGCAATGGGAGGAGAAGAGCTGACTGCTAGGATTTCAGTATGAGTAATAGCGAAACTCGCGAAAAATCTATTGTTTTAGTTATCGCAGCTGCAATTGTCGCAGTCGCATTAGGTCTTGGATTGAATCAAGTGGGAAGTGGATTTGCTGCTCGCACTTCTGAGGGAATCACCGTTACCGGCTCTGCTCGGGTAGACGCAAAGG
>Ga0194122_10005453_pt1 | contig 11905 bp, 12 predicted proteins | sample TA2MahCa10mmetaG_FD_155487 | JGI IMG/M metagenome (GOLD analysis project Ga0194122, IMG submission 155487) | Freshwater microbial communities from Lake Tanganyika, Tanzania - TA2015021 Mahale Deep Cast 10m | ecosystem: Environmental > Aquatic > Freshwater > Lake | place: Tanzania: Lake...
CGGATCAGCTCAAGCGTCGCGTTGCACATGTCGTCCACCGAAAACGGAATTTTCTCCATCCGGTAGATCTTGGCCGAATCCAGCAGCCGCCGGTAATGTTCGCGAATCCGGAACACGCGTGGCCCTTTGGGGGTTGAGTAACACCGGATTCCTTCGAAAACCGAACTGCCGTAGCTCACCACGTGGCTTAGCACGTGAATCTTCGCGTCATCCCATCCGATGAGGCGTCCGTTAAACCATATCTTGTCTGTGGGCGTCAACATCTATCTAGTATAAACGGCCCCTTTGCAACTCTGGTGCCAAAAGTGGCATCCTACGGCTGATAAAGGACGACCACTTCCATGAACTACCGCCGCCTGATCCCACAACTGCTTTTGCCCCTTGGGCTGCTCTTCGGGGCCGAAAAGCAGCGCACGCTGAAGCCGGGCTGGAACCTTTTCTCCCCCGATCAGGATGTCCAAATGGGGCGCGAGTACGCTCAGGAGATCGAAAGGCAATTTCAAATTGTCAGCGATCCCGTCCTGCACAACTACGTGAATGAAATAGGAACGAAGTTGATGGCCGGAATCGAGGGCAAAACGTTTCCGTTTACGTTCAAGGTCGTCAACGATCCCTCGATCAACGCCTTCGCGTTGCCGGGCGGGCCAATGTACGTCCACACCGGTCTGATCGCCGCGGCTGACAATAAAGCCCAGATTGCCGGCGTGCTTGGGCATGAGATGGGTCACGTCGCGCTGCGCCATGGCACCAATCAGGCATCGAAGGCCAACCTGATCCAAATCCCCGCGATGATCGCCGGCGGGATCTTCGATAAGGGCGGGCTGACGGGCACACTTACGCAACTGGGAATCGGCCTCGGAGCCAACGGCGTGTTGATGAAGTTCTCGCGCACCGCGGAGAACGATTCCGATTTGTTCGGTGCGCGTCTGGTCCACAAAGCCGGCTACAACCCGGTCGAACTCGCCCGGTTCTTTGAAAAGCTGCAGGCCGAAGGCGGCCGCAACGGCCGGTTTGCCGAGATGTTCGCCAGCCATCCCAATCCCGGGAATCGGATCAAGAACATCGAGAAGGACATGAAGTTCTACCCGCAACGCGAATACATGCCGAGCGCGATCTCTCCACAGTTGACCTCCGCCCGGGAAGTGATCAAACGATTGCCGGCGCCTCCCAAGCCCCAACAAGGCGGCGGCCAGGTGCAAGCACCGCAGGGACCGCCCGTGTCGATCAACGCGCCGCAGGGCTTCCGCGTCTATCAAAACTCGCTCTACGCCATTGCCTATCCCGGCGATTGGGCCGGGCGCAACGGGCAGGACGGCGTCTCGGCGACCGTAGCTCCGCAGGACGGAATCGTTCGCGGGCAAAACGGCCAGGAGGACATCGGCCACGGCGTGATCCTGAATTTTGGACGGCCCCAGTCGAGCGACCTCAACCGGGAAACGGAACAGCTCATCCGCGGGATGCAGCAGGGCCAGCCCGAACTCAAGACCGCCGGGAACGTACAAAGTGTCCGCGTAGATGGCTTGGACGGAAGAATTGTTCCGATGACCAACGTTTCAGGCCTGCGCCGGGGCGAGCGGGAGAACGTTATAGTCCTCACCGTGATGCACCGTTCCGGGATGTTCATGGGCATCTTCGTCGCGCCCGAAAGCCGGTGGCGGGTGGCCGAGCCCGAGTTTCAAGAGATGATGCGTTCCCTGCGATTCGCCCGGGGACAGTAAGTTCCGGGGCTGCTATCCTGGAATCTCTCTATGATTCGAACAGCAGCCATCACACTCCGCGGAAACCCCAAGAACCTCGTCGGACCCGAATTGAAGGTGGGAGACGCCGCGCCTGATTTCGAAGCAGTCGATACGAGTTTAAAAGCCGTGACACTGGCCGGCACCGGTTCCGGTGTTCGCGTCTTCAGCGTGGTTCCGTCGCTCGATACCCCGGTTTGCGACCTGCAAACCAAGAAGTTCAACGAGGAAGCCACGAAACTTCCGAATGTGAAGATCTATACGATTTCGATGGACCTGCCGTTCGCCATGAAGCGCTGGTGCGGCGCGATGGGCGTCGACAATCTTGTCATGCTCTCGGACCATCGTACAGGCAGCTTTGGCCAAGCCTACGGGACACTGATTGAGGACCTGCGCATCGAAGCCCGGGCCATTTTCGTGGTGGACGGCGCCAACGTCATCCGGCACGTCGAATATGTCGGCGAAGTCGGCAACCACCCGAACTACGACACCGCGCTGGAAGCGGCCCGCTCACTCGCCGGTTAACTATTCGAAAACAGCTTCGCGGGCCGGCGCGGCGAGAATTCGCCCGGCCTGCGCCCCCTCCTGTTTCGGCAACAACCCCAATTCTTCGATCCCTTACGTCATCACCCTTTCTTTGCCACCGTCCGTTAGGATCGCGAGCATGATGTCTCCGAAGAGTCTTTTCGCCACGACTGCGGAGAAACGCCGGAATAGCAGTTTCAGCGGGAAATCGTAGTGTTGGGCTACCCTCGATACAAGACTAACGGGCAACGGCGCGGGGTACAATCGGACAAATCCAATGAACTCGCGACGAGAGTTGATTCAAATTGGCGCGGCCGCAGCGGCGGTGGCGCAGGAGCATCACGAAGTCCCTGGGACACCGCCTGCCAAAAAGGCAGTCCGGTATTTCAAGCCGGCGGAGATGGAGCTGTTGGCGCGCATTGTGGAAACGATCCTCCCTGCGTCCGATACGCCAGGTGCCGCTGCCGCTGGAGTCCACTTTTACGTGGATTGGCAGGCGTTCACGAACAAGAACCTCGGCGCGCGCCTACGGCGTGACCTTGCCTGGGTACGCGGACAGAAATTTCTGACCGGCGACGCCGTGGCGCTGCTGACCGCGTGGAGCCGCTCCACTGGCGAGCCGAAGCGTATTTTCACGCAGTTCAAGGATCTGACGATCGACGGCTACTACGGCACCCGCGAGGGCCTGCAGGTGGAACTGGGCTGGAACGCGAACACCTTCCTTCGCGAATTTAAGGGTTGCACCCACAACGAGGACGCATAATGTTTGTGCAATCGTCGCCCGAAGTGCATGACGTCATCGTGATCGGCAGCGGCGCGGCGGGTGGAATGGCCGCCTGGAACCTCGCCGTGAACCATGGCGCTCGCGTGCTGATGCTCGATGCCGGTACCCGCTTCCGCCGAGAGGACTTCTGGACCCACGTCAAGCCATGGCAGTGGCGGGAGCGCATCGAAAAAGGGATGTCGCCGCCCAAGATTCAGCTCGACAACAAGGAGCAGCCGTACTCCTGGAAGGAACCGAATAAGTTCGACTTGATTCGGGTGTGGGGCCGCGGCGGCAAGACCAATATCTGGGGCCGCGTTTCGTTGCGCTACTCGGATCTGGATTTTGAAGGCCCCGCGCGCGACGGCTGGGAGATCCCTTGGCCCATCCGCTACAAGGACATTCAACCCTACTACGACAAGGTGGAGCAACAGATTGGAGTCTGCGGCGGTGACGACGATACCGACTCGCTGCCTGGAAGCGCCTTCCATCTTCCACCTCCAGCGATGCGTTGCGGCGAGCGATTTCTGAAGCGCGCCGCGGAATCACGCGGCATCAAGGTTGTGCCGGTGCGGCGGGCGGTGATCACCAAGCCATATAAGAATTACACGCCGTGCCACTACTGCGGCGCCTGCGGTCGCGGTTGCGACGTCTCGGCGTTTTTCAACTCGACGGATTATTTATTGGACCCCGCCGAGAAGACCGGCAAGCTTCGGATCGTCGACAACGCCGTGGTGGCGCATATTCTGCCCGGCGACGACGGCAACGCGAAGGGCGTCCGGTACTTCGACCGCTACACCAAAGCCGAACGCGTCGTCCTCGGCAAGCGGATCGTCCTGGGTGCCAGCTGCGTGGATTCGACCCGGATCTTGCTGAACTCGAAGATAGGGAACTCTTCGGGCTCGATCGGACACTATCTGACCGAGCAGGTGCGATTCCATATGTACGGGTTTGTTCCCGAACTGATGGGAACCAAACCGATGAACGACGACGGCATCGGCGGCGAACACATCTACCTGCCCCGGTACAACGCCCGCGATGGCCGGAAGCGAGACTACTTGCGCGGCTTCGGTTCCCAGTTTTGGGGCTCCGGCTCCCAACCGGGCGTAGGCACGTGGGCGAAGCGCATCGACGGATTCGGGCTCGACTTCAAGAAGGCGGTGAAGCAGCGGTTCCCGGCTTTAGTCGCGATGCATCCCTACGGCGAAGTGCTGCCCTACAGGCACAACCTCGTAACGGTAGAAGGGACGCCGAAGGACCGCTACGGCATTCCCACCGCTCGCATCGAATACTCGATTGGCGACAACGAGAAGAAGATGCTTGCCGAAATGTACGATATGGCCGAGAGCGTTTTTGGCGCGATGAAGGCAGAGGTACTGCCATTCCAGCGCGGGTCCACCGATTCGTTCGGTTCGGCGATCCACGAGCACGGCACCTGCCGGATGGGCGCCGACCCTAAACGCAGCGCATTGAACGCGTTCAATCAGATGCACGACGTGAAGAACGTCTTTGTCGTCGACGGCTCGGCGTTCCCCACGGCATCGGAGAAGAACCCAACGCTGACCATACTTGCGCTCGCCTGGCGCGCCAGCGACTACCTGGCAGACCAGATGCGGCAGGGCGCCCTCTAACGCGTCAACGGTGTGATTGTCAGTTTCCGGATCTCGACCGGGCCGTGATCCCCCTGCACGCTGAGGGGGCCAGGAACCGCCTCGTCCCAGTCGTGCGCCATGGCGGTCAAGCCTTCGACGATCCCTTTGTCGATGACTTTCTTGCCGTTCACCGTCACCGTGACCGTGCGGCCCACCAACCGGATGTCGTAGCTCTGCCATTCGCCCGGAGCCTTGGAGGCGTTGACCGAGGGAGCGATCCGGCTGTAGAGCGCCCCAGTGCCACGGGTTCCGGGCGGCTTGCCAAAATCGTCGACGATCTGAATCTCATAACGGCCCCGAAGGCCGAATCCGCCGTTTGAATGCGCGCCGATCTTGAACTCGCAATGCAATTCAAAGTTCCAGAACTTTTCCGCCGAGACCAGATTGTTCGCTCCGGCCACGTTCTTCATGATGCCGCCTTCCACCTTCCAGCCAAGGTCCTTGCCGGGCACCATGGCGGACCAGTTCGAAAGGTCCGTTCCGTTGAAAAGATCGACGGGCTTTCCGCGCTTCCAGGAGGTGTCGTCCTTCTCGCGGATCTCTGGCGCGCGTTTGCCCCAGAACTTCGTCCGCTGCTTGGAGCCCTCCACGAAGTGCTCGCCCGCTAGCCCTCCGTTGACGAGTTTCGCTTCGTACACGAGTTTCGCAGCGGGCGCGTTCTGTTTCTGATTGGCGGGCCGCTGAAAGCTGAAGCGAAGCAGGCCGTCCTTGATCGAAAGGTTCTCAATAACGTTCAGATCGCCGCGCAGCGCGGAGATAAATTTACCGGCCGGTTTTACCGAACCGGCACCGGTCACCTCCAGCCACCACGCGCGTCTGCGAGCGTCGTTATCGACCTGAATGTTCCACCGGCCGTTGAAATCGGAATCCTTCGCCAGGGCCGCCAAAGCGAGCGTTAAAACCAAGAGTCCGCGCATCGAATGCAGCTTACCAAGTCCAACTGCCTTGCGGCGGCGGCCAGGCGCCGAGCAGTTGGCGGAGCGTCACGATCTGTCCCAGGTGATGGGCGTTGTGGACAGCCACATGTGTAAGCCCGTCCCGCACCGTATAGTGGGCCAACGGAGGGAAGTTGATAGGCGGATCGAGCAGGTTGGCCGCATGCGGTTCCAGCGCGACGGCGGTTTCAAGTCCTTTCAGGAAACGGGTTTTGAGCGGTTCCCAATCTTCCGCGCCCGCGGCAGGCCAGCCGATCGAGGCTGTCGCCGCCATTCCGGCATCCCTGCCTTCGCAACGGTCGATGAACCACGCTTGCCAATAGACCACATGGGCGAGAATTTCGACGATGGAATGTCCGCCGGGAATCGGCTTGGCTGCCGCTTGTTCAGGAGCGAGGTCATCCAGAAGTCCGGCTGGCGGCATAAAAGCTAAGGTTGATTGGAGTAGTTCTTTGGCGTGCATTAAGACCGAGACTAGCATGACGAAAAATGATACGTTTATTCCCATGCCACTCGCAATAGTTGGCCGGCGAATCCGGCTCGCTTCGCAGCTGAATCAGGCCAGGCCCCTTTCCAATGGGCCGGCGTCCATCACAGGAGGGCGTCTGTTTTCTCGCGGCGCCTACTCGGTCGTGAAGTTAGAGACACGGTCCGGCCTGGCCGGCTACGGAGAGGGCGTGCCGGTCTCGCAAGCCGAGTTCGATGCGGCAATGGCCGTAGTGCGCGGGCGGGAAGCCACCTCATTCGAAATCATCCGGCCGCTGTTGGCCGCCGGCACAGGCGCCGAGGCGGCTTTCAACTGCGCACTGCTCGACATCGCGGGCCAAATGGCCAAGGCGCCGATCTACCAGGTCCTGGGCGGACCCACGCGGACGAAGGCGCGCGCTCTTGGGACCCTTTCGGGATCCTCCGACGCCGAACTGCTCAATGCCCTGGAGTCGATGCGAGCCTCCGGCTACAAGGCGTTTCGCGTTCCGTGTCCCGCCAGCGCGCCGGCCGCGGTGAAGCGTTTTGAAGTTCTTCGGAAGGCCGCGGGCGCCGGCGTGGACTTTGTTCTCGATATGGGCGGCGCGGCGTCGCCCGGTCAAGCGTCCACCGTGGCCGCGGCTGTCGAGCGCCTGCATCCGCTGTGGATTGACGAGCCGTGCGCCACCGCGAACGTCCGCGCCATCGCGAAAGTCTCCGACGAGTCCGTGGCGCCGCTGGGCTTTGGGCGCGGCGCCTCGAGAATCGTCGAGTTTCAAGAGTTGCTGCGCGAACAGGTGATCGACGTGTTGCGTCCGAACATCGGCCGCATGAGCATTAGCGCCAGCCGCCGGGCGGCGGCGGTGGCGGAGACCTACTACGCCGCAGTGGCGCCTTATCACACGGGCGGGCGCATCGGCACCGCCGCCGCGCTGCACCTTGCCGCGTCGATCCCGAATTTCGTACTGCTGGATATTCCCTACGGAACGGCGACTGTGAAAGACGGCTTCGCGGAGCTGCCCACCAAGCCCGGGCTGGGAATTTCAATCGATGAGGGGGCCCTCTAATGCGAATGCAAAGAAGAATGTTCCTTGGAGTGGCGGGCATCGCGCCGGCGGCCGCCTCTACACCCTGCGGATGCGCGCTGGCGCCCCAGGCGGCGCTGGGCGCCGATGCGTTCCGGAACGTCGGGACGAAAATCAAGATCACGGACGTGAAGGTGTTCGGCGTTTCGCTGACGCCCGATTCCGACCGGCCCTATGTGTTCGTCAAGATCGAAACCAATCAGCCCGGCCTGCACGGATGGGGCGAAGGAACGCTGGAAGGCAAAGCGGCCGCTGTGATCGCGTGTGTGCACGATTTTCGCGAATTTCTCATTGGCCACGATCCGATGTTGGTGGAGCACCACTGGCAGTCGATGTACGTCCACAGCTTCTACCGCGCCGGACCGGTGATCGGGTCGGCGATCAGCGGAATCGATCAGGCCCTGTGGGACATTCGCGGCAAAGCGCTCGGGATGCCGGTGTACAAGCTGTTGGGCGGACCAACCGATCCGCGCGGCGTGCGCGGGTACTATCACATCCGGGCGCGTGGCAAGGACGACTATCCGCGCGTACGCGAGGAGGCCCGCAAGCAAGGCATCACGTGCTTCAAAGGCGGGATTCCCGGTTACTACGAATGGATTGAGGGCCATGCGAAAATTTCGCGGGCTATTCAGAGCATCGCTGACTTGCGGGAGGGGCTGGGACACGATATCGATATCGGAATCGACTTCCACGCGAAGACTTCGCCGTCGGTCGCGTCGATCATCGTCAAGGAAGTGGAGCCCCTGAACCTGTTGTTTATCGAGGAACCATGTCCGCCCGAAAATGTGAAGGCGATGCAGCGGATTTCGAAGCGGTCGACGACTCCCATCGCGACCGGCGAGCGCCTGGTGGGCTCATATAACTGCCGGGAACTGATCGAAATGGGGGTTGTCGACATTATTCAGACCGATATCAACCACGTCGGCGGCATAACCGCCCTGTGGAAGGTAGGTGCGCTGGCCGAACCTTCGGGCATCCTGATGGCGCCGCATGCGTGCGAGGGGCCCATTGGCGGACTGGCAACCGTGCATGTGGACGCGGCCACGCCCAACTTCCTGGTGCAGGAGATTTGCAGCGGAGTGACTCCGGAAACGAAGGAAAAAGTTTGGGAGGAGTGGCTCGGTTTCCCGGCCATGCGCATGGTGGACGGGCGATTCCCGCTGCCGCAAAAGCCGGGGCTCGGGTTCGACTTAACTGAAGAGGCGCTGAAGAAGTATCCGTTTGGCGGCACCAAACCGATGGCGCGGGTCTTTCACGAAGACGGTTCCGTCGCGGAGTGGTGAAGCTGCCGTTCGATGGCGTCGTAGATCGCCAGCATTCGCGTGGCGGCGGCTGGGTCGCCGCCAAAGCGGAGGCTATTGTACGCATGGGTGAAGGACGCGATCTGCGCGGCGAGTTCGCTGGGCGGGAGTTTTCTTGCAAATTCGAGCGGCGTGAACCAGCCAGGCTTGTGGATGCCTTGCTGTTCCAATCGCGTCAGCAGACGTTGGTAGAGGATCGTCGCGTCCGCCGCCGCGGCGCGTCCATTCTGCAGCTTGGTCCGTTGCGCCTTCTCCCTGCGGCGGCGGATCCACCAGGGAATTAGAATCCAGCCGCAGCCGGCGGCAGCCGCCAGGCCAATCAGCGGCGCCGCCTGGGAGCGGGCGAAGCCCGTAATCGCCTGCCGCCACCCGGACATCTCATCGGTCAACGCGCGGATGGACCAGCCGCGCGTGCCAAGACGCGTGGCTTCAATGCGCGATGCCAGATGGAATTGCCGGTCCAGATCGTACTGCAAGACCCAATCCTGCCAGAACAGATCCGCGGCCTCGATCAGGTGGGAGAAGCGCGAGAACACGACCCATTGCGCGGGCATCGGGGCTGCGGGCGTCGGATCATAGGTGGTCCAGCCGTTTCCAGGAATAAACGCCTCCACCCAGGAATGGGCGTCCGAAGCGCGGACCGTGTACCAGCCGCTCAGCGGATTCAGCGTGCCGCCGCGAAAACCGGTCGCCACCCGCGCCGGAATGCCAATAGACCGGAGCATCAAGGCCATCGACGACGCGAAGTACTCGCAGTGGCCCTTCTTGCGCTCGAAAAGGAAGTGCGCGATTGGGTTGTCCTGCTCTTTGCCGGGCAGTTCCAAGGTGTAGCCGTAGGCCGTGCGAAGGTGTTCGACGATGCGCCGCGCCTGGAGCGCAGGGTTGTTCTCCGATCCGGCGACAGACTGGGTGAGTTCGACGATGCGGTTATCGGCGTTGAGTGGAAGTTCCAGCAGGCGGCGGCGGTCCTCGCGGGACAGCACTGGGGTGCCGTCGCCCCCGTACAGATCAAAAAAGGCCGTGACGTTGTAACGAAGGACCGCGGGCATCTCGCTCAGGCTGCGGATCGAGCCATTCGAGAGCACCGCCAGTGAGGTCAAGTTCGCTTCGAGGTATTCGGGAATGCCGGCGACAAACAACGCGTTCATGCCGGTTTCCGCGAGCTGGACCTCATATTTGGCGCGAACCCCCTGTCGGCCGTGATGTGTTCGCGGCGGCAAGCCTGCGGCGCCGTGGCGCACCCGCACCTGTTCGGCCAGATCGCCGGCCGTCGTCCAGCGTTTACCATCGAATTTGGACATCGCCGAACCGCGCCAGAAAAGCTGCAATTGATCGGGTTGACCGGGAATGCGGACGTACATGACGGTCCGGCTGCTTGCCTGAATCTCGCCGATTTTCCGAAGATCCACTTCGCCGCCGTAACCGGGGAGATGGAACCGCTGGCTGACGAAATTCTGCAGCGCGGCCCGCGCCGTGCGGGGCAGGATGAAGAACAGTGCTACCGTGAACAGGACGATTCCGGCCGTCGCCGCAAGGCTGACGGAAATCGTGCGGCGGTAAAACCCTTTGCCGCTACCGTGCGCGGAGACCCGCGTATTCCGCGCGCCGCGGCGGATTTCCCACGCCGAAAAACAGGTGACACCGCAGACCAGAAACAAAACCAGAAAGCCGAAAAAGAGCAGGCTGGTGGAAAGCAATGCGGCCGCGACAAGCTGCATGAACGCGATGACGGCCGACCAGAACGCATCGCGATCGTCGCGAAACACCAGGCCCTTGGCGACCGTGAGAAAACAGATGAGCCGGACGGTCGGCGTCAGCACTTCGCCGGAGATCCAATAGATATCGACCGCGTAGAAACCGGCGTATAGAATCACGGCGGCGTTGATGAACTCTGGCGGAATCGCCGCGCCAAACGGATTGATGCGCATCGCCCGCAGCACGAAACAGGCCAGGCACCCAAACAGCAGCCAGGACGGCAACTCCCCTGTGGCGGCCAGCGCGAGAAATCCGCTGAGCAGCATTCCGAGCAAGGTGGCGGAGAACAGGCGGTCGGCTGGAGTGGCTGCGATCACTGGATGGCCTTGACGACTCCTTCCTGGAAATCCCCCAACGCCTGGCGCGGGATACCCTCGGCTTGCAGCACGAGAAACACCGGCCCTATGCGAATCGGCCAAATACTGGGGCCCTTGTTCAATTTCTGCAAGGCTTCGAACGCGACGGTTTCGCTGGGATAGACGATCCAAACGCCTGTCATATCGTGCGGACCTCGATAGGTCACGCTCCAGGCGCGTGCGGACGGCAGGGACCGGATGCTCTCGGGAAGCGCGTCATTTTTGGCCTCGGTCAGGCTGGTTCGCGTCCAGCCGCCGTGAATCGACGGCGGAGGTTCGGACGTGGAAACCGTGGATGAGCCGCAGCCGGCCAAGGCGGCGACGACGACTGGCAGGAGCCGGGAAAAGATCCGCATTCGCTTTCCATGGTAGAACAAAGGGTTACCCAAACATGGCGAAGTTGAAGCCGCTGAAGAAGCAATCCAAAGAAGTAAAGCCCGATCCGGTGAAGGACGTGAAGGGCGCGCTGCCGTGCTTGCTTGTCGTGATCGGAGTGATGGTCCTCATCGGACTGCTCTTTTCGACAATGCTGAAGTCGGCGAAGTAGGCGAGGAGAATCGATGCGATTGGATGGCAGAAGACCGGACGAAATGCGTCCCCTGCGCGTGGAGCCGGATTTTCAATTGACCGCCGAGGGTTCCGTGCTCATATCCGTGGGGCACACGCGTGTACTGTGCTCGGCCTCGGTGGAGGACGCGGTTCCGTCGTTTCTGCGGGGCGGCGGGCAGGGCTGGGTCACGGCCGAATACTCCATGCTGCCGCGCGCGACCGTCACCCGGACTCCGCGCGAGGTGAAGAAAGGGCGCGAATCCGGCCGCACGATGGAGATCCAGCGGTTAATCGGCCGCGCGTTGCGCGCCGTCGTGGACATGAAGGCTCTGGGCGAACGGTCCGTTGTTCTGGATTGCGACGTTCTGCAGGCCGACGGCGGGACGCGAACGACGGCGATCACCGGCGCTTTTCTCGCCATGGGAATCGCGATCGGAAAACTTGTGGCGGGCGGCGTGCTAAAGTCGAACCCCATCCGGGACTACGTGGCTGCCACCAGCGTGGGGCTGGCGAAGGGCGTTCCCATTCTCGACCTTTGCTATGAAGAAGATTCAGCCGCCGATGTCGACATGAATATCGTCATGACCGGGGCAGGGAAGTTCGTCGAGTTGCAGGCGACGGCGGAGCATGAGGCGTTCGATGATGCGCAATTGGCCGGGCTGCTCGGACTGGGGCGTAAGGGCGCGGCCGAACTGATCGCGCTGCAGAAGCGGTACGTGCAGTTGCCGTGACGATCTACTGTGCAACCACCAATCCCGGGAAATTCCGCGAGTTTGGCCTGAT